>Ga0265780_10006640_pt1 | contig 14310 bp, 11 predicted proteins | sample P1T30metagenome_FD_192432 | JGI IMG/M metagenome (GOLD analysis project Ga0265780, IMG submission 192432) | Plant litter microbial communities from East Loma Ridge, Irvine, California - P1 T30 | ecosystem: Environmental > Terrestrial > Plant litter > Unclassified | place: USA: California... | reverse complement strand
ACGCGTTTGCCGCCACCCTTGCCGCTGGCTTTACCTGTCCCACCAGCGACTACGGCTGTCGCCGGCCGCGGCGTTAGCGTAAGTGAGCAAAGTCACGTTTCCGTCGGCAGTTTTGCTGTCACTGGGGTGCCATGCCCCGCAAGCGGTTGGTGGCGTTGCGAACAATCGCACGCGCTTGACGGAACCCGCTGGTTTGCTCAGGGGGCCTTGCTACCGCCCGCAACGTTTGCTGTCCCGCCTAGTGTCTTCGGCGGATCGACGAACGCGCCCAAATCGATCCAACGTCGCGGCGAATGGCGGCTGGTCCGGCTTGCGGACGCATTAGAACAAGGTAATCCCGACAGCCAGGCATCGGGCCTGGGTACAACTTCACCACCAATTCGAGATGCATAGCTCTACGACCAAAATCGCTTGTGCCGCCGCAATGCTCGGCTGTCCAGCGCGGTTAGATTCCAGTTTTCGCTAACGATGAGGCAGCGATGAGCTACAGGCGCTATTACAACATTTGGCTCCGGGGCAGGCCGGCAAGAATGCTGGCCGGAGCTCTGTGCGCTGGATTGGTCGCCACATGGGCGGTGGGCAAAGTATTGGATAAGCGCGAAGAAAGCCAGCGTGACCAACATGAGGTAGCTCGAATGACCGACAAAATGAAAACAGTATGCGTCGGCAGGTTCTTAATCGACGTGCCGGAAGAGGCGGAGATTGAACTGAGGCAGGCGCGCATCGGTGGCTTCGATATTGCGGCGTTCAATGAAACCGAGCAGGATTTTCAGAAGCGTGTTGCAGACCGGGAGGCGCACATCAAGGCCAGACCGGACTACCTTGGTGGCAGTAAGAACCTGGAGGCGTCAAGGGACGTCAAGACCAGCAGTGGTCTCATCGGAAAGATCTTCATACACAGCCGGACTGTGGAAGAAGGAACTCAGGGCAACGGTCTGGGTGGGGTGGAGCGCTATCGCGATGAAGGCATTACGACGGAAGCCCTCGTGCATGGCCATGGCCTCAGCATCGACCTGTTCTATAAAGACAGGAACCCCGACTTAATCGAGGATCTGCCGAGGCTGGTTGCCCAGCTTGTAGCGAACCCAGATAACCGAATTCCTGTTGAACCAGGGTTTTGCATGGACCGCGCCTATGTTCGCGACACGCTCCACGCCGATCAGCGCGAACAAATCATGATGCTCGGCCGACTGCCAAATCATCCGGATGTCGAGTTCATGTTCATTGTTTCGGCTGGACTGAAACCCGAGCCGCATGGCGTCCTGGCAAGGAATCAGGCTGCAGACGGAGCGCTGTCGATGGCTGAGCGGATGCGTATTACCAAACTACGCGCGGCGCCGCGGGAGATTGGCGGCCTGGCCGGGGAGGAACTGGCTGAGCTGGTGGTCGAGGCAAATGAGGCACGTGGCCACAGTTTCTGGTGGAAGGTGAGCGGGACTGAAGACAACGTCTTCGTTCCCCACCTAGTCTTCCGGATGAGTACCGGTAATGGCAATCGACAGCCCGTCGCGTCATCGCTATCGGACAGCACCGCGCTCGGTTTGTGGGACAAAATCTCGTCCAGTATTCGCTTGCGGTCGGCTGAACCTGTGGCGAGCAGGCCAGTCGAAGCTCCGACGACGACGCTGGGAGTTCAATGGCAAGGAAGACGACGTCATGGCGCCCCGTTTCTCGCTTACCATGCTCACCGGAACCGGTGCCAATGGCCCGGTTCCGTCGTCACTGTCCGAGACGGCGGCGAGCGCACTGTGGGACCGCGTCGTGTCCAGCATCCGACATCGTCCTGTCGGGATGCCACGGCGTCCTATGGAGAAACCTGACGTGGCGGCGCCGGGAGCCCAGGCACTGACCGGCGAATCATGTGTCCAGGCGCGATGCGCACGTGCAGCCGTCCGGGCGGCGCCGATCCAGCTTCATACCAGCTGGAAGCCGATGCGCCACGTTGCCACGCAGGCCAGCATCGACGCGCCCGCCTGAGCGGCGCCATCCACGGCGCGCAGCCCCTTCGTCATGCGTAGCGCAATCCTCGCCTTCGCCGCCGGCGCCGCCCTGATCCAGGTGCAGGCGACGCTGCCGGACGGACGGGCCCTGATGACGGGCGCCGCCGTTGCCGCACTCGCGGCGCTGGTGCTGCGCGGCCTCCTGCGCCACGCGATCCTCGGGCTGGCCGCCGGCCTTGGCTGGGCCACCCTGTGCGCCCACCTGGCCCTGGCCAATGCCCTGGCGCCTGAAAACGAAGGCCGCGACATCGCCGTCACCGGCGTCGTTGCCAGCCTGCCGCACCGTTTTGACGGCGGCGTGCGCTTCCAGTTCGACGTCGATCGCGCCAGCGACCCAGGCCCCTCGGTTCCGCCGAAGATCGTCCTGTCCTGGTACGGCGCCGCTGCCGGCGACCCGCAACTGCTCCACCCCGGCGAACGCTGGCGCCTGGTGGTGCGCCTGCAGCGCCCGTACGGCAACGCCAACCCCTTCGGCTTCGATTACGAGGCCTGGCTGCTGGAGCAGGGCGTGCGCGCCACCGGCTACGTGCGCCCGGCCGGCAGCGGCAACCGGCGCCTCGACGACTGGACGCCGGGCGCGTCGTACGCGCTCGAGCGCGCACGCGGCTGGCTGCGCAGCCGCATCCTCGACATCCTCGCCGGCCAGCCGTATGCCGGCGTGATCGTCGCCCTGGTCATCGGCGACCAGCGCGGCATCGACCAGGACGACTGGGACGTGTTCAACCGCACCGGCATCGGCCACCTGGTATCGATCTCGGGCCTGCACATCACGATGGTCGCCAGCCTGGCCGCCTGGCTGATGGCAAGCCTGTGGCGCCGCTCGTTCTGGACCACGCGCCAGTTGCCCCTGCGCCTGCCGGCCCACAAGGTGGCGGTGCTGAGCGGCGCTGTCGTCGCGCTGGCCTATGTGCTGCTGGCCGGCTTCGGCGTACCGGCCCAGCGCACCTTCTACATGCTGGCGGTGGTGGCGCTGGCGGCGTGGCTGGGGCGGATCGCGGCGGCTTCCCATGTGCTGTGCCTGGCGCTGGGCATCGTGGTGCTGCTCGACCCGTGGGCGATGCTGTGGCCGGGCTTCTGGCTGTCGTTCGGTGCGGTCGCGGCGATTTTGTACGCCTGCGGCGGCCGGCTCGGCGAACGCGCCCATGGCTGGCGCGCCACGCTGCGCCTCGCGGCGCGCACCCAGTGGGCGGTCACGCTGGGCCTGGCGCCGCTGACGCTGCTGCTGTTCGGCCAGGTGTCATTGGTCAGCCCACTGGCCAATGCGGTGGCGATTCCCGTGATCAGCCTGTTCGTCACGCCGCTGGCGCTGGTGGGCAGTGTGCTGCCGTCGCCGCTGGCCGGCCTGGTGCTGGGCGTCGCCCACCTGGCGCTGGCCTGGCTGGTATGGCTGCTCGAACACCTGGCCGCGCCCGGCCTCGCGGTCTGGACCGCGCCGGCGCCGGCGCCCTGGATTCTCGTGCTGGCCCTGATCGGCACCGCATGGATGCTGGCCCCGCGCGGCTGGCCGCGGCGCTGGGCCGGGCTGGCGGCCTGGACCCCACTGCTGACCCAGCTGCCGGCCGCGCCCGAGGCTGGGCGCTTCACGGTCACCGCCTTCGATGTCGGCCAGGGCATGGCGCTGCTGGTCGAGACCCGGCACCACCGCCTGCTGTACGACACCGGTCCCGCCTACGCTCCCGGCGCCAGCGCCGCCACCCGCGTGATCCTGCCTTACCTGCGCGGGCGCGGCATCGCGCGTCTCGATACGCTGGTGGTGTCGCACAGCGACCTCGATCATATCGGCGGCGCCGCCGGCGTGCTGGAGACGGTGCGCATCGGCGCGCTGGCGTCGTCCCTGTCGCACGCGCATCCCCTGGTGCGCGCCGCCGCGGGGCAGGGGTTGCAGCGACAGCGCTGCGCGGCCGGCCAGGCCTGGCGCTGGGACGGCGTGGCGTTCGAGATGCTCGGCCCGGCGCCGGCCAGTTACGCCGATGCCGGGCTGAAGGCGAACGCCCGCAGCTGCGTGCTGCGCGTGAGCGCGGCCGGCGGCGCCATCCTGCTGGCCGGCGACATCGAGGCGGCGCAGGAAGCGTCCCTGCTGCGCGCCTATCCCGACGGCCTGCGCGCCGACGTGCTGCTGGCGCCGCACCACGGCAGCGGCACTTCGTCGAGCGCCGCCTTCCTGCAGGCGGTGGCTCCGCGCGTGGGCATCTTCCAGGTCGGCCACCGCAACCGCTACCGGCATCCCAAGAAGGAAGTCGACCAGCGTTACGCCGATCTTGGCATCGAGCGCCTGCGCACCGACCGGCGCGGCGCCATCACCCTGCAGTTCGGCCCCGCATTGGCCGTCGATTCGTATCGCACCACCCATGCCCGCTACTGGCACGCACGCTGAGCCGGGCAGCCGGATTGTGCGGATCACGCAACAGTTCGGGAGCAGCACATTCACCGGAGCATGCCAGGCGAATCAATTATTTACGCAACTTAACATTGCTAAAATTTAACTGTAATATCGTCGGGTTAATGATTGATTACCTGTCGAAAGCGAACGTCGTGGCCAAAGACCAGTGTGTGTACCACCCGCAAAACCCCGCCAGCTGGAACTGCGTGTCCTGCGGTACGCTTGTTTGCCAGAAGTGCTTCCCGGCCGTTCCCCAGCCAATGCGCCAGCCGCATTGCACCCTGTGCGGCGGCAATATGCACCATCTCGCCAGCGCCCACGCACTGCCATCGTTCTGGGTGCAGATGCCGCGCTTCTTCGCCTATCCGTTCGCCGTGAACGGCCTGCTGTTCCTGGCGTTGCTGGCGATACTGGCCATGTTGTCGGTCAAGTTGTTTTCGTCGACCAGCCTGCTGCTCCTACTGCCGGCTTTCATCATCGGCTCCCTCGTCATCCGCCATGGTTTGCGGGTCATCGAATTTTGCAGCCAGGGCCGCAAGCGCCCGCCCAGCATTGCCGAACTGTTCGACGGCAATCCCACCACCCTCAAGATGCTGGGTCTGATCATCGGGTATGGCATGCTGGCCGGTGGACTCAGCCACCTCGGTGTGCTCGGGATCGTCGCGATGGTCGGTCTGTCCTGCCTGCTGCCGGCCAGCGTCATGCTGCTGGCGATCCGCGGCTCGCTGCGCGAGGCCATCGATCCGATCGGGGTCATCCAGCTGGCTGCGCGAACGGGCTGGTCGTACCTGGGCCTGGTGGTGGTCCTGATCGTGACCGCGCAGGGTCCGCAACAGGCGATCGGCCTGCTGCCCCAGTCGACGCTCGAGAACCTGGCGCTGCAGCACCCCCATGTGCTGCTGGCGCTGCTCGTCGTCAGCACCGCGTACTTCAATATGGTGATGGGGGCGATGATGGGCTATCTGCTGTTCCAGCACCACCAGGACCTGGGCATCCAGGCCGGTGACGAACATGTCGCGGCGCCGGCCGACACGCGCGCGCTGGAACTGGCGCGCGCCGTGATCCTGGTGCGCGAATCGCGCTACGAGGACGCCTTGCGGCAGATGGCCGGCATGGCGGCCGATTATCCGAACGATCCGCAAGTACTGGAGTACCACCACAAGCTGTTGTGCGGCGCGGGCGCGGACAAGGACCGGGTCACCCAGCATACCGAACGCTACCTGCAGGTCCTGCTCGATACCGGACGCAAGACCCGCATGGCGGCGGCCCTGGACGCGGCGCGGCGCGTGGTGCCGCAGTACCAGCCGAAAAGCATCGCCGTGCGCACCGCGCTGGCCGAGCAATACTTTTTGCAACGGCAGTTCAAGCCGGCCATCGCGCTGCTCGGCATGCTGCACAAGGAAGCGCCGAACAGCACCGAGCTGCCCGCGGCCTACCTGCTGTTGGCCCGCATCTACTCGGAAGGCGTGCGCGACGACGGCAAGGCGGTCATGATCCTCGACTACCTGCTGCAGCATTTCCCGGACCATGCACTGGCGGGCGAGGTCGCGAATGTCCGCAAGGTGATCCTGTCGCTCGGCGCCGCCAGTCAGGCCGGCGCATGCGCCGTCAGTTGACGGGCCTCTTGCGAATCCGGAAAGCGTACTAGCAGCGCTTGGTGGAAGTGCTGGGCCAGGGCCGCCTTGCCGGCCCTGGCCGCCAGGTTGCCGGCGGCCTGCAGGATGCGCGGCATGGCCTCGTGGCGGCATGCGAGCGCCAGCAGACGCTCGACCACTACGGCGAGTGCGTCGATGTGCTCGACCCGCCCGAGGCGCCGGGCCAGCAGCAGCGACACCGATTCCGTCAATGCCGGGGTGGCGCCACCGATCCTCACGTACTCGTGCGCCACTTCTTCGAGTAGCGTCTGCATTCCCGGGTCGCGCCCCGCGTTGCAGGCATGCTTGAACAGGCCGTGCACCACCTGGTGGTATTCCCGGCTCGATGGCGACATCCTCACGACGTTGTACCAGCTGCGCCAGGCCCGTGCGTCGCCCGGGTGCGCCTGCACCAGCGCCTGCGCGGCCCCGTGCGCCGCTTCCGGCTTCATCGCCACCATCAATTCCTGGATCCGCGCCAGCGCTGCCCTGAACGGCGCATCATGGTCGATCTTGTCGACGTAATCCCGGTCGACCTTCAGGCCGAAACGCATCCACAGGGCCAGCAGGACGAAGCCGAACAGCAGCCCGCCGGTATGGGCCCAGTGCGCGACATTGCCAGTGGCGTAGCGCGCTCCCCACAACTCGTAGCCAACCCAGAGCGGAAACATGATGAGGGCCGGCGCCCGGACCTGGCCGATGAAGAAGATCGCGTAGTAGGCGAAGTTGATCCTGCGCAGGCCGTACAGGGCGATATACATGCCCATCAGGCCCGAGATCGCGCCCGACGCGCCCAGGACACTGTCGTCGGTCCCGAACTTGCTCGCCCAGAACAGCAGGGTGCCGCCCAGTCCGCTGCACAGGTAGAGCAGCAGGAAGGTGCCGCGTCCGATCGCGATTTCAAGGGCGAATCCGAACACGAACAGAAACACCATATTCCCCAGTAAATGCATGACGTCGCCGTGCAGGAACATGCTGGTCACCCAGGTCACCGGCCGCGCCTCGCGGGTAGTGAATGCGTAGGCCCGGTTGCTGATGGTGCCGATCAGCGCCTCGAAATGGCCGCGGTCGGCGCGCCATTGCACATCGCCGTCCAGCTGCCGGTGCAGGGCGCGGCCGAATTCGCGGTCGTGGACGGCATGCTGGAACTGGGCGTCGTGCTCGAACGCGGTCTGCTCGGGATCCCGGGTGTCGTTGTCGGTGACGGTGTCGAAGTTGTCCAGCAGTTCGCGGTTGGTGCGCTGCAGGTAATCCAGAAACGGCCCGCGCTCGCGCTCGAGCAGGCCGGATTCGGCGTACCACTGGAACGACTGTTCGAGACGCTGCGGGTCCTTGCCCTGGTAGACGAAGAAGACCAGCACATTGATGACGATGAGGAGCAGGGTGGCCAGCGGCGGGTTGCGCCAGTCGGGCCGGTTTTCCACGGGGATGATGAGCATCGTTTCTTCAGGCGCGCGTCGCCGATGGCACGGTAGGCCAGCCCGCGGCGGCTCTCGGCGCGCGGGCTACCGTTCAGTGCGGTTGCGGCTCCCTGCGTGTTGTTAGGAGGAAACGAGAATCTTACATGCCTTTTGGAAATAAATGGTTGCCGCTGTAGCATCGGCTGCAACGGGCGATGCCAGCGTCAGTCGTCACCCACCGACCGGTGACCCGGCCAGCTGGTCTCGAGTTCATACGCGATCGAACGCGACAACCCGTCCAGGTCCGGGAACAGCGTGGCGTGCGTGATGTTCATCCGGTACAGCGCCAGCATCGCTTCCTTGCGCATCGCCGCCGGCAGCACGAACTTCTTCAACAGCGGGCGCTCGGACGGATATTCGCGGATGATCTCCTCGAGCGTCTGGTCGAGCAGGCCCGGCACGACAAAGGTGCCGGATTGCGCCACCAGGCGCCGGTCCATCTCTTCCGGCTCGCCCACCCACAGGATCTTCTTGGTATTGCTGGCGAAATAGCGTTCGAAGTTGCCCTTGATGCGCGGGTCGATCGCCTCGCGCCGCAGCGAACGGTCGCCGGCCGGCGCCAGGCGCCACAGGGTCGGGGTGTCGAGTGCGAACACCGCCGCGTCGCGGGTCGATTTGTACAGCGCGAAGAAGGCCGCCACGTAGGGCGACTTGGTGAAGTCCAGCAGCCGGGTCGGCGCGCCGTGGTGCTGCATCAGCGCCAGGCAGCGCAAATCGTCGCCCAGTACGCTGGCGTCGTCCAGGTAGTTGTGCGCCTTGCGGCGAAAGATGCGCAGTGCGCGTTCTTCGCGCTCGCGCCACGACGCCATCTCGGGCACGAAGCTTTGCAGGTGGCGCGACAGGGAACTGATCAGTTGCCAGTTTGCGTATGGCAGGCCGCGAAAGGCCCAGCCGTCGCAGGCCGCGCTCAGGCCGTCGAAATGGCGCCAGCTGTCGATGTGGATGGTTTCCATGGATGCGGTTCGGGATGGTGATGGAACAGCCCCCATGATCGCGCGCCGCGCGGCACGGCGTCAACGGCGCGCACGATTAGCGCGCGCGCGTGATTGCTGCAAGCCCGCTGCAAGTCCGCATCAAGCCCGCTTCAGGCCAGCGGCAGATCGATCGTCACGCGCAGCCCGCCGCCGTCGCGGTTCGTGGCCACGATCGCGCCGTCATGCGCCTGCACGACGCGCTGGGCGATGGCCAGACCCAGGCCATGGCCGTCCACCCCGGTGCGCGATGCGCCGGAGCGGAAGAATGGCTGGAAGATCGCCGGCAGATCCTGCGGCGCGATGCCGGGACCGCGGTCCAGCACCTCGACCACCGCGCGCCCGCCGTCCGCGCGGACGCTCACCTCGACCTGCTGCCCGGCCGCGCCATGCTTGACCGCGTTGCGCACCACGTTCTCCAGCGCGCTCCACAGCAGGTCGGGGTCGCCCGCGACCGGCACGGGGCCGTCGGCGTCGAAGGCGATGCGCAGGGATGCGGCGGCGCCCTGGCCTGCGCTCGTGCCCGCGCTTATGCCTGCGCTCGTGCCTGCGTCATTCCCTGCTTCAAAGCGGGCGTCGGCCACGATCGCGTCGACCAGTTCGGCCAGGTCGACCGCTTCTCGCCGCAGCACATTGGCCGACGCTTCCAGGCGCGACAGCGTCAGCAGCTCGCCGATCAGGCGGTCCATGCGCATGCTTTCGCGTTCGATGCGTTCGAGCGACCCGGCGATATTGTCGGGCCGCTGGTGCGCCAGCCCGACCGCCGCCTGCAGGCGCGCCAGCGGCGAGCGCAGTTCGTGCGAGACGTCGTGCAGCAGGCGGCGCTGGCCATCCATCAGCGCCTGCAGGCGCGCGCTCATGCGGTCGAAGTCGCGTCCCAGGTCGTTCAACTCGTCTCCCGCCTTGGTGCCCTGGCCGAAGCGCGGCGCCAGGTCGCCTGCCGCCGCGGCCTCGAAGGCGCTGCGCAGGGCGCGGATCGGGCGCGAGAAGTACCAGGCCAGCAGCGCCGCGAACAGCAGGCTGGCCATGACCGCGGCGCCGATCGCCACGGTCTGGCCGACGCGCCGGCGCGCGGCCGGGTCGAAGCCGGGCGGCGGCGGATCGGACCGGGCGCCGCCGCGCAGGTTGTCGGCGCCGCGGCCCGACTGGCGCGACACGAAGGCGATATAGCGTTCGCCGCCAGGTCCCTCCAGGCGCCGCGCGCCGCGCCAGCCGCCGTCCTGGAAGCGGTTGCCGAGCTCGCGCTCGGCCTCGAGCAACAGGTCGGGCGGGATCGGGCGGCCCAGCAGTTCGCGGCGCTCCTGGTCGAGCACGTACACCTGCGGGCGGTGCAGGTCGGCGAGCATGGCGCGCAGCGCCGCCACGCCGCCGTGCCTGAGCGTGGCGCCGGCCGCGTCCAGCGCGATCGCCGCCGGCGGGCCGGTTTCGAGCACCGGTACGGCGCGCTGGCGCGCCTGGTCGCGCAGCCAGAAGGCGCCGCCGATGCCGATCGTGGCCGCCACCTGCGCCAGCAGGATCGAGATGAAGAACTTCCAGAACAGACGCCCCATGCCTGCGCCCTCAGTCGCGGATCAACTGGTAGCCCTGGCGGTAGATCGTCTGCAGGCAGGAACGCCCGTCGGCCAGGGGACCGAGCTTGTGGCGCAGGCTGCTCAAGTGGACGTCGATATTGCGGTCGAAGCGCGCCAGCGGCCGGCCCAGGCCCTGTTCGGACAGCTCGTTCTTGCTGACCGGACGCCCGGCATTGCGCGCCAGGACTTCGAGCAGATTGAATTCGGTGCTGGTCAGGTCGAGCGGCCGGCCGTCCCAGCTGGCGCGGCGCTGCTCCGGCAGCATGGTGAGTTTGCCGACCGTGAGCACGGCGCCCGGCCCGCTGTCGGTCGGCGCCTGCACCCGGCGCAGGATGGCGCGCACCCGTGCGGTCAGTTCGCGCGGCGTGCATGGCTTGGCCACGTAGTCGTCGGCGCCCAGTTCCAGGCCGAGGATGCGGTCGGCGTCGTCGCCGCGCGCGGTCAGCATCAGCACCGGGATGCGGCTGGCGGCGCGAATCCTGCGCAGCGCTTCGATGCCGCTCATGCCGGGCATCATGACGTCGAGGATGGCGATAGCGTGCTCGCCGGTGAGCGCCGCGCGCACCCCGTCCTCGCCGTTGTGGACGAAGGTGACCTGGAAGCCTTCCTGTTCGAGGTATTGCGCGAACATCGAGACCAGCTCGACGTCGTCGTCGATAAGCAGTACATGGTTCATGGGGTACAGGATAACAAACTGCGCCCGCCGGCAGGCGCGCGGCCCGCGCCGCTTTACGCGGTTTTACGCGCCTTGGCGGCGCTTTACATCGGCCCGCCACAAAATGGCCGCTCCAATAACCAAGGGAGTACCCATGATGAACCTGCACCTGCAGCTGCGCCTGCTGCGCGCCGCGGCGGCCTTGTCCGCCTGCCTGCTGGCCACCCCGGCCGTCCTGGCCCAGGAGGGGCCGCCCGATGTCCCTGCGCCGTGCGACGCCCCTGGCGCCGGCGCTGGCGGCGTCGGCGGCCCCGGCGCACGTTTTCTTCGCGGCCTGGACCTGAGCGAAGCCCAGCAGGACCGGGTGTTTACGATCCTGCACGAGCAAGTCCCGCAGCGCCGCCAGCTGGACCAGGCCGAGCGCCGCGCCCATGAGGCGCTGCGCGCGCTGGCGGGCGGCCCCGCGCTCGACCAGGCCAAGGCATCGACTGCGGCCCGCGCGCTGGGCCAGGCCATCGCCGACGGTGAAATGCTGCGTCTGCAGACCGATGCCCGCCTGCTGGCGGTCCTGACGCCGGCGCAGCGCGCCGAACTCGCTGCGCGCCGCGAGGAGCGGTCCGGCCCGCCACGCCGGGGCGGGCGCAGCGAACGCATGCAAGAGGGCGCGGGAGCACAGCCATGAGCATGCGTTGCCCCGACCATCACCATGACCTCGGCCTGCACGCCGACCTCGATCGCATGCTGGCCCGGCCGGCGAGTCGGCGCCAGTCGCTGCGCTGGCTGCTGGCCGGCGCCGGCAGCGCGGTGCTGCCACTCGCGGGCTGCGGCGGCGCCACCGGGGACGACGGCAGCTTCGGGTTGTCGACTTCCACCAGCACGATCGGGACCGGCGGCTCCGGCAGCACCGGCAGCGCGGCCTGCTCGGTGATCCCGGAAGAAACCGGCGGCCCGTATCCGGCCGACGGCACCAACCGCAACGCCAGCGGCGTGGCCAATGCCCTGATCCTGTCGGGCATCGTCAGGAGCGACATCCGCGCCAGCGTGGCCGGCGCCAGCGGCGTGGTCCAGGGCGTGCCGCTGACCATTCGCCTCAGGATCGAGAACGTGGCCGGCGGCTGCGCCGCCGCGAGTGGCGCCGCGGTCTACCTGTGGCACTGTACCCGCGAGGGTGGCTACTCGATGTACTCGAGCGGCATCGCCGGCGAAAACTACCTGCGCGGCGTGCAGGAAGCCGACAGCGATGGCTGGGTGACGTTCACCACGATTTTCCCGGGCTGCTACGACGGGCGCATGCCGCACGTGCACTTCGAGGTCTATCCGAGCCTGGCCAAGGCCAGTGCCGCCGCCAACCGGGTCAAGACCTCGCAGTTCACCTTCCCGCTGGCGACGCTGAACGAAGCCTATACGGCGAGCGGCTACACCAGCAGCGTGAGCAACCTGGCGCGCATCAGCTACGCGACGGACAACGTCTTCAGCGACGGCACCGCGCTGCAGATGGCGACTATCACCGGCACCGCGGCGCAGGGCTACACGTCGACGCTGACTGTAGGCGTTTCACTCTAAAATCGGTCCGCAAGGACTGGTCAGCCATTAGAATGGGCCGCGTCATCCAGCTTGCGACGCGCCCATGTCCCTACCACTGCTCCATTTCGCCCACGGCAACAGCTATCCGGCCGGTACCTACAACCGCCTGCTGGACGCGCTGCGCGTGCACTATGACGTGCGCACGCTCGACATGCATGGCCACGATCCGCGCTACCCGGTCGGCGACGGCTGGGAGACGCTGGTCGATGAACTGGTGGCGCGGCTGGAAACCTATGGCCAGCCGGCGATCCTGGTCGGCCATTCGCTGGGCGGCATGCTGTGCATGATGGCGGCAAGTCGCCGCCCCGAGCTGGCGCGCTGCGTGGTGATGCTCGATTCGCCGGTGGTGGCCGGCTGGCGCGCCTGGGCCTGGCGGCTGGCGAAGCTGTGCGGCTGGGGCGAACGGTTGTCGCCGGCGCGCTTTTCCCACAAGCGGCGCCAGCACTGGCCGAGCCGCGCGGCGGCGCATGCGCACTTCAGCGCCAAGCCGCTGTTCCAGGCCTGGGCGCCCGGTGCGCTCGACGACTACCTCGAGCATGGCCTCGCGCCGCACGCGGACGGCGTGACGCTGCGCTTCCGGCGCGACGTCGAGACCAGCATTTACCGGACGCTGCCCCACCACATGGGCCGCGTGATCGGCCAACCCTTCCCGCGCCCGATCGGCTTCATCGCGGGCACGACCTCGGAAGAACTGCGCCAGGCAGGCCTGGCGGCCACGAAGCGACTGGTCGGCCCCAATCTGGTGATGATTGAGGGCGGCCATCTGTATCCGCTGGAGAAGCCTCAGGAGACGGCGCGGCTGACCCACGCGATGATCGAACGCCTGCTGCGCGTGGCGTAAGCTACCCTGTGCCGTGGAAGATCGGCAAACCCGCACCTGCGCCCCCATTTCGCGTAAAATCGCGGGACTTTTATCATCCCGCTGGAACCCCCAATGACTATCAAGAGCGACAAATGGATCCGCCGCATGGCGGAAAGCACCGGCATGATCGAGCCGTTCTCGCCGGGCCAGGTGCGCGAAGAGGAGGGCCGCCGGATCATCTCCTACGGTACCTCGTCGTACGGCTACGACATCCGCTGCGCCGACGAATTCAAGGTCTTCACCAACATCAACAGCACCATCGTCGACCCGAAGAACTTCGATTCGAATTCGTTCGTCGACATCAAGAGCGACGTCTGCATCATCCCGCCGAACTCGTTCGCGCTGGCGCGCACCATCGAGTACTTTCGCATCCCGCGCAACGTGCTGACAGTGTGCCTGGGCAAGTCGACCTACGCGCGCTGCGGCATCATCGTCAACGTGACGCCGTTCGAGCCGGAATGGGAAGGCTATGTGACGCTGGAGTTCTCGAACACCACGCCGCTGCCGGCCAAGATCTACGCCGGGGAAGGCTGCGCGCAGGTGCTGTTCTTCGAGTCCGATGAAGTCTGCGAGACCTCGTACAAGGACCGCGGCGGCAAGTACCAGGGGCAGCATGGGGTGACGTTGCCGAAGACGTGATCGCTCGGCAGCGGCAAAAAACCTGGGTTGCCCAGCATGCCGCCAGCGCAAAAAAAAAGGCCCGGATCGCTCCGGGCCTTTTTGCATCAAGCGAAGCTGATCACACCTCGTCCTGCTTGACGCAGTCGACAAAGTAGCCGCGCTTGCCATCCACCTCGCGCTTGACCAGCCCGTGCACATCGGTTTCGAAGCCCGGGAAGCGCTCGTTGAAATCACGCGCGAAGCGCAGGTAATCCACGATCGTGCGGTTGAAGCGCTCGCCCGGGATCAACAGCGGGATGCCCGGCGGGTAAGGCGTCAGCAGGATCGCCGTGATGCGGCCTTCCAGCTCGTCGATCGCGACGCGCTCGATCTTGCGGTGCGCCATGTGCGAGAACGCGTCGGACGGTTTCATTGCCGGCACCATGTCCGACAGGTACATCTCGGTGGTCAGGCGGGCCACGTCGCGCGACTTGTAGAAGGTGTGGATCTCGGTGCACAGGTCGCGCAGGCCGCGCGCTTCGTAGCGCGGGTTGGCCGAGGCGAACTGCGGCATCGCGCGCCACATCGGCTGG
>Ga0265780_10006639_pt1 | contig 14311 bp, 4 predicted proteins | sample P1T30metagenome_FD_192432 | JGI IMG/M metagenome (GOLD analysis project Ga0265780, IMG submission 192432) | Plant litter microbial communities from East Loma Ridge, Irvine, California - P1 T30 | ecosystem: Environmental > Terrestrial > Plant litter > Unclassified | place: USA: California... | reverse complement strand
CAATACACACTACATCAACTCCTCAACTCTCCAAATCACCACTTCAACTCACCCCAATACCACCTCTTCTCTCCAAATACCAACTCATCAATCCACAATCATGTCTGGAATCGTCAACAAGGTCAAGGACATCTTGCACAAGGACAAGGACACCACCGACACGACCTACAGCTCACACACCACTGGTACAGGCCACAGCAGCACTACCGGACACAGCACCATCAACCCCGCAGACCGCAACAATGACGGCAAGGTAGATGCCCGTGATGTGGCTGGTGGTCAACATGGTGCCACTGGCGGACTAGCAGGACACAGCGCTGCTGGCCACAACACCACTACTGGCGGACTGTCAGGACACAACACAACTGGACACAGCACCAGCAACCCCGCCGACCGCAACAACGACGGCAGGGTAGATGCTCGTGACCTGACTGGAAGCAACACCACTGGCGGACTGGCAGGTCACAACACCACCCATGGTACTGCTGGCGGACTCGGTAGCCACTCCACCACAGGACACAGCACAACGCATGGCACTACCAGCTCCGGCCTGACTGGTGCTCTAGCCCAAGATGCTTCCTTCGCGCCCACTGGCCAGCACAACACCCGCACTGCTGATATCTTGGATCCCCACGTCAGCTCAGGTGCCCATGGTCACTCTGGCGCCACTACAGGTGGTCTCGGACATGGTACCACCGGCAGCGGACTCACAGGACACGGCACTGCCAACCCCATCGACCGCAACAACGACGGTCGCGTCAATGCTCATGACCTGACATCAGGTGGTGCTACCGGCCATTCAACCACAGGAGGTCTTGGTCACTCATCAACTGGTGCTGGACTTGGCCATTCATCAACCGGTGCTGGACTTGGCCATTCATCAACTGGTGCTGGCGGTCTCGGCCACACTGCCAACCCTGTCGACCGCAACAACGATGGCCGCGTCGATGCTCATGACCTCACTGGCCGTGGCAACACCGGCCACTCAACGACTGGCGGACTCGCTGGCCACTCAGCTGCCGGTGGACTTGGACACACCGCCAACCCCGCCGACCGCAACAACGATGGCCGTGTCGATGCTCGCGACCTCACAGGTCAAGGCCACTCCACCACCGGAGGTCTAGGCCACTCATCAACTGGTGCTGGCGGTCTCGGTCACTCCTCAACTGGAGCTGGTCTCGGTCACACCGCTAACCCCATCGACCGCAACAACGACGGCCGTGTCAACGCCCACGACCTCACCGGCTCATCCAACACCGGCCACCACGGCCCTCCCGTCACTGGCAGCCTGGACCACCGTGCTGGCGAATCTGGTGACCTGCCCCGCGCTCTCACCGAAGACGTCTCCCGCGCTCAGCCAGCTGGCTTCACCGAGGGCCACACCGGCTTTTCAGACAGCAGGCACACCAGCCACGGCGTCCCTACCCACGGCTCTTCCACCGCCAACACCTCCACATACGGCTCGTCGACCACAGGTACCTCAGGTACTACCGCCGGCAAGCCCTCATTGAAGGACAAGCTCAACCCCAAGACCGACGCGGACCGCGACGGCAAGACGGGTATCATGGACTAAACGCACCATGGCTTGGATACTTAGCAGTCCTACGATTGGACTAGATGTATTGCGACTAGATTATCTGCTCCTACACAGCAGTTCTACGATTTTAATGACATGAATCTACATTAAGTGTGTATTAATACAATCACTTTCTCAAATGAAATTTTTGTTCAATCAATCTTGCTTGTTCCGTCCCTTGACTAGTGTTTCTTCGCTCCCGCTGCTCCCCTCTGTACTCACTACGTGGAAGGAGAAATCTAGCTCGCCGACTAACTTTCTGACGCCTTCGAGCAGTCGTTGTAGGTCCATGTTTATGCAGCGTGTACTTATCGCCATGACGGCGAATGCCGCGTAGCCTGGCTCGGCGATGTGGCGCAGGCTGAGGATGTCGTGGTCCACGGCGTCGAGTCTCTTGCTGAGCTGGAAGCCCTCGGGCGCAGTGAGGTAAGGTGGAAGTGGTTGGCCCGAGGAAATAGAGGAGGAGAGTAAGGCGAGTAAGGAGGTGATTTCGTGGGATGTGACGTTCGTTGAAGTGCTGAGGCGGCGGAAGTCGTTGAACCATTGCGGCGACACTGTGAAGGGGGATGTGGGTGAGAGCATTGGGTTGGGGTTTGATGCTGGTGGGGAGCCGTCTGATGGGTAGGGTTTGTCGGAGGTTGATGGGTTGAGGGCGGGGTGTGTGAAGGTAGCGGATGCGTAGCCTGTCAGGGCTGTGTAGTTTACGATGCTAGAAACACTTATTAGCGAGCTTGTGAGAGAATTTGAAGAACGAATACATACTTTGTGAGATATCCAACTATCTCTTCGTACTGCTCCATGGGGAATTTGCCGCCGAGTGGGAATTCCCATTTGACGAACTGCGCATGCATCTTTAAACCTTGGAGAGTGAGCATCTGCTTGGCGAACACCTTGTTGCGCACTTTGTTAAGCGCATAGCCTGGCGAATTCTTGTCATTCTCCTCGTCGCCGGCGTCGCCTCGGATTCTCGACATGACTTGCTCGTGCACGATTGAGTACAAGTTGGCAGACAGATACAGCGACCCGCCGAGCTTCTGACGGAGCGCCGAGTGTTCGGTGATGGGAAACGGAAAGATCGTCCAAAAGAAAGCGACAGCGAGACCACCAATGACAGTAGCAAGCCGATACGGCCCGAGTTGGTAAATCGGATAAGCTGGTTGTCCGGTTGTTGAGGTTGCTGCTTGTACGCCGAGCACGCGAACTTGAAGCTCATAGCCGACGATCATGACAGCAGTGACCACACTGATCAACCCTGCAATGACAAGATCGAAGCGTTTCAGCGGGACGTAGAAGCCAATTGCCACGAAGACGAAAACAAAGACTAAGATACCTGCGGTATGTTGTCCGGGGATGTACCACATCAGCCAAGCGAAGACCATGGCAATTGCTGTTCCGACAATCCTCAGCACAAACTGGAACACGCTCTGGCCGGCTGTAGGTGTCATTGAGATCGCAACCATGATCAAAGCCCAGACCAGGCGCTGTTCAACGAAGAAGGTCTGTGTATCTTTCAAGAAAGCAATGATGGCAATGCTCATAGTCGCGCACGCTGCTCTGAACCCAAACGAAGATTCATCGGAGCGCAGAAAATGCGAAATGCCGCGGATGGAGTTTCCAAACTTTTCCCACGCATTCGCAGGCGGTAGATGTTCCGGGTCTTTCTTTTTCTTGTATGCATCACCCATATAGACTGTTGTGTTACTTCCCTCGTAGCCCGCGATTGTCGTCTCGTCGCCCTGGTTTGCATCCTGGTTGCTGAAGATGCTCTTCACCCACTTCTTCAATCGTTTGCCGCCAGGCCACATAATCTTGCTCTTGGCTTTCGTTTGATCGTGCTCGTCCGCGAACTTGACGAACTCTAGGGTGCTGCGCGCAATCGAATTGAGGAGGAACATGACGTACAACAGAACGTATAGCTGACTTTGGTCGCGCTTTCGGGTGGTAAGGCTAGGCAGACGCTTCAACGCCTCATCATCCAGGGTCTCGGAGGTGGAGAAGTAGTCGGAGCGGATGTTGATGCCCTTGCTCTGCATCCAGTGGCGCAGAGTTGGCTCTTTCTTACCAAAAAAGTCGCTGGCTTGTTTTTCCAAGTGTGTTGCAAAGCCTTCATCCCCAGGTTTGATCGCATCTCCAGTGGCTTCTTCGTCCTCCTTCTTGCCGCCCTTCTTCTTTGGCTGTGGCGCTAGCCCTAGTCTTAGCAGTACGTGCGCAAGCCCGTCGTCGAGAGCTTGAAAGATATCAGCGAATGGTCCATGTAAGTACTTGAACATGTCGTTCCATTCCTCCACAGCTTTCTTGCGCTCTCCTTCGTGCCGCGAGCCCTCCTCATCTTCCTCGGTCCAGTTACTGAGTTCAGCTCCACGCTCGAACAGATCCATCACACTGCCCAGACCCAACACTGGCATCAAGATACCTCTAAGTTTCTTGAAAATAGTCTCCAAATCATCCGGGGTCAACTTTCCGTATGCGATTTCACGCTTCGCAAAAGGCAAATCAGCCATGAGTTTCCCGTGTAGCTCCTGAATAGACCCAATCATCTTCTTGATATTCTGGATTTCTGGCTTCAGTTTGGGCTTTGCATCCTTGTTCTTGCCCTTGGATTCCGGCACATACGTCTTGCCAAACATATCAGAGTCCTCCAAGCTGTGTATGTACGTCTTGTGCGCACCCAGCGTACCCCTTAACAAGCCAATGTATCCCGTGATCTCCTTCATTACGACTTTGCGGCTCGTCACGGGAATAATGAACAAGCTAACCCCGGTTGCCAGCCCAAACCCGGTAAGGAAAGCCTCCAACAATCCCAGGATGAAAGTCTCGCACTGAGCAGTCGTGCGGAACAAGAAGCCATTTGTCGCGGCTACATTAACCTGGATCGCACAGATGATGGTCGGAAATGCCAACTGCGGAAACTTTGCCTTGACAGTGTTGATCGCCCAGATCTGGAAGAAAAGCCAGACGCCCAGCACAGCGGACTGCGAGGAGTTGTAGCGTTCAGGTGGTGCGCCGGGTGTGGTTGTGTGTTCGCGGGCCTTGACGGCAGACCAGACCATTAGCATTGCGATTGCTGATCCGATGCAGGTTCCGAGCACGTTTATCGTCATAGTTTGAATGAACTTGGCGCGAGGCATGATACAGAAACCCAGGATAGATATGATGGCGACCAGATATCCCAAGGTCGCGTAGACTTTTGCAACAGCTGATGACTGATTCATTGCTAGTGCGATTGTGGGCGGGAGTGCTGCTTTGCACATCATCATCACCGTGGGTGCGTCCAGGCCTAGTTTCGTCCATGTTCTTTTGATGAAGCCGGGTTTCTTCTCTTTCTTGTCCTTCTCTTCTGTGAGTGATGCATCTTGTTGGTATCCATTCGTCTGGCCCTGCTCTTCACTTGATCTCTCCTTTCCGTGGACTTCCGCCTCATCGCTGTCCAGCCTGTCTCGGGTCGTCGCGGTAGAAGGCATTGCGACGCGTCCGTAAAGCCTCTGCACAAGCGAAGAAGATGGAAAACGCTGCGAGCGAAGGTGATTAGATGAACAAAGACGTGTTCATGATGGTAATCTCTTCACACCCTTGCTCAACGCTCCGTACGAAAAGCAAACGCCAACGGCGAGACCGTCGCATCGAAGTCCGACCGAAGTCAAACGTCATAGCTTCTAATACGAAGTCGTGAGTGGCCAAGAACCTGCCAAGAGTGCATCTAAACTTAGTTTCGCGCGCGATGCAAGGGTGATCGTCAAAGATCTAGAGTTTGAACCAGAGTGACTAAGCGGAGAACAGGGGAGTGCAAGGTGTAGCATTGCGTGCAAATCTCAGTCGCTAAATGCTAGACATGGTGGTAAGGCTATACTACAGACATCCAAACTCTATATCACAATCTTCTCGAAGCTGTACTTTGGTACCTTCTTGCTGATTAACATACCCATCTCCCGCTTGCTCATCTCGTCTTTCTTTCCTCCTCGGCCAGACTTCATCTTCTCAATACCCATGTCAGGCTTAGCACCAAGGGGCAACATGGGGAGTTCTCCATCGTCTTGCGTGACAGCGAACGGCTTGCCTTGCCTCTCGAGTGACTTGCTAGACGGTTTGTGGCTCTTAGGCAGGTTGGAGGCAAACCGTAGAAACTCGCCTAGAAGACCACGCATGTATCGCGCTTCCCAGAAACCGTTGAGTGCTTCTGATGTGTCGCTTTGTAGGGCTTCGATGATTTCTTCACTCGACTCAGATTCGGGTGAATTGCCGACATTCGCAAGCCAAGCACCAGCACCGATGGCATCGAGCGTGCAGCTAAGCAACGAAGCAATGATAGCTACTGCGTGATCGTCTGGACTCTCATTTAGGGGTGAAGGGTCTGAATCGCTGCCATCATACGATGATGACCAGCCGCCATTCTTCATTTCAAGGTGCAGAACACTGATCAGGGCCTCGAGGTCGTGGCGTGGAAGCATCGAGCGAAGCGTAGTGGTTATTACGCGTGGTGAAAAGCCGTGCAATCGGATCAGAGCTGGGCGAAGGGTGTGGCTGCGAATGAGCAAGCCGTGATCGAGGACTGAGAGGGCATGATCAACTTCGTTGGTCGCCGCGTCAAGCTCGGAAGTGATGTCGACGTCCATTTCCTCTTCTGAAGGAGCGTTACCGTTAGTCAACAGCTTCGTAGTATCTTCGGCCTTCGGTTGTTCGTCCAAGCTTTGCATGAGGAGCTTGATAGCCTGGACAACTTCCCCAACAGGCAAATGCCCGCTGTTGTTGAGGATGGCGGAGAGGATGTGTAGATCTGGGTCGAAATCGACAAGTGCTTTGACTATGTCTCCATCGACGATGGACGACGACAAATGCGCATTCTCTGGTGACTCCTCAAGCATTGCGTGGCGAATGGAGGCCACAGAAAGGTGTCCCGTGTGGAGCAGCCACTGGAAGACATTTGGAGGAAAGAACTGAATCTTCAGAATGCATTGAGCATTTCCGTCGTCCTGAGAGACTGTCGTCGATCGGAAGATCTTACTCAATGCATACAAAGCATATCGGCGGTACTGCAATCTGCGGGTATCTGGGACGACACCTGGTAAATTCCATGTTTTCAAGTCATCGTCTGGGTTGTTCTCTGGGTCGAAATCGATTGCCATGACATCCTCATCCGGTATACTGGGACCCATGCCATTTGTAAGAGGCCCTCCACTTATCTCGTTTTCTTCCCTGAATATTAGGAGATTCGACTCAGTCTCGATACCCAAATCTCCTGCGATGACTTTCTCGAACTTGCTGATTCTTCCCTTTGAAGCGTGTCTGTCCAATTTTGCCTTCTTTTCACTCCACTTCTGTACCTCGCGAGCGCTTGTGCAGGAGATGCCTTTGCCAAGTGCCTCCGACAACAAAGTGCCTTCCTGTCTAGGGCGCTTGTGTGTGAAAGAGCCGTCAATCTGCATGCCGATGACCTCGCCCTCCCGTACCGCTACCACGAGGTCGTGATCGGCATAGTATGCAAGAAGATCGACTTGACTCTGCTGCTCCATAGTCTCCGCTTGGGCATTCTTTCGCTTCTTGGCTGGACTTGCTGCATCGGATAAGGTTGAGAAGGTATCGAGGGAGTGCATTGCTTGGAGAGTGTTGAACCTGGCATCGAATACGCGGCACGTTTGTCGTGAAGTCATCAGCAGAGTGTCTTGCGAGAGGCGTAGAAATGAGTCGATGCTAGAACCAGGTAGCGTCAATTCCGAGTACAGTTTTGGTACATTCTCAGAGAAGTCGTAGGAAAGTAGAGTCGATCCCTCAAGCATATGCAGGATGCCGCTTGAAGAGTGAAGTGCATATTGGGTTCCAGAAGATGTGGAAGTGGACGCGTTAGTCGGTTTTTTCAAGTCCCAAGATACAAGAAGTTTGAGAGGTGACAAGGGAGCAGTGGTAAGGTCTTGCGACCGTGACTGGACCTGGACAAGGCTGAGAGTGACTGATCCGCTGGGCTTGCGTGCAACGACGCATAGTATCTGTGTGAGCTCTAGAAGATCCGAGGCATCGCCATCGGTAGGGGTCAAGAGAGAAGCGATGTCTTCTCTGTTCCGAAGCAGGCCGCGGATGGCAGCCTTCGCTGTGCATGTGGATATATGTGCAACGGTCCCTCCAACCTTGGCTGCCTTTAGCGTGGCAACCCACCGAACGGTCTCGAGATCCGCAGACAAGCAAATGACGTCTCCGTTGTCGAAAGTCGCGAGAAGGTCGTGGGTAGCAGTCGTCGCAGACCCACCTGGCGTAACAGGAAGCGCATCGAGCGCGAGTATTTGAGCACCTGAGGATGGAGCATACGCCGTCTTTGCGGTTTCGGTGCGGTCTCCAGAAGACTTCTCTTGGAAGCAGATCAGCTGCGATTTGTCGAACGGTGCCGAGCCGGTGACCGAGGCATATGTGAAGCGCTGCGAAGATGCCTTGGACGAGCCTTTGCGATAGACTGAGAAGGGAGCAAGCGTGAAGGCAGTGCTTGGCGGCAGAGCGTAGGAAGTTACAAGTTGGGGATTTTGGAGCTGTCGGAATCTTAGTTAGATGTTTTCGCATAGTCGCACACACACATACGCTGTAAATGGAGATTCCCTCGCCATCAAGACCGACGGCGATTTCTGTGCGCTTCCTCTTCTTTAAGCCGCTGAGGCTGCACACGCTCGCTGCATGTATGCGCCCGTTGGTGGAGCCGACGGGTTTCGACAGAGTCGCCAGGGTGAAAGGCGCGCCAATTCTTTCGTTGAACGACATTTCGTTTGCCAGACCTAGTCAAGGACGTCTTGTTGGGTCTGCGTGGGTCGTTTCCCGGTATGCGCGCGATGTTCGTGGTCGCCGGCTTCTTGGACAAAAAAGTTTGGAGCATGGCAGAAAATGGGCGGTCGACTTCCTTAGTGCGTTGTGGCTGAGGTGTGGCTGAGGTGTGGCGTGTGGCTTGCTAAAGCTAAACGCAGGCGCGTCCGGTCGCGTCTTCCACTTTCACTGACGTCGCGCTCGTGCAGACACCAACTCTCCGGCCTTCACGACACGCCCTCTCACTCACCTCTCACGCTTCGCAATCGCACTATACACTGTTCTGCTTCTGTTCCTGTACCGTCCTCGTGTTTATTCCAATATCATGCTCTGGTAGCTGTACAGTCAATGGCTCTTGCTGCGGTGCACACCGCAATGAATCATGAGGGGAGCCAGAGCCTGCACCCTTTCTTCTCCAAACCACAGCGGGGTCCCCCACCGCTCGAAGACCTTTCCATCAATGAGACGCTCGCGAATGACGTCAATGGCGACCCTGACTACGAGCACACAACGGCAAATGCCCAGCCAGTAAAGGCAAGGAAGAAGCGCACAAGAAAGACGGATGTCTCGCACACGAAGAACCAGGCATCCTTGGAACGGTTCACGCAACCCGTTCAAGTACAACATGTGAATCAAGCTGTGAAAGACGAGGTTGCTGGGCCAACACTCCAAGAAGACCTCAACCTCGATCGTAGAAAGCGGAGGAAGATCCTATCTCCTGCTCCCACCATTCCCCATTTAGACTGGCACCAGCAACTTCAGGAAGAAGCTCGTGCGCCAGGACCTGAGAGCATACTCATGGCACCAACAGAGCCAATGGACGAAACCCCGAACACGCTCCTGCGCGCTACCTCCCCCGTACCCACGCCGACCGCCCCTGAAACGATTGCGGTCACTGAAGAGCCTCTGACGGCCGAAACCATGGCAGAGATTGTGACGCCGAAGAAGCAGATCAAGGTCACCAGGAGCGGGAGACTAGTCTCAAGTCCGCCAAAGCCTAAAACAGAGGACTCGACAACCCCGAAGAAACGACGGGGACGAAAGCAAGCGAAACCAAAGGTCTTGTCCACTGTCACCATCATCAAATACGGCACAGATGCCACAAGTCGACACGCTGTCGGCGGAAGAATAGAAGCCATCTTGGCTGGCATAACGTCAACTGGAAAACGTTCTACGACCACGAAGCAAGCGCCTTCCAAGCCGGCTGAGCCTCCTAAAAGCACACATCCTTTCTTCGTGGGCAAGGCTGCTCAAAAGAAGGGGGCCATTGCTACAAAGCCCGTCGCGACTCTGCCGCCTCCCACTCCTAGAAAGAGCGCAGTCACACCCGGTAAACTGAGGGCTGAGGCTCGGCGAGACGGTTCACCTCAGCCTATGCCTACTTTTGGGACTTCCTCAGGCCCCAAGCGCACTACAAAACAGGCAGGATTGTTGGATGCCGCGTGGCCTACTAGAGAGACCAGTCATGTACGCAATCTCGAGGCTGAAATGGTGCACGACATGGATCTGAACATGACTCGATGTCTTCCACTTCGTGCACGGAAACTGAAGAATCGCGTTATCACACTCGGAAAAGAGGAAGAGATCATCTCGAGGTTGGCTAGGGACATTGCCGCTGGTATGAAACCCGATTTCAAGAAGTCCGATTTCGATTTCAAACCTCCTGAAGACGTACGTCTGCCGAAGCGTCTGCTCACCACCGGCATCGAGATACAACGCAGGGTTCACGAGCGCCTGTATTCACAAGCACATCCAGCTGTGCAATCACTCTTCAAGGATATCGAGCACACACTCACACCCTTTGATGAGGGGCGATGCGAGGCACAGGCTTGGGCACAGAAGTATAGCCCGAAGTGCGCCTCACACGTCTTGTCCGAGGGTAAGGACGCTTTAGTGCTTCGTGACTGGTTACAGAGCCTGACCGTGATGGCTGTTGGAGGCGCATCAGGCTCTGTCAAGAATGATAGCGTAGACGCCAAGCGCCCACCTAAGAAGAAACGGAAGAAGGCTGTAGATGACTTTATTGTTTCGGACGATGATGAGGAAAATGAAGAGATGATTGAGGTCTCAGACACAGAAAACACGGGGCACATGAGATCCTTCCGCCGACCTCGATGGACAAGGAACAATAACGTCCTTGTCATTACTGGGCCACACGGATGCGGTAAGAGCGCTACAGTATACGCCGTCGCAAAAGAGCTGGACTTTGAAATTTTCGAGATTAATTCTGGCACTCGCCGTTCCGGAAAGGACATACAGGACAGAGTCGGCGATATGACCGCAAATCATCTTGTGAACCACAAGAGGGCTGAAGCTGCTGTAGCGGAAGATGAAGGCGCGACGCCAATAGAGATAGACATCGACACCACTCGCATGGATACCGCATGCCAGAAGGACATCGACAGCGGACGTCAAGGCACGATGATGACGTTTTTCAAGGCCAATCCGACTACGAAACCAAAAGCAAAACCGAAGCTGAAGACACAACAACCTCAGGGCGACCTCTCAACGGACGCGCCTAAGACCATGCAGCCATCCCTCCTTGGCGCACAAAAGTCGCAGAAGCAATCCTTGATTCTCTTTGAAGAAGCCGACATACTCTTCGAGGAAGACCAGCAATTCTGGGCACAGGTCACGAAACTCGCCGCGCACTCGAAACGGCCCATCGTCATTACGTGCAACGATGAGAGACAAATACCATTTCAAGATCTGCCGCTAGCAGCTGTCCTGCGACTCCGCCCACCACCAGTGGACCTCGCCATTGATTACATGATGGTTCTTGCAGGCCGGGAAGGGCATATACTGGATCGAGAAGCAGTGCGCCTCTTGTTTGAGTCAAAGAATCATGATCTCCGCGGCAGTATCACCGAGCTGAATCTCTGGTGCCAAATGTCTGTTGGTGACAAGAAAGGTGGACTGGAGTGGATGTATCAGCGCTGGCCGCCAGGCAAAGATGTTGATGCGCAGGGTCGATTGCTCAGAGTCGCCAGTGAAGGCACATATGGGTCTGGAATGGGGTGGCTATCTCACAACGTGTTCCAAACCAATAGCAACACTGTCTTCGACAAGGAAGAGGAACTGTTAAACGAAGTGTGGGCTGATTGGGGCATCGATCCAAATGTGTGGGAGGCGTCTTCATCACATCACTCGAAATATACACAAAGCGGTTCTATGAGTAGCTTGGAGCAACTCGACAACTTCATGGACACGCTCAGTGGTGCAGATGTGTTCTGTCGCGTTGGGCTGCCTTCATATGAGCATGACTTCGAGGAGCCTGCCGATCCCACTTTACCACCCATCTTCGAAAAATCGCGTCTGAGCTATACCCTCGCTGCGCCACTTCTGCAGGCGGATCAACAGACCGACTTCTTGCAGTTCGATGCCTCGATCTACACGCAGACCCATCTCCTTGCTCGCCGCACTTTCCCAGAGCTAGCACGCCTCGTCTCAGCATCCACCAGTCATAAGCCCTCAACAGAAACCGAATACTCGACGCAGATTCTCCGCGTTAGAGCCGCAGAAAGCAAGGAACATTCGTTGTCACGAGCTGATTTTTCCTACGCTTTAGACTGCCTTGCTGCGCCACCGGACCAGACACTGCCCGAGCGCACGTCATTCATTCTTACACCATCTTCTTTTGACCGCACTTTCGGTATCATCACCCTAGATCTAGCTCCCTACGTGCGCAGCATTGTGGCTCATGAGCAGATACTCGAAAGCCAACGCGTGCGACTGTCTAATCTCGTAAGCGCTGGAGGCACTGGCAAAAGATCGAGAACCACAAGAGCAAGCAGAGTGGCTCTAGAGGGTGGTATCAGAGAGACAAAGCGGCGTGATCGATGGTTCGACGCCCATGTCAACTTTGAGCTTGTGATGGCTACTGCTGGTAAAGACTGGACCGGCATGGGCTGGCGGAACGAAGAGGAAGAGACGGGAGAGGGATCAGCGAGTATGACTGGCACACAGGAGAGTCTTGTTGGTAGTCAAGACGTCATCATGAATGAAGCAGGAGCAGAGCAGGTCCTTACAAGTAACGAGAAGATGGGTGCGCTATCGCACAACATCATAGAGTAGCATATTCTGGCGTTTTTAAGCACATTTGTTGTCCATGAGACGCAACATCATCTCCAGCATAACTAGAACAATATTTATGAGCAATCTAGCTTCAGTTCCACATTCTCAGACACTTGGTTGTATCATGCTTACCTGATTTCGCAGGCCAGACTCCCATCCGTCACCGCTGGCGCCCATGTACGAGAAGCGTTTCATCACCCTCGACAACGACCCCATTATTCCAAATCACCGGAAATCCGGCAAGAGCAATGAATAACAAGAACAAGAACAACAAACGTCGACATGTAAACAGAAGAGCGTGTTGAGAAACGAAATTTTCCTTTCATTATATGTCATGTCAAACTCGCAATATACAAGAGATATTTTATCCAGAAAGACTTTCCTATCCTAATACATGGCCCAAGAAAAGACTTCTCTTGATTCTTCGCTTACTTTGATATCCTGAACAAATGCGTGTAATAAAAAAAAAGCCAAAAGATAATGATGGGGTAACTCGATGAAAAGGAAACGCAATGACGCAAGACGGGGTTTGTAGTTGATCATTTCGCCTTTTCGCATACATACAAGCAGACACACACACACACACACACACACACAGGTGTTTTCTACAGCCTCACACGCGTCTCCAACACCTCGCTCGGCACCGTGCTGCGCGTGCTAAACCTAACCTCGGTGCCCGGGTGCTGTTTGAAAATCGGCGCCGTGTCGACCGTGTCGTGGCGCGCGTGCTTGACTTCCTTGCTCAGCGTCGACGGGACGCGCGGCATCTCTGGCACCATGTCTTCGTCGCTGTAGGTCGTCGATTGCGTCATGCGGAACTGCTGCTTGAGCTTCTGCTCCTCGATGCGTGTAGATTGCTGGTTGACCCAGCTGTCGATGGTGCGGAAGCGCGGGACGGACGAGCGCTGCGTCATGAAGCTGTCGCGGCCGGGGCCCGCGATGGCGGTGTCGCGCGAGGGGTCGTGGGGTGTCTGTGGTGCGTTGGAGTTGGTCCAGCTGAAGCGCGAGGCCATGCCGCCGCCGAGGCCGGGGCGCTGGGATGCAGAGGGCCGGTTGGAGAGGAATTGCCGGAAGGTGGGAGGCGCAGGGACAGAGGATTGTTGATGGGGCATTGTCTCGTAGTAGTCCAAGGCTTCTTCTTCGTCACGTAGGGACCGCGTGTTGTGAGTTGAGTCACTGCGGCGCATAGATTGAATGGGGAGAACGGGTGACGATGGTGTGTCGCTGATGTCCCGACGATGTGAGTTTTGCCGTGATGGTGGTGCTGGGTCCAGGATGAAGCTTTGGTTGTTGGCGTTGCTCTTGTTCAATCCTATTTGGTTGAAGCTGTCGCTGCGCCCAAGGGTCTGAAGGGGTTTCAGTGTACCGAGCGATTCAGGTCGACTGTTTGTTGCAGCCCTTCCTGGAGGGTACACATCGTTCCCAGCATAAGAGTAGTCGTCAAACGAGTTTTTCGTGTCCATGCCATACTTGTGTGGCGGAGCTGGGCCGCCGCGCCGTCGAAGTGATGCTTTGCTGTTTTGAATAACGTCCGAGATAGTCAAGCCACGCTTGCGCATGGTGTAGAAAGCCAGTATGATCATAACAATGACAATGGTCGCACCTAAGACATGTGAGCATTCATTCGGTCATTGCAACAGTTTTCAGCATACCGATTGAGCCAGCAGCGATGAGTAGATGCTCGGTGGTCTGAGAAATTCCTCCCTGACGGTCGGAACTTGGGTCATTCGAGATTGAACCAGGACCTGACAGCAAAGCCGAAGGTGTGGTCTCTGTTGGTGCAGGGCCTTTTCTTGCAGGAGTTTCAATGGGTCGAGGGCCAGGTAGGGTTGTCGAGACAGGTTGCTGCTTCTGTTAGTTGTGTTTAGTCGTTTGTTCTTAAAAGTC
>Ga0265780_10006638_pt1 | contig 14312 bp, 18 predicted proteins | sample P1T30metagenome_FD_192432 | JGI IMG/M metagenome (GOLD analysis project Ga0265780, IMG submission 192432) | Plant litter microbial communities from East Loma Ridge, Irvine, California - P1 T30 | ecosystem: Environmental > Terrestrial > Plant litter > Unclassified | place: USA: California... | reverse complement strand
AGTTTTTATTCTACTTTATTAAATAATACTGTAGAAGATCCTCATGAAGTTAATAAAAAATATTTAATTGATTTAGTTGATAAAAGAATCGATTATGTTCAATTAAATAACTATTTAGAAACACATAGCGAAACAAATAATAAAAAAGTTAAAAGAGCTAAAATATAATGATGAATAAATTTCTAAAATTTTTTAGACTATCTAATAATAAATTATCTACGAACAATATTGATGAATGTTCGCATAATAGTGAACAACATATTCAAAAATTGTCTAATAATACTTTATCTACAGATAATTTTGATGAATATTCATCTAATAATGAAGAACATATTCAAAAAATATTTAATAATAATTTTTATGATGAAAATAATATTGCTCTAGTGGAATCTTGGCTATTTTATAATTATCTTGACAATTCTGATAGCCTAGTAGAAAAAAAATATAAAATAGTAGTTTTGGCTTTAATCTGCGAACAAAAAAGGCTTTATTTAAAAAAAATGCCTCTTGTTAATGATATAATAAAGGACGTTTCACAACAGTTGATTGAGGCTAAAGAAACAGAGTTTAATCTAATTAAAGCATTTCCAATATCTCGTGATTTTCCTGATAGACGCCGTCCCAATCAAGAAGTTACTGGAATTGAATTAATACCCAAAATATTAAATGAAGATTCTGATAAACCTGAAACGATAAATATTGCAAAAAAAATCTATAATCAATTTTCGTGTTTAGGTTTATTGGCTAATACTTTTATTGATTCAAAGTCTTATACTGATATTTTTATGAATTTTCAGGATAATAAATTTAATAATGGTGATATGGCTGTATTTCAAAAATTTATTCAAACCGTAACCGATCCTAAATATGATAGTTATCATTCTGTCATGTTAAATTTAAATTGTTGGAATAAATTAATATTGAGTGAAGATAATATAGATAATTTGAATGTTTTTAAACAACTCTATTTAAATGATAAAGGTAGGTCCAGTAGTTCACTTTATGGAGTGATGAGGAGTTTACATCCTAATCGTTTTAAAGATACTAGACAAGAAGATAAAGATTATTTGATTGAATTTGTGAATAAAAGAATTGATTATCTTGAATTGGGAAATGATTTAGAGATGCCCACTGAGATGCAAACAAAAAAAACTAAACGAGCTAAACTATAAGGATACAATATGAAAGCTATTAAAAATTTTGCGGCACAAACAACAAAATTTGCAGAACCTAAAGAGGTAGGTGATGATAATCCACTTACTAAATTTTTAAATACTTTATCTTCAGAAGAAAAGGATGCTCCATTTCTTAACTTATCAGCAGATAAACAAATCCAATATGTTCAAAATATAGGAGACTTCCAAATTCAGGCTATGGGAGATATTAGTGAAGCAACTATTAAATCTTTAACCATGTTAGCGATGAAGCTTCATAAAACGAATTTAAATACATTTGAAATTTCACAAACCTTTGCCGGTAGCAAGGAAGGATTAAAAGAAGAAATCTTTACTTTAAAGTTAAGAAAATTTGATGAAGCTGAATTATTTGCTCAAAAATCTGAAGGTCAAAGTATTGAATATGCGGACAAAGAGGCAAAAGAACCATTAAATAAAGTGGATAGTTTCTTTAATCAAGAAAATGCTATTTTTGATATTATGGAGCAACTTAAAAATAAAATTCCAATGAATTCAACTAATGAATTGCCTCTTAGAACTTCTGCTGTCTTATTTGTAGCAGAATTAATGTCACAAATTAATGCTGAAAAATTTAATGCAACATTGGAAGGACTTATTGATGGAGATACTCCTTTAAATGCATCGTATACAGTTGAGGCAGAAAGAAAAGAAATTGCCTTAGACTTAGATCCTAGTCCTAAGAGAAAATTCAATTAAAAATAAGTGGCTTCGGCCACTTTTTTTGGACTTACACAATATAAATTCTCAACACTTTTAGCATTAAAATAGTTATAATATAGTTTTTAGAACTTCAAAAGGAAAATACTATGAAAGTAGACATTAAAATTATTAGCACTGATCCTCGTATGACTATGCCAACTTATGGCACCCCTGGTAGTGCAGGTATGGATTTGGTTGCTGCTGTGGATGAACCATTTACCCTTCAACCTAATGAAGTAAAACTTATCCCTACTGGCTTGGCTATTCATATTGCAGATCCAAGTGTTGCAGCACTGATTCTTCCACGCTCTGGTATGGGACACAAAAATGGTATTATTCTTGGTAATACCGCAGGGCTTATTGATTCTGATTATCAAGGTCAATGGATGATGAGTATGTGGAATCGTAGTGATAAAGAATTTACGGTTAAACCTTTTGAGCGTGTGGCTCAAGTTATGTTTGTTCCCGTTCTCCAACCAACACTTAATGTAGTTCAAGAGTTTACAGCTAGTGAACGTGGTGAAGGTGGATTTGGCTCTACTGGCACAAAAACTTAATATTTATTAAAAAAAAGAGCATCATGTGATGCTCTTTTTATATGCTAAAATTATTTGATTTTCTTAATTTCAGCTTGTTCCTTCTTGATTCTTTTTTCTATTTGCAAAATTTCATATTCTTGCATTATCTTTAATTTCTTATTTAAAGCTTCTGCATAAATTTGATTTTCACTATCATTCTTTTGTTTAGTCTCTTTATTTCTTTGGGCATGGAAATAATTAAAGTATTTTTTATCTATTAGGCTAAGTTGATGATTAATTTTTGATTGAGTTTGATGATATTCATTTACTTTATCAACATCGGTCATGCGATGATTAAAAGAGGCAATATCCCTTTCTTTTAAACTACAGTCTACAGCCATTTTACTTTCTGAAAAAACTACCAAACATAAATCAAAATTTTTCATTTCAACTAAAATATTGTCAATTGCTCTTTCTGGATTCTTTTTAACAAAATCATCTTCTAACAATATATTTAACTCTTTAATTGTTTTACGGCTATATTCTTTAATATCTTCACTTAACTCAGTTACTTTTTTCTGAGCCAATTGAACCGACTCTGGAGTTTTTTGTTGGATTGGAGATAATTCACAAACTAATGCATTTTCTATTTCCCCACTCAAAGATTTAATGCTAATATCATTACTAACTACTTTGCAGCCTTGATAATCTTTTAAATCTGAATAAATTGCTTCTGGACTTCTATTGAATAATCCATTCCCAATTAACTTCAATATTCCCAAAGATAACAAAGCTACAAATAATACTGATATTGATATTAATGTTGAATAAGATTTTTTATCATTTTGTCTCGTTGCATCTTCACTTTTTATACTACTGTCTTTCTCAATACTTTCTTCCATGACATCCCCTATTTTATAAAAGTTTTTATAATATCATGATTTTAAAAATATGGGTTAATTATTTTTAACTCTATTTTTGCAAAAAATCACACTATTTTCATAAATAGAGTTATAATAGCTTCATTGCAGAACAAACTTTTAAATCCCAATTACTTTAAAGGATCTATATGAAAAATTTCAAACATATGATTTTCGCTACTCTCGCTTTCTTTGGTGCTTTTTCGGTTACTGCTCATGCTGAAGAAATTGGTTCAGTAGATACTGCTTTTAAGCTTATTGGTGCAAACCATAAAATTGTGATGCAAGTTTTTGATGATCCTCTTGTTAGTGGTGTTAGCTGCTATCTTTCTAGTCCTAAAACGGGTGGTATTACTGGCTCCCTCGGCTTTGCTGAAGATAAATCAGATGCTTCAGTAGCTTGTCGTCAAGTAGGTCCTATTGAATTTAAGGGGAAAATTCCCAAACAAGCAGAAGTGTTTTCGCAGTCGGCTTCTGTCCTGTTCAAAAAAACTCGTATTGTTCGTGTGGTTGATGCAAAACGTCAAACTCTAGTTTATCTTGTTTACTCCGACCGGCTTATTGACGGAAGTCCCAAGAATAGCATTACTGCTGTTCCTGTAGGTAAACCGATTCCTGTGAAGTAAGCCTAATAAACTTAATAGGTTTAAAGCCCTAATAATAGGGCTTTTATTTTATCGGAAGTTATGGTATAAATATCTCTTATTATAGAGAAGGAAGGATAATGAGCTTTAAAAAAAAGGAAGAATGGAACAACTGGGACAAAATTATCAACTACTTACCTTTTAGAGATGGTATTAGAACTTTATTATCTGCTCTTATTACTTTAGGTATATTAATTGGTATAATGGGATTTGTTGGAACTGATTACAATGATAAATTAGATAATATGTTAAAAGTTATAGGTTTTGGTTTATCTGCATTGACAGTTATCTCTCCATTTGTAGTAGGAATAAAAAGATTGCCAAAGCAAGCTTTAATTGATATCACTAAAATTTCCTGGTGTGATGAGGCTAAAAATTTACTGGAAGAAAGAATGCTTAAGAGAAATGGCAAACTTCTAGTAAAAGATTTAAGCTATGCTGTACACCTAGACATTCAACAGGGTTGGGATAAAAAAACGAAACACTACTTTTAATTTAATTATTCATAATTTGTACTTAACAGTATCCGACAAACTTGTAGATGGTTCACCAAAGAATAGCATTACTGCTGTTCCTGTAGGAAAACCGATTCCTGTAAAGTGAAATTAATAAATGATACAAAAAAGCCCCTTCATGGGGCTTTTAATTTATTATGAATTACATTTTAGGCTTTCTGGTTTTTGATTCTTCTTTTTTATCTAAATTTTTCTCTAAGTTATTCTTTTCATCTATTATTTCTTTTGTTTTAAACATATTTCTTATTACATCCATATTTTCATGACTACTAGAATTTAATATTTTTTCAATTGATGGTGTTTTAGAAAAATTATGTTCCATAATTAAAGATTCTATAATATTTAAATGGTTAGTACAAAGTTGTAGAAATGCACTAGCTATATTATTGAATTCTTCACTAATTATTACATTTTCTTTTAAAGTCGGTGAAAATAATAAATATTTTATTACATCTTCCTTACCCAATCTACAAGCCATATAAAAAGGCTGATCATTTTGATAATGTATATTAATTTCCTCAGGATGATTATCTGTTAACAGTTTTATATATTCTATATCACCATTTGAACAAGCATTTACAAATTGACGATTAATTTCATTTGATAAGGTGTCTATTTCAATGTTAAATCCTTTAGCAATTTCATTTTCTAAAATGGTAGATCGTTTTTTTAAATTCATTATTTTTTCTTTAATTTTTTATTTATATTTTATCAACTTATAAAGTTATTTCAAATTTTCATAATTTGTACTTAACATTATCGGACAAACTTATTGATGGATTGGCAAATAATAGCATTATTGCTGTTCCTGTTGGAAAACGGATTCTTGTAAAGTAAGATTGAAATTAAAAAAATCTATTGGTAGGATTTTTGTTTTTCTAAAATATAATCTGCTAAATCTTTATTTTTATTTTTTAAGCAAATATCAACTGCTGTTATTCCATTTTCATTAATATCAAAAGGATTTGCTCCTAAATCTAACAATTTTTTTCCAGCCATTGTTTTATTGTGAATACATGCACAAATTAATGGAGTCCATCCACAAGGATAAACTGAATCTTTTTCATATCCATCTAATTGATATACCGCATTAATGTCTGCACCATGTTTAATTAAAATTTCTATCGTTGTTTCCATTCCTTTTGTTGCTGCCATATGAATAGGAAAGTAACCACCTTTTGATAAATTAGCATGAACATTTCCACCAAAAGTCAATAATGTATCAAGGAATAATTCTTCTCCACTTCTAGCACTACGAGTGACTAAGTGATATCCCACTTTAATTTGTGCATCAATATTAGGATCTGCTCCTAAATATAATGCTAGTTTAAATCCAGGATAATTAAATGTTTCCATACTATTAGTTAAAAGATAATTTAATTGTTTTTGAAATTGTCGGCCCAATAATTTATTACAAAAAATTGACTTATTTGGTAAGCACTTAATTAAATTAATTAATAAACGATTTCTTTTCATATCTTCTTTTTTTAATAATATAGCTATAATCAAATCATTAACTAATGATTATTCCAAAAACAATAACTCCTAATTTTTAAGGTTTTTATAATTTTAATTTTGGTAACTTGTTATTTTTTATATTAGTCGGTAGTTCTAAATTTAATGCATTGTGCATATGATAGGAATCAATAGCTTTTTTTCTTTTATTACTATCAAAATAATCAAACCAATAAGGTTCTACAGATTTACAATCACTAAATGCATAAACAAAACTAGTTAATTTATATGGCTTCCAATTAGACACATCTCCTTCAAATTTTGAATTTCGGAAGATTTTTTCCATTCGTGTTACATTGGATACATCCCAATTAGATATATTATTATTAAAATGAGATTCATAAAACATTTGAGCCATATTCCAAACTTTAGATACATTCCATTGTGATATATCCCCGTTAAATTTACTATCTTCAAACATTGCAAACATATTTTCTACATTGGAAGTATCCCATTTTGATATATTTCCATTAAACTCTGGAATATAATTAAATAATCGTGCCATATCAGTAATATTGGATACATCTATATGATTTAAATCACATTCATTTCCATTTTTTGAAATTTCTTTTTTAATTAATTTCTCTAAATGAACTCTATCTTTAGCAACAATGTTAGTTTTATTTACTTGTTCTTTATTTATATTGCTAAAAACATTTAAAAATTTTTCAAATATTTTTTTCATCTTATTCTCCATATGAATAAATTTTATATAAAAAAAAATACAAAAACAATTTAATAATTTAAATAGATTAAAAAAGCCCTAATATATAGGGCTTTTAATTAAGTGTTATTTTTTAAATTTAAGTTTTTAGCTAATTTATTGGAAACTTGTTCTTTAATCTCATCATAATTAAGATTGTTTTTTATAAAAAATTCTCTAGCAATATCATCATTTTTTTGAGCTTCTTCTGAAGTGGTATCAATTTTGGAAAGAATTACATTTTTAAGTGTGTGTTTCTCTATAACAATAAATCCTATTGGCATAGTTAAATTTTTATCACGTAAATGTAATTGTGCTTTAAAAATGTTAAAGCCTGAAATTTGATCTTTAATATAACCATCTACATGACTAAATTGGTTAATGTCGGAAATTTCTATATTATATTCAGATGTCTTATCTGTTTCTTTTATTGGAGTAAATCCGCTTAATAAAGGAATTAATAGTGCAATCAATAGTTTTTTCATAATTTATTTAATTTTTTTAAAGATAATAATAAAATATTATTTATTGTCAAATATTAATATTTTTTAAATCAATTAGGATAATCAAATATAAGAAGAATTTTCATGATACAAATCATATCTTATTTATATTTTTTCTTCCTATTGATAAACCTTTTGATAATTCCTTTTTCATATTCACATATTCAAATTTAACATTTAGCGATTTCTCTAATTCTTGAACTTGTTCCATCATTGAGTCGTGATCTTTTTCTTTCATGTTTTCACAATAATTTTTTAAAGTATTCAAATTATTAATATTGTCTTCATTGCTAATTACTTTATTTAAAGTATTTATAGTGTCATTTAAATATGGATTTAAGTAGTTAATAGAATATATATCTTTTGTAGGATTATCTTTAATATATTCATTTATAAAGACGAAATCATTTTCATTGAATCTGTAATCTTGCATATCTAATAAAAAACTAATTTCTTTTCCAGTAATAAAAGCTTTAGCAGCCATTCCTATATCTTCAAATTCTTTATATATTTTTTTTGCTATTTTCTTTTTATTTAAATTATTGTTATCCTCATCTAAAAAAGTTTTTGGAATGATTTCCTTATTTTGTGCTCTCATTACTAAGGAAAAATTCATATAAAACATATCTTCTAATGAGTATGCTGTTTCCTTTTTTTGTATTAATTCATTTGATAAATCAGATATAATTTTTTTATCAAATATAATATCTAGAGGGATTTCCTTATGGTTTGCCCATAAATTTAAGAAGATTAATTTGTATTTTTTTTCTGTTAAATTTTCAGAATCATTTAAATAATTTTGTGTCCATTTAATTAAATTTTTCTTGAAAAATGGCTTGTAAAACATCAAGCTTATTTTATTCCTCTTTTTTTCATTTAAAATATTCTTAATTGCTAAAATATCTACAATAACTGGTGCTGCTAAAAGTGGTATCAAAGGTGATATTTCTTTTGTAATGACTGTAGTAATTCCTTCAAGCCCTAATATTAAAAACGAAGAATATTTTAGTATATCTTTTTTTTGCTTTTCTATTTCTAATTCAATTTGAGGTTTCATAATAATTCCTACATGTTTTATTATATTTTAACTATTTATATATTGAAAGCAAATATAAATTTTATTTTCAAATAATTACAGTGTTCACCAAATTAAAGCTATAATAGTAGCTAATATAATTTTAGATTGCTTAATATGACCAACTCAACTTTTGATACTTTAAAAAAATTAGTTTCTATTTGTTTATTGAAAGTTGAAGATGCTCATTCGGTTTATCGTCTTATTGATGAGTCTCGTTCACAATTAAAGAATTTGGTTTGGTCACAGACTGCAACTTTAGAAAGCACTACTAATTTCATTGATTATAAAATCAAATCTCCAGACAATATTTATGGTATTTATTCCGATGATAATTTAGTAGGAGTTTTAGAACTAAGGAAAAAACAAGATATGCTTGAGCTTGGTTATTGGGTAGGAAGTAAATACCGTGGTCAAGGATTTATGAAAATTGCAGTTAAACAATTGGTAGATATTGAGTCTAAAAATTATACTATTACTGCTCACATTCGTGAGAAGAACCAAGCTAGTTACAAAATTCTTCAATATGCAGGATTAATTTTTGATCATGTTGAACTATGGGAAGGTGAACAGTGGGTTCATTTAAAAAGAGAAAAAAATACTTAATTGAAATATTGTTTTAAATAATTATAATAAAAGAATAATTCATACAAAATATTCATGAAATTAAACAATTTTGATTATATAGAAAATATTGATTTCGTACATTATGGTCCACTAAATGACTATTTTGTGAAAGCATGCCGAGTTGGAGATTTAGATGAAGTTAGAAGAATTAATTCTAAATTTAAGCCAAAATTAAAAAGCAATAACAAATTTATCAGAATTGCTCAAAATATTCTTACTAAAATTAAAGAAGACTATACTTATGTAGATGTTCATTATTATGATGACAGATGCTTTAGGTATGCCTGTGATAGCGGTAATTTAGAAATTGTAAAATATCTACTAACTAGTGATGAACTCATAGAAAAATGTGACATTAATAGTGAAAATGATTATGGTTTGAGAATTGCATGTGAAAATGGAGATTTAAATTTAGCTCAATATTTATTAACTTCTTCTGATTTAAATAAACATGCAAATATTCATGCTAACAATGATGGAGTTATTAAAAGTGCCTATGATAGTGGTAATTCTGAACTAATTAATTTCTTAATTTTTGATATGAACATTGAGAAAACCACTGAAATTATAAAATTTATTGAAGAATATGCTCCAGGATTAAATCAATTATTTGATAAAAGAGAGTTACATAAATATCTATTAACTGAAATAGTTCCAAAAAAAGTTCAAAAATCAAACAAACATAAACTTTAAATAGAGAGTTTTTTATTATTTTTAACTAAATCTAAATCAAAAGATTCTTCTTTAATAGTATATTTTTTCTGAAAAATAGTTTGTTTAAATCCTTCAATAATAAAGTTTGATGGCAGTGTGAATTCCTTTAGAACATATCCATCTTCTTTAAGCTTATCTATAAGATTAGAATCATTTATCCAATTCTTAGCATCTTCTATATTAGAAAAACCAAAAGACCACTTCTTTTGATACTTAACATTTCTACTTGCAGGATCAGATTTAAAAAACACTCCAATTGCCGCATCGTCTGCTGGTGAAGGATGACGGTCAATATCCACCCCTATACTTGCAAATCTTCCATCGTACAATCCTTCACCACTTTCTTTTTCTACTCTATAGATTGTTTTATTCGGCAAATCTGTGGCATATCCTGTTAGATAACGATCATAAATTTCATGAAGATTAAATAAACAATTGAATCTACAGAATTCTGAATCTTCATTATCTTCTTCATAATAAGAATCATAATCTTTGCGATAAGATATTGGCTCAATGAATCTAGCAATTTCTTTTTTATCTATATTAAGAATGGAAAGAATTGGATTTAGATTATTCAGTAATTCTTTCTGAAATTCTTCTTTATCAGAATAATCTCGCACATCTACATCTAAATAGAAAAAAGCTTCTTTAATATCTAAATTTGTTTTACATTTTTCAATAAATTCTTGGCGGCTCATAATATGGCATTTGAAGTATGTATTATTATACCAATCCATATTTGATTGTAAAATATCAATGATTATTGACCTATAAATTCAGTATTATGGTATAATAGTTCAAAATACAACTAATTTATTATAATATGAATGCTAAACAAGTTTATCACAATTATCTAGAAACTTTTTGGGAAACATTACAAAATTATGATTTAGTAATGCTTTTAAAATCTCCTTATCAAAAAAGTTATTATTCTAACGAATTAATTATTTGTAATAATAGTGAATTTAATAAAGTTGCTGAAGAGTCTTCACATTATAGCCACAATAAAACCAAATATGCTGAAATTATAGCTATTAATACATTTAATGATTTTTTAGAACATACTAAATCTGAAGAAAAAAATACTATCAAAAAAAGTATTTCAAATAACATTACTTATGTTAGGCATAACACTAATACATATCAATCAAATAGCTTTATCACAGATTTGAATGCTGAAGTTATTTTAAATACTATGAAAAAAATTGGTAGAGATGATGATAAACATATTTTTGATAATTTAAAAAATATGTTTATTCGTTATGGTGACACCCAAAAAACATGCTGGAAACTTGTTACTTCAGTAAACGATAAATATGGTAAAGAAAAAGGAATGGAACTCCTTAATGCTATTCCAGGGCAGATCTTTGATTTTAGTTCACGAGAAAAACTAAAAGAATATATCCTTGAGTATTTTACTAAAATAGAAAAAGTATTTGGTAAAAATCATGAATTATTTCTTAATTTTGTTAGTAAAAGGGCTAAAAAAGCAGTAAATTCCCAAACTGGTTCTGTTGATTTGAGAGATGCTCTTCTTGAATTTTATCAGCATGATTCTAATTTATTGGAAGATTATAAAGAATTTGTGCCATCTATTAAAAAATATTTGGAACAAACTGAGGATGGTGATTTCTTTTTACAAAAATCAGATAGAATTATTACTAGAATTATTGATTTGGAAGAGTTTAAAGCAGTCACTTCTATCCGAATAAACTCAAATGATAAATATGCACAATTAATTACTACTTTTTTACGTACACTTAGACTAATAGATAAGCGTCTTGTGAATCATTATTCATCAACTTCTTGGCTTAATAGAAGGGATAATTACATTTCCATATTTGTTGCCTGTAATCCAAAAAATCCTTATCCTGAAGCTGATTTTGATATTAAGTTAAAGTCGTTTGCTAAGTTTTTACATCAAAAAAACCCTAGTGAACCAAATGAAATCTCTTCTGATTTATTAATTAAGTGGTGGGAAGCGGATGAATTAGATAGAGAATTGAAAAAGCAAGGTCAAAAATCTAAAAAAACAAAGTTATAATACTTATATTTTTTAAATTATTAATGTTGAACTGCGCAGTATTTTTTTTGACAAAATACTATTATGTAAGTATTCTCTTTATTCTTACATAAGTTTTTGAGGAACAAATATGAATTTTGAAAATAACAAACAATATGATTTTACATGCAGATTTGAAATGGCTAATAATATGGAAAAAGAATTAGCTTGTTCAGCTTTTTTGTATAATGATAAAATTCATATTTTATCTTTTGTTGACAATAAAAAATTCACCAAACATGTTTATGAAAAAATATCATTAAATTTATTAGAATTTGAAAACTATCAACATGATATTATTACTTTTGGTGGTGACTCAATAAATGAGTTAACAGAAATCTATTCTAAATCATTGAAAAATAACTACCTCAAAAAAGAATTTAATTCATCTTTTATTGAGCATCTTGGATTAAATTTTAATCCATACTCGACAATAAGAGCAAAAATAAGGTATTCATTTTTTGAATATAATACAAAAAATAAAGATAATAACCACTTATATAAGCATGTAGAGTTTTTTTCTTTATATGCTAAGGATTTTTCTAAATATGAAGAAAAACAATATCTTAAATTAGATTTGTTTAAAGAAAATAATAATTATTGGTATTGTATTTCCAATAGCTCTGGCACCCCTCTTTGCAAATTTGTATTTAAGCTATTTCCTGAACAATCAATTTTTGAACTAATTAAAAGAGAAAATTATACAGAAAAAGTAAATCTAATTGAATTTGATGTTTTGAATGAACATTTTCAAAATTTGACTAATACATCAGAACAAATGCATTTTGATATTGCTGATGAAAGAATTCCTTTCCTTACTTCATGTACATTTGGATTTTTTCCTAAAGTATTCTCAACAGAAATCAATTCACTTCCATTATCAATATAATTTGTTATAATTTGTGAATGGAAAAAGAAAAAAAATTATTATTAATAATTAATACCATTCTGGATAAAAACTTATTTTATGCAAATCGAGATTCTTTGGTTCATAAATCAATAGCCGAATTTAATGATTTATGTGAAAATTTTTCATCTGAAAATTTATTAGCTTTTTTAAATAAACAAGATAATAAAGAATCAATTTTGGATGAAGATAAAGTGAAATTATTAAAGCAAATGTATGCCTTTAAAGGTAACAATTATGACGTTGAAACTTTTATGGATTTAGGATTAAGAGAAAAAGAATTATTAACTGATTTAAGAAAAATTAAAGCTGAAGACAATACACTTCCATTTAGTTTATTTCCTTCTGTTATTATAGATAAAAAGTTCTTTAATAATATAGATATAGCAGATCATTTTCAAGTAAGAAAAATTTTGCAACCTTTAAGTAAATTTATATATGAAATTAAAAATAAAGATATATTTATTTCTGATTTAAATATTAAATTTATTTATCAAGAAAGAAATCAAGGTTCTGGACATTATAGTAAGAAAGTTATTGTTGTGAAATGTGAAAAAATAAATTCTTCTACATTACAACATGAATATTTTCATGCTATAGATGCTGAATTAGCTACAAAACTAAATGTTAAATCTAGTGAATCTCTTAGAAAAAATATTTTATTTTCAGAAAATAGTATTGAAAGTGATAAATTAAAACGATTTAATAGTTTTATTGCTAGTATGGATGAGAATAATTCAAATCTACAAGAAACTAAGGATAATCTAAGTCTTTATTTTAGAAAACATTTTTCTCCTCAATTTAATGATTTAAAATTAAGTGAGATAAAAGAGCTATCTCTAATAGAGGAATTAGAATTAGTAGCTGGAACAACATATGTTGATTATACAAAACGCGATTCTTTAGTAAAAGAATTACAACAATATATTAATTATACTCTAGGAAATGAAGATAAACCTAAAAGAACTTTATTTTCAATATTTTGTGATGTAAAGGATTTATCATCATCTCGCCCATATTATGCAACTAATTGTGAAAAATTAGCTAGAATTTATCAGGCCCAATACCATAAAGAAGAAAATAAAAAAATGTTTCCGTTAGGTTCTGAGTTAAAACTAACTATAACTTTAAATAATATAGTTGATACTGAGATTTCTCATGTTATAAAATTAAAAAATGAAAATGATTTTGAAAATAGAGAGTTAATTACAGCTAATATTTTTAAAATTAGAAAATTAGCCGAACATTATGATATTCAATCAAATTTAACAAGTAAGCCTTGATAGTTCAAGGCTTTTATTCTTCCATCGGTTCTATTAATTAATAAAACTATTAAGATTTCTTTTTGTTAGCTCGCTTTATTGCTGCATCATATTGACAATCATTAATCTTATCACTTAGTGCATTCATTGCTTTTAGTGCTTCTTGTGCTGTAGGATAAGTGATTGAGAAACTATCAGTGTCACTATTATAATAATTACTTGCCATTGAAATATAAAGCAACCTTTGATCTTTTGTTACTTGAACTACACGAATGTAATTTACATTAATAAAACGAGAGGTTTTGTTATCACTTACATTAATTGTGCAAGCAGGATTAGATAATGCAAAATCTTCTGAAGAAGCTGCAAATGCAGTTTGTGAAATACTGAAAATAGCTGCCATAGCGAACAAATTTTTGAATTTCATATACTTCCCCTATAAGTTTAATATA
>Ga0265780_10006637_pt1 | contig 14313 bp, 13 predicted proteins | sample P1T30metagenome_FD_192432 | JGI IMG/M metagenome (GOLD analysis project Ga0265780, IMG submission 192432) | Plant litter microbial communities from East Loma Ridge, Irvine, California - P1 T30 | ecosystem: Environmental > Terrestrial > Plant litter > Unclassified | place: USA: California... | reverse complement strand
CTTAATCCCGATTGCTGCCCATATACTTGGTTATTCTTATCAAGCAATTCCAGTATCTTATATTCAGAAGCTTTAAGGGTAGCGGTTTTTTCCAGTTCTTTCTTTACAATCGTAATACTATCACGCACGCGTTTAATGGCGGGAGAGGTTTCATCGGGCTCAAATTCTGAAATATAATTGGTTGTGAATTGTACTGATAATACCGTTAAGGTAGCCGGAGCGCCTATCTGTACGCTGCCTTCGTTAAGGTAATCGGCAACGTTTTTAATTACGATCTCGCTGTTGCCTGCAGGCAGGGTAACGCTTGCCGTTTGAGCGATCTCGGCAGCATTAAAATATACGGTGGCGGCTTTTACTTTAGCCGTGGTAAAAACAGGTTTTTGTGCGTAAGCCATTCCGCAAAACAACAACAGCAATAATAGGGCTCTTTTCATTTTATATAAAGTTTATCTTTTATATATAGAGCACTTATCTATAGCAAAGGTTGGGAGGTGAGTGAAATATTTTTGCCATTGGTTGAGTAATTTACCACTAAGACACTTAATTACGTTTGAGTGAGCAATCCCCTCCGCTGGAGGGTGCCCGTAGGGCGGGATGGTTTATTTTAGTGAGAGTAATTTAAGATAAACCACCCCGGCTTTCAGCTACCCCTCCAAAGGAGGGGAATGTAACGAATGCTTTGGTTATGTAAAATAGTAGTATTAAATTTTAAAATGCCTGCTTGCTGAGGTTTTTAAAGAAATCATCTATTTGTACGGAGTCGGCAACAAAAATACTGCGTTCGTTAAGGCGCAACCTGCCACGGCCACGGCCGGTAACACTTATTTTACCACTTTGTGCAATGGTATCTTCGGGGGTTATAAGCCCGCGCCTAAGCATAATATCGCGCACATATTTGTTATGCCTTACGGCATAGCTTTTAAGGTTACCGTCTTCGCCAAAACGGTACATAAACGATTTTGGACTTGGGATGATACTCGCCAAATAAACGCATTCATCTAACGTAAGCTGAGATGGAGCTTTATCAAAATAATAGCTTGATGCTTCGCCAATACCATACACATCAGGGCCCCATTCTATAATATTAAAATATACCTCGAGCATGCGCTCTTTACTGGCAATGCGGTTGTTCTCTAAAATGTACACCAGCAAAATTTCCTCAAGCTTGCGCGACAGTGTTTTGCTGCGGTTAAGGAACACGTTTTTAACCAGCTGCATGCTTATGGTGCTACCACCACGTGAAAATCTTTTTGTCTTAATGTTCTTAATGATGCTCTGGCGGAATGCCTCAGTTATAAACCCACGGTGGCTAAAAAACGAAGGGTCTTCGCTGGTTAGCACTGCTTTACGCAGAAACGGCGATATCTGGTCTAATGGAGTGTAGTATGGATTTGCGGGGCCTACAATTACAGGCCTCTGTGCACGGCCGTTATCTATGGCACGGTAGGTAAACGCACCATTTAGCTTGGCAAGATTGGCCTCGCCATATTTGGTAATTTTGAGGCCGTCCCTTTTGATACTGCTGTCAAACACCAATTTGTTAGGCTTGTTCTTATTAAAAAGGAAGTTGAGGTTGTAGCTAAAATTGCCTTCGGCCTCCATACCTTCAAAGTTGGTAAACAACCCGTTAGGAAGTGAGGAAATAAAATCCTGTGCAGGCATTTTTGGTATGTGCGCCTTTAGTTCATAAATAGTATCTCCGGCCACGCTGTATTTAGCGTAGGGGTTAAACTTTATCTTGTTAAGTTGTACGGTAGAGGTGCTGTCGAGTGCTACAAAATCATCGCCAAACAGCAGGTGGTAATCAAAACGGGCGTTGTCTATAACCACATCTTTAAGCGCAATACGCTTGTTGTTTACCATAAAGTTCTCTATAGAGGCATAGCCATCTACATGCAGTTCTCCACCCTCCATTTCTATTCCTTGTACATTTACATGGATGGCATCAAAACCTGACTTTATGCCAAAACGGTTGCTTATGTAAGGTACTGCAATACGGCTGGTATCGGTATTAAAAAACTTCAGGTCGGCAATGCGGCCACGGGGGTCGGCCATGCCTTTAACCTTCCAGGTTTGTGATATCGTATCTTCGGTAACTTTAATAGTACTTTCAAGCTGCTCGTCGGCCAGCTTAAGCTGCTCAAGGCTCACGTGAAGTTTACGGCCCATATCGTCTACCCGAAGGGCAATGTCCTGTACCTGCATATCGGTAGGGACAAGGTTAAGTACTTTTGTAAGCAGGCGGTAAGCACGGTCGGCATAGCCGTCACCCGATTCAGATGCTTCCTCCTTATCATCTTTTTTATTATGTAAAAACGACCTGAAATTCCACCCGGCATTGTTTTTTACGAGTTGGATATAGCCGCTTTTCATTTCTAAAGTACCCAGCTGCACATCGCCCGTTAGCATGCGAGAAAGGTTAATGCTGGTGGTAATTTCCTGCACCTGTAAAAGCGTATCGGCATTTTTAGGCACTATGGTAATGCCTTTCATTTCGATGCCGGATAGCCCTCTAAATTTCGCCGATTTTATAGTGAAATCCGAATTATAATCACGGCTCATTTTATTGCTTGCCTTTTCTACCGCTTTTTGTAATGCCATATTTCTAAAAGCAAAAAATGCGATTACTGCGGCAACAATAAGAATGCCTAATATTATAAGTGCCCTAAAGGCTATTTTCTTTTTATTTAGTTTACGCATGTAAGTTTAACCAAAAAGGTGGGCCGCTACATCCTCTATCTTTGCCACCAGTTTAATTTCTATTAAAGTATTTTTTAATGAGATCTTGTTGTACTTAGATACAAAAATAGTAGAAAATCCTAACTTTTCTGCTTCCAGTATGCGTTGTTCTGCTCTATTTACCGGGCGAATCTCTCCTGAGAGGCCAATTTCGCCTGCAAAACAGTAATCTTTGTTAACGGGAATATCTTCATTGCTGGATAATATTGCGGCTACAACGGCAAGGTCTATCGCAGGATCGTCTACATTAATACCACCCGTAACGTTAAGAAAAACGTCTTTAGCGCCAAGGCGAAAACCCGCCCTTTTTTCTAATACGGCCAGTATCATGTTTAGCCTTTTGGCATTATAACCCGTGGTGCTTCGCTGTGGTGTGCCGTATACGGCAGACGATACCAATGCCTGGATCTCTATCATTAACGGGCGCATACCCTCTAATGTAGTGGCAATGGCGGTACCGCTAAGCTCTTCTTCTTTATGCGATATTAATATTTCTGATGGGTTGGCCACTTCACGCAGGCCGGTGCCCAGCATTTCGTAAATACCCAGTTCGGCGGTTGAACCAAAACGGTTTTTAAGCGAGCGGAGTATGCGATACACGTGGTTGCGATCGCCTTCAAACTGTAGTACGGTATCTACCATGTGCTCCAGTATCTTAGGGCCTGCAATGCTGCCATCTTTAGTAATGTGGCCTATAAGTATAACAGGTACATTACTTTCCTTAGCAAACTTTATAAGTTCGGCGGTAGTTTCGCGAATTTGCGATATGCTGCCGGGAGACGACTCAATATAATCAGTATGCAGGGTTTGTATCGAGTCGATTATAACCACTTCGGGCTCAATTTCTTCTATCTGCCTGAATATATTCTGGGTCTTAGTTTCTGTAAGGATAAAGCAGTTATCTGCCGATGGGGTTATCCTTTCGGCGCGCATTTTAATCTGCTTCTGGCTTTCCTCGCCGCTTACATAAAGTGTACGGTAGGGTAGCTTAAGCGATATTTGCAGCATAAGCGTACTCTTGCCTATGCCCGGCTCGCCGCCAAGCAGCGTTAACGATCCCGGTACAAGGCCACCGCCCAAAACGCGGTTAAGTTCGCCATCGGTAGTGTCAAGGCGTACCTCGTGGGTACTGTCTATCTCTGTAATGCGCAGGGGTTTTGACGCCCGTTTGGTATCCCCGGAAGTTGGTTTCCAGGTGGTTTTTTCATCTTTCTGAATTATCTCCTCTACAATGGTATTCCATTGCTTGCAGGAGTTGCATTGTCCCTGCCAGCGTGCATACTGCGCGCCACAGTTTTGGCAATAAAATGCCGTTTTAACTTTCGCCATTCAACATTAATCCACATTAAGGCTTTCTGCCTTTGTTATCATAAAATCTTTAGTGTATTCACCTATGCTTTTGTAGGTATAGCTGTTTAAATAAGCCTTTTTAGCTTTTTTTAAGTTGCCTGTCATTTCATAATACAGGCCTTCGTAGTATTCGCCAATAATCATTTTTGGGTAATTTTTACGTGCCAGCTCAGCCAGGTCTTTAAGCTCGTCGTACATAGTGCTTTTAATTATTGCTGCCTCTACAGCCTTCATATCGTTTATACGCACGGTCATCTTAACGCCAAGGTCTTTCTCTATGATCTGGTATTTTGATTTAAGGTAATCAACATAACCCGATGGCAGTTTAGCAATTTTATCGCGGTATTCTATAGAGGATATTGGCTTGTATGATGAGAACATACTGTACAATGCCGACGGTACTCCGTAGGGTACAAGCGAGTAATGCGATACATCGCCATACTTATCAAAAAAGTACCTGAAATTTGTGTTCTTAACAGCTTTAAGGTTCTTATCAAAGTCTAATATTTTTTTCTGCATCTTTTCTACATCGCCATCCGATGTTGCCATGTAAAAGAAAACCGGCCTTTTAGCCTGTTCCAGCATTTTAGGCACCTGTGTTTCCATATCGGGCGCCAGTTCCGGGCTAAAACAGATAAACCCGTTAAAAATAGGATCTTGTTTGTAAAGGAAAAAATTCAGGAAGCCGGCCGTAGTATCGTGCCCGGCGATAACTTTAAAGGGCGAGATGCGGTATTTTTTTTGAAGATAAGGCATAAGTTCTGAGCTTATAAACTCATAAAACTGGTTGCCGCTGTCTTCAGGTAAGCCTGTAGTTTCGCCTACACGGGTATCTTCTTCACGTTGTTTATCTTCGTTCATGTTGATTCCCACAATAATAGCTTCGGGCAGGTCGTCCCAGTAGTTGGCATATTGCAGCGTGCCTTTAAAAGGCTCTACCATATATTCGCCATCTAAAACCAACAGGAGCGGGTACACTTTGTCTTTATCTTCCTCGTAATACTGAGGGAAAGTTATAGTTATGTCCCGGGTTGCGTTAAGTTTTTGCGAAACAATTTCTTCGGTTCTGGTCTGGGCTAAAAGGGGGTAGGAGGCAACTAATATGAATAATAGTAGTTTGTTTTTCATTGCGTTACATTTTGGGGGTAAAATAGCAAGGCAATTTAGTGATTATTTTTTTCTATATAGTAACGGTAGTAATAAAAAAGACAGCCCACCCAGAAAAATAACAACAGTTACCTGCGATGCCCAAACGATCCAGCCGAAAGCTGTACCTGCTGTGTAAGGAATACCGTACATAGCATAAATGTTTGCAACGGCAACAGGAAACACCCCAAGCCCACCATTGCTGAATGTAATGGCGATACTGCCCACTACAAAAGCCGTGGCCACGGCGCTAAAATCTAATCCGCTGGTTTCCGGTAAACAGTAAATAGTTATGTAAAAAACAAGTATGTAGGTAAACCAAATGTAAAGTGAAAGCAGTAAAAAAGGCCATTTGTTAGGCATTTTAAATACACTCAGTACACCCTCTACAAGTCCTGCAATTTTTAGTTTGAGTTTTTTAAGCCATTCTGCGCGTGAATACATATAAAAAAGTACCGAACAGATGAAAAGTAATCCGGCAACCGAGCCGTATACCAGCAACTTTTGGAAAGGTATAGTGGCAAGGTAATCTTTAAGGCTGTTAAACTGTAACAGTACTGTGCCCCCCATGCAAAAGAGGAGTATAAAAAGATCTACAACCCTTTCGGATATTATGGTGCCCAGTCCCTTGTCAAACGGTACGCCGGCATAGCGCTTAAGCACCAGTGCCCGGCTAACCTCGCCGGATCGTGGTATGGTCATGTTCATTAAGTAAGTGATGCATACCGCCCCAAACTTTACAGGGAACGGTGCGGTGTAGCCCATGTGCGCAAGAGTATACTTCCAGCGGTAAGCCCGGGCTAAAAAGCCGGTTACACCTACAAATAAGCCAAGGTACACATACAGGTAATCAGCGTTCTTAAAACTAATTTTTAGCGAGTCTAACTGCTCTGCGGTAAGCTGCCTGTAGCTGTATATAATTAAAAAAACTCCCAACGCAAGTGGGAGTAGTATACTTAATAAACGGATTATTTTTTTCTTCAAAGCTTACGTAAGAGAGTTGTCTTTTTCATTAGGGAATACTATAGCAGGCTTAAAGCTTTTGGCTTCCTCAAAATCCAGTGTGCCATAAGAGATAATTATAATAATATCGCCTTTTTGCACCTTCCTGGCAGCAGGCCCGTTAAGGGTAATATCGCCGCTGTTCCTGTTTCCTTTAATTATGTAAGTCTCCAGCCGCTCGCCATTATTAATGTTCACGATAGAAACTTTCTCACCTTCAATCATATTCGCAGCCTCCATAAGAGCCTCGTCTATAGTAATGCTGCCTATGTAGTTTAAATCGGCTCCCGTCACCGTAACGCGGTGAATCTTGGATTTTACAACTTGAATTTGCATGGCGCAAAGGTAATTAATTTAATGAAATATTATCTATTAGCCTAACATTTCCTAAAAAAACGGCAACAAATGCCCTGTATTTTGTGTTTTCTTTTAATGTAGCGGGTTCAAGGGTGTCTTCGCGGGCAATTTCAAAATAATCAGGGGCAAACTCGGGGTGGGTGGCAAAAGCATCTGTAACGTACTGTTTTACAGTGTTAATGCTTTCATTCTTAAACTTATCCCTTGCTTCTAAAAGCGTTTTATAAATAAAAGCGGCCCCCGTTTTTTCGTCGGGCGAAAGCCTTTCGTTGCGCGAGCTCATAGCCAAACCGCTGGCTTCGCGGGTTATGGGGCAGCCTACAATATTTATGGGCATGTGGTTTTTTTCTACTAATTTCCTTACAATCTGCAATTGCTGAAAGTCTTTTTCGCCAAAGTATGCGTTAGTGGGCAGTACAATATCAAACAATTTTTTAACTATGGTGCCCACGCCATCAAAATGGCCGGGGCGGTGTGCGCCTTCCATCTGGTTTTCAAGCCCGTCAAAACTATAATGCTGCGATACAGTGTTGCCATCATACATTTCATCTACGGTAGGTGCAAAAATTATAATGTCTGCGCTAAGCGTTTTTATTTTTTCGGCATCAGTTTCCAGGGTTCGGGGGTATTTTTCTAAGTCTTCCGGGTTGTTAAACTGGGTAGGATTTACAAAAATACTTACCACTGTAAGTGTGTTTTGCGCTAAAGACTGCTCCATGAGCGCTAAATGGCCCTGGTGCAGTGCGCCCATGGTGGGTACAAGCCCTATGGCGCTATTAGCCTGTAAATAGGGCTTTAAGTGATTCTGCAGGTCGGCTTTTTTATTGAAAATCAGCATTGAATGTGTATTATTAACCATGCAAAATTAATATATAGTTATAAACTGGGCAAAAATGTTTAATTTTGCATGAATTTTTACACCCAAATAAATTAAGTATTGAAGATGGAGGATAAGAGGATATTGTACGTATCATCTGAAGTTGTGCCTTATTTGGCTGAGAATGAAGTTTCGCTAATGTCGTATGATGTGCCGAAAATGATAAACGATCAGGGCGGCCAGATAAGAATTTTTATGCCACGTTATGGCAATATAAACGAGCGAAGGCATCAGCTGCACGAGGTAATTCGCCTCTCGGGCATGAACCTTGTAGTAAACGACATGGATATGCCGCTTATTATTAAAGTAGCCTCTATCCCTAAAGAAAGGATACAGGTTTACTTTATAGATAACGACGAATACTTTAAAAGGAAAGCAACATTTAGTGATGAGGATGGTGTGCTATACCCTGATAACGACGAAAGAGCCATCTTTTTTGCAAAAGGAGTGGTAGAGACCGTTAAGAAACTTAACTGGGTACCGGATATTATACACGTTCATGGCTGGATGGCAGCAATGCTGCCCGTTTACATGAAACACTACTACAAGGATGAGGCACTATTTGCCGATACTAAAATAGTAACATCTGTATATAGCCAGGGGTTTGAAGGTACACTGGATAACGATATGCTTAAAAAGGTATTGTTTGATGCTGTGCCTGAAAGCGATGTTAACGTGCTTGCCGTGCCTAATTATGAAAACATAATGAAAGCCTCTGTAGCTCACTCTGATGCTGTTATCATAGCTTCAGAAGACCTGTCGGGCGAGCTTGTTTCGTTTATAGAAAAGTCAGGAAAACCATACCTGGAGTTTGTGCCTAAAGATAATTTTGCATCGGCATATACTAATTTCTATAGAAATCAGGTTTTATAGTAAACCTACTAAAAAAAATGTATGAATAAGCGTTCTCTTTTTATAAAAATCTTTCTTTTTTCTTTAAGTTTTGTTTTCATGATGTCGTGCGATACGGACTACGACCAGTTAGGGTCGGATGTGGTAGACGGTGACATTCACAACAGTATAATAAAATTTGAGCCGGGCATTGCAGCTTACGATATGCCAACAGGCAGTGTGCAAAGTAATAATTTAGAGGTTAACACTCTTGGGGCCTACAATCATCCTATATTTGGTACTACCGTAGCCAGCTTTGTATCACAATTAGAATTGGGTACTGCTGCCCCAACGTTCGATCAGCCTGTATTAGACTCTGTATACCTTTATGTGCCTTACCACAGTAGGTTAAATGCTACAGCCGCTGACGGATCGAGCACCTATCTTTTAGATTCTATTTATGGCGATACTACTGCTTTTAGGTTAAGCGTTAAAAAGAACAACTTCTTTTTACGTGATGCCGATGCAAGTAACAACAATACCGTTGCTCAAAAATATTACACCAGCGATAGGCCTTTAGTTGAAGGCGTGGTTGGCGAAAGTCTTTTAGCAGATGAAGCAGGAGCAAGTATAGAGACCGTAGATTTTAAATTTAGCGCTGCCGAAGTACACCGTAAGGCAACACCTCCGGGTGGTACGTTAAAAACAGTTGAAAACCTTGCGCCGGGTATGTTCTTAAATTTAAATAAGAGTATTTTCCAAACGCTTATTATTGATGCTCAAAATAGTGGCAACCTTGCTAACAACAATGTGTTTAAAAACTATTTTAGGGGTATTTATTTTAAGGCAGAGCAAATAGGCAGTAACTCTTCTATGGCAGCACTTAAGTTTGCCAGTGGTGTTATTACCATGCGTTACAGGGATGTAACCCGTACCAACGGTAGCATTGTGCTTAATGCTGATGGTACTATAAAATACACCTACAAAACATTGTTGCTAAACCTTAGGGGCAATACCATTAACTTTTTAGAAAACACTGCTGTGCAACCGGCATACCTCGCCGCTATAAATACCTCTACACCCCTTACAGGCGACTCAAGGCTGTACGTAAAAGGCGGAGAAGGATCGGCGGCTTTTATAGATATTAATCCAAACGATATAGAATCGCTTAAAGCTCTAAACAGTACGGGCAATGGTATACTTATTAACGAGGCAAACCTTGTGTTTTATGTAGATAAAGCAGCAATGACTGATGCTAAAGTTGAGCCACTGCGTGTATTATTATATGATGTAAATAACAAAAGGCCGGTGTATGATTATTACACTGATGTTACAACGGTTAACGGTTTCCCTAAATTTCAAAAATATGTTTATGGCGGCCTTGCCGAATATGAGGCTACAGGCGATACCAGGGTGGCACGTTATAAAATACGTATTACAGACCATATAAATAACCTGGTAAATAAAGATTCTACCAATGTAAAACTGGGGCTGGTAGTAACAGAGAGTATTGCTGTTACAGTTAACAGCGCTGTTAAAACCCCATTTAATGCAGGCACACAGCAAGTTCAGGCTGTGCCGGCTGCATCTGTTATGCACCCTTTTGGTACTATCCTTTTTGGGAACAATATACCCGTGGGTGATCCTAATTATGACAAGCGCCTTAAGCTTGAAGTTTATTACACAAAACCTGATTAATTAAATAGTATGTGCGGAATTGTAGGTTATATAGGGCACAGGCAGGCATACCCTCTTATTATTAAAGGCTTAAAAAGGCTGGAATACAGGGGTTATGATAGTGCAGGAGTTGTATTGTATGACGAAACAGGCCTTAAACTTAGCAAAACTAAGGGTAAGGTAAGCGACCTTGAAGAAAGGGCCGAAAAAGAAATTACTACTACAGGAAACATATGTATAGGCCACACACGCTGGGCTACGCATGGTGTACCGAATGATGTAAATTCGCACCCGCACCTTTCTAATTCAGGCAACTTAGTTATTGTACACAACGGAATTATAGAAAATTACGAGCCCCTTAAAAAGGAGCTTATAAAGAGGGGTTATGTATTTCATTCGGATACCGATACCGAAGTTTTAGTAAACCTTATAGAAGAAGTAAAAAAACAGGAACACATTAAATTGGGTAAAGCAGTTCAAATTGCTTTAAACCAAGTTGTAGGCGCTTATGCCATTGCTGTTTTTGATAAGCAAAACCCCGATGAAATCGTGGCAGCCCGCTTGGGTAGTCCGCTTGCCATTGGTGTGGGCGAAGGTGAATTCTTTGTAGCGTCTGACGCTTCTCCATTTATCGAATATACGCCTAATGCGGTGTATCTTGATGATGAGGAAATGGCCATCATCAGCCTTAAAAAGCCGCTTAAAATTCGCAAAATTAAAGACGACTCGTTAGTTGACCCATACATACAGGAGCTGCAAATGAACCTGGAGCAGATAGAAAAAGGCGGTTTTGACCACTTTATGCTTAAAGAGATCTATGAGCAGCCTAACGCTATTAAAGATACCTTTAGGGGCAGGATTCGTGTGGCCGAAGGTATCGTTAAGCTGGCGGGTGTAGAGGACAACCTCCAGAAATTTATGAATGCCGACAGGATACTAATTATTGCCTGTGGTACAAGCTGGCACGCCGGCCTTGTGGCAGAATATATTTTTGAAGAATTTGCACGCATACCTGTTGAAGTAGAATATGCATCGGAGTTTAGGTACCGTAACCCGGTTATCCGTCCTAACGATGTGGTTATTGCCATATCACAAAGTGGTGAAACTGCCGATACCCTTGCTGCCATTAAACTGGCAAAAGAGCGCGGTGCTTTTGTTTTTGGTGTTTGTAACGTGGTAGGATCAAGCATCAGCCGCGAAACGCACAGCGGTGCTTACACACACGCCGGCCCGGAAATTGGGGTGGCTTCAACCAAAGCATTCACAACCCAGATAACCTTGTTAACGCTTATGGCATTGCGTATATCGCGTGCTAAAGGCGCTATGCCAAGGGCAGATTACTTCCGCTACTTACAGGAGCTGGAAATGATCCCTGAAAAAGTAGAACAGGCTTTACAAACTAATTTAGAGGTGCAAACCATTGCCTCTATATATAAAGATGCGCCCAACTGCCTTTATCTGGGCAGGGGATACAATTTCCCGGTAGCCTTAGAGGGTGCGCTTAAGTTAAAAGAGATATCGTACATTCATGCCGAGGGTTACCCTGCTGCAGAAATGAAGCACGGGCCTATTGCACTTATAGATGAGCGTATGCCTGTTGTAGTTATTGCGCCTAAACAGGAGCATTACGACAAGATAGTGAGCAACATACAGGAAATTAAATCACGTAGCGGTAAAATTATTGCCATTGTAACCAAAGGCGATACGCAGGTTAAAGCCCTGGCCGACCACGTTATTGAGATCCCGGAAACCAGCGATGCTTTATCGCCATTGTTAACTACCATTCCGCTTCAGTTATTAAGCTACCACATTGCGGTTATGCGTAACTGTAATGTAGACCAGCCAAGAAATTTAGCAAAATCAGTTACGGTAGAGTAAGCTCTCCATACAATTATATACAACCCCTTAGGAATTTTCTTAAGGGGTTTTTTATTGCAGGATAATTTGTTATGTTTGAGGAGGCTTGTGTTGAACTATAATGCATCAGCTTAAAACTTACATTCAAATAACAATTTATGATCTTCGCTATTTTTTTAGTAGTGGCAGTGCTTGCAGGGTTCTTTTTATATAAAATGCCAAAGAAGGCCGCAGTGGAGGATTTCCCCCAAGGATGGCAGGAGCTGTTGCAGGAAAATGTGTATTTTTATAGGGAACTGCCTGCCGACAGGCAACCCGAATTCAGGCAGCGGATGATGCAGTTTTTAAGCGAAGTATATATTGAGGGTGTAAAGCTCGAAATTACCGATCTTGATAAGATATTGATTGCATGCAGTGCTGTGATTCCGGTTTTTGGCTTTCAAGAATGGCACTACTACAACTTAAGTGGTGTTTTGCTGTACCCTGATTATTTTAATAACGACCTGGAGTTTGCCGATACCGCCTCATCGCGCAACATTGGCGGGCTGGTGGGTTCGGGGAGGTTTGAAAAGCAAATGATACTGAGTCAGAAGGCACTTTATCACGGGTTTGCTAATACTACCGATAAAAGTAACACGGGCATTCATGAGTTTGTGCATTTAATAGATAAGATGGATGGCGCCACCGATGGTATCCCGGAGCAGTTGCTGGCTAAACAGTACATAATACCGTGGATAGATTTAATGCACAAAACTATGGAAGAGATAAATGATGATAAATCGGATATTCGCGAGTATGGCGGTACCAACCAGGCAGAGTTTTTTGCGGTGGTATCGGAGTATTTTTTTGAACGCCCCGATTTGTTAGAAACCAAACACCCCGAGCTATATAAAATGTTGCAAATGTGTTTCAATCCGGAGGGGTAGGAATTATCTTTTAACTTATTGTTATATGTATATGAGATATTAAATACTATACACTCTATAATGTGAGGTAATATCTCCTTAAAATTCTATATTTGCTAAAATTAAATAAATATGATAAAAGTTGGTTTTTATAGTAAAAACGGTGATTCAATTAAAGTTTTTGGGACATTGCATGAGATAAATACATTTTTTAATGTATCGTATGATACGGAAAGAAGTGTTACGTTGAACTTGATGAGAGATTATGCAAATTATACCTTTGGTAAGGTAGAATATTATTTAAGTAATACAAGTTTAAATAATATTACTAATGAAATTGAGATTAAATATTCTGAAATTTAAGGATATTATGAAACTGAGAGGCCACCATGAAGTTCAAATTCAAATTACTTTATTGTTGGAATCTTGTAAATCTACTTAGTAAAATTGTTGAATTAATAAAATATATACGTTACAAATTTAAATTATGTCTGAGACAGTTTATTCGCTTTCAACTATGGACATGCCCAATATTACCAGCATTAGAAACTTGTCTAAAGATGAATTTGATGAAATTTCCCAATCAATTCGTGAACTTGAAAAGTTCAGTCAAGAATCTGCCCTATATAATATAATTGAACTTAATTTTCAGGACTTAGAGGATAAATTGGAACTCTATTTAAATCAATATGGTATTGATTCAATTATAGGGTTTAATCAGTATACGTCCAAGTTTTTAGATTTAAATAGGATAATCTTGAATATGTTGTCATCGATTAGGACATATTTAGATCACACTGAAACAAGATTGAAAAAAAGATTTGGAGTCGAATCGGATGAATACGAATTTTTTAAAAAATTGACTTCTGAATGCTATGATAAATATTTTTCGTATAGATTTCTTTCAAAACTCAGGAATTACTCTCAACATTGTGGTTTGCCTGCGGGAAATATAAGCCTGAAAGATGATATCTATGGGCGCGATATAAAAATTTCTTTTAATAGGGATAGTTTGCTTAGTGATTATGATTCATGGGGTTTAATCGTAAAGCCAGAATTAGAAGCTCAAAATGAAGAATTTGACATTATTCCACTCCTCAATGAGAAGGCTTCATTATTAAAAAAAATAAATGAGAAATTGAATTTGAAGCTCATTGAGAAATTGAATTCTACCGCTTTAAATTTGCTAAAATTAATAGATGAGACACAGCAAAGAGGAAAAGGCATTCCATGTTTGATAAAAATTTCGGGTAGTAAAGATAATCCTTTGATGAATATAAGATGGTTTCCTTTTGATACTATATCACAGGTTACCAAAGTAAAGATACAAGTTATATCTAAGCATAGAAATTAATGGGGTTTGTGAGTGTGTTATGAAATATATATTCCCTACAATTTCTCAAAACAACCCACCCAGCAATAACATTTGATAGCTTATTTACCAAAAACCGCTTTTTTATTGCAAAAAACGCAATAGTTTAATTTGCATAATTCAGTAATAAAAAACTATCTTTGCACCCGAGAAAAATAAGATTTCTCGCAAACGATAAATAGCTGTTTAATAAATACATA
>Ga0265780_10006636_pt1 | contig 14314 bp, 9 predicted proteins | sample P1T30metagenome_FD_192432 | JGI IMG/M metagenome (GOLD analysis project Ga0265780, IMG submission 192432) | Plant litter microbial communities from East Loma Ridge, Irvine, California - P1 T30 | ecosystem: Environmental > Terrestrial > Plant litter > Unclassified | place: USA: California... | reverse complement strand
GGATCGACGTCCAGCGCCAGGTTGCCCGTCCGCGGCATCAGTTCGCCGGCTGTGAAGCCGTAGCCGCGCAACAAGAAGTCAGCCTGGTACAGGCGGTGCTCGCGCAGCAGCGGCGGCGGCGCCAGCGGCACGCTGCCGGGGCTTTGCGGGATCGGGCTGAAGGCCGAGTAATACACGCGCTTGAGTTTATAGCTGCCGTACAGCGTCTCGGCCGTGTTCAGGATGGTGTGGTCGTCGCTGGCGTCGGCGCCGACGATCATCTGCGTGCTCTGGCCGGCCGGCGCGAAGGCCGGCGCCTTCGGCTCCTCGGCTTTTTCGTCGAGCTTGCGCCGGATTGAGCCCATCGCCAGCTTGATCGTGTGGACGCTTTTCTCGGGCGCGAGGCGGGTCACGCTGTCATGGGTCGGCAGCTCGATGTTCACCGACAGGCGGTCGGCCCAGCGCCCGGCTTCCTGGATCAGCAATGGATCGGCGTCGGGGATGGTCTTGAGGTGGATGTAGCCGCGGAACTGGTGCACCTCGCGCAACTGGCGCGCCACCGCGACCAGCTGCTCCATCGTGTAGTCGGCCGACTGGATGATGCCCGAGCTGAGGAACAAGCCGTCGATGTAGTTGCGAAGATAGAAATCCTGGGTCAGCTTGACCACTTCGTCGACCGCGAAGCGCGCCCGCGGCACGTTCGAGGTGCGCCGGTTGATGCAGTACTGGCAGTCGTAGATGCAGAAATTGGTGAGCAGGATCTTGAGCAGCGAGACGCAGCGGCCGTCTGGCGTGTAGCTGTGGCAGATGCCCATGCCGGTGGTGGCGCCCAGGCCGTCCTTGCCTTCGGAACCGCGCTTGGGCGCACCGCTGCTGGCGCAGGATGCGTCGTACTTGGCCGCGTCGGCCAGGATTTCGAGCTTGTCGTTGAGTTCCATCGCGCAGGCGTGACTGTATGGGCATACAGTATAGCGTGGGGTGCATACGCACACGGTGCGCTGGCGCAGCCGTGCGCCCCTGCTGGCGGTTCAAATGCGGTGCGTCAAACAGAAATCAAGCGTTCCGCCTGGGACAACTGTTGCGCTTCCATCCTGCTCGCGACCTTCGCCAGGTAGGCGCTGGCCGGCGCCACGCCGGCGCCGCCGGCCCGGTGCAGCCAGGCATAGGCCTCGACCAGGTCGCGCTGGGCGCCCTGCCCCGCCGCATACATCACGCCGAGGTTGAACTGGGCCCGCGCATGGCCCTGGCGCGCGGCGCACAGGTACCAGAAATGGGCCGCCTCGTAGTCGCGCTCGACGCCCTTGCCGCAGTCGTAGCGCAGTCCCAGCTCGAACTGCGCCAGCGCGTGCTTGTGGTCGGCCGCCTTGTGGAACCAGTCGGTCGCCTCGAATGGGTCGCCGCTCTCCAGCCGGTCGAGCAGCGCGCCCACCATATACTGGGCCGGCGCGTAATCCTGGCCGGCCGCGCGCCGGTACCAGGCCAGGGCCTGCGCGCTGTCCTGTTCGACGCCGTTGCCGCTCTCATAGCGCAGGCCCAGGTCGAACTGGGCCCGCAGGTGTCCCTGCTCGGCCGCCTTGCGATACCACCCGGTCGCCTGGGCCGGATCCTGCTCGACGCCCTCACCGGCATCGAGCAGCTGCCCCAGCTGGTACTGGGCCGCCGGCAGTCCCTGCTCGGCCGCGCGCCGGTACCAGTCGGCCGCCTGCGCCGCGTCAACCGCCACGCCCTGTCCGTGTTGATAGCGCATGCCAAGGCTGTTCTGGGCGCCGGCATGGCCCTGGTTTCCGGCGCGCCGGTACCACGCCAGGGCCAGCGCCTCGTCGCGCGCCACGCCGTGGCCAGTGTCATAGATGAGCGCGAGATTGAACTGCGAGCTGGCATGCCCCTGCTCGCCGGCGCGGCCGTACCACAGGATCGCCTGCCGGCTGTCCTGCTCGACGTCCTGGCCCTTGTCGTAGCGCAGGCCGAGGTTGAACTGGGCCGGCGCATGGCCCTGCTCCGCCGCCTTGCGCATCCAGGCCAGCGCTTCGCGCGCATCGCGCACCACGCCCTGGCCGGCGTCGTAGCGCAGGCCCAGGTTGTACTGCGAGCGCATATAGCCCTGCTCGGCGGCGCGCCGGTACCAGTGCAGCGCCGCTTCCTGGTCCTGGGCCACGCCCTTGCCGGTCTCGAACATCATGCCCAGGTTGTGCTGCGCGCCCGGCTCTCCCTGGTCCGCCGCCTGGCTGAACCAGTGCAGCGCCTGGCCCACGTCGCTGGCCACGCCATGGCCCTTCGCATACAGCCAGCCCAGGTTGTACTGGGCCGGCGCGTAGCCCTGCTCGGCCGCGCGCCCATACCAGTGGGCCGCCTGGCCAAAGTCCTGCTCGACGCCCTGGCCTTTCTGGAGCATCACGCCGAGGTTGTACTGGGCCTGCGCCAGGTTCGATGCCGCCGCCATCCGGTACCAGGCCACCGCCAGCTCGTCGTTCTTGGGCACGCCCTGGCCGCTCACATACATGAAGCCCAGGCTGTGCTGGGCCTGGGCCACGCCACGCTCGGCCTGCGCCTTTACTCGCAAAAACTCAGCGCTATAAGTGGGCGTAGCGCTCGATTGCAGCGTGGCGTCGAGCATGATCGATCAGGCCTGCACCGCGCGCAGGGCGCCGCCCGACTGGGTGCGCAGCGCGGCCATGAAGTCGTGCAGCGAGATCGGGCGATAGAACAGATAGCCCTGCATCGTCAGGCAGCCGTTGGCGCGCAGGTACCGCGCCTGCTCCTCGGTCTCGACGCCTTCGGCGATCAGGTTCAGGCCCAGTCCGCGCGCGATCGAAATGATCGCCAGGATCACCGGATAGTGGCCGTCTTCCTGGTGGATCTCCTTGACGAAGGACTGGTCGATCTTGACGGTGTGGATCGGGAAGCGGTGCAGGTAGGACAAGGACGAGTAGCCGGTGCCGAAGTCGTCGATCGCGATCGACACCCAGAGCTGGCACAGCTTGTTGAGCTGCTCGATCGCATACTGCGGATTGCGGATGCAGATGTTCTCGGTGATCTCGACCTCGATCTGCTGCGGCGAAATGCCGTAGCGCGCCAGCGCGCCGCGCATCTTCTCGAAGAAGTCGCCGCGGTCCAGGTATTGCGGCGACAGATTCAACGAAAGACGAATGTCGCTGCCGCCGATCGCATTCCATTGCAGCATGTCGCGGCACAGCGCGCCGATCATCCAGTCCGAGATCGGCAGCATCAGGCCGTTCTCTTCGGCGAACGGCAGGAACTCGCCGGCCGACAGGCGCCCGCGCGTCGGATGGTTCCAGCGCATCAGGGCTTCGGCGCCGGTGATGCGGCCGGTCATGGCGTCGATCTGCGGCTGGTAGAACATCTCCAGCTCGTCGTGCTCGAGCGCGCGCCGCAGCGCCTGCTCCAGCGCGATCTTCTGGTGCGACACTTCGAGCATCGAGTCGTGGTAGAAGCTGTGGCCGTTCTTGCCCAGCGCCTTGACCTGGTACATCGCGATGTCGGCGTGGCGCAGCAGCTCGTCGATCGATTCGCCGTCCTTCGGATAGATCGCGATGCCGATCGAGGCCGAGATGTGTACCTCATGTCCGTCCAGGTCGAACGGCGCCTGCAGGCATGCCAGGAAGCTCTCGGCCACCATCCGCGCGTCGTCGTGCTGGTGCAGCTCGGGCAGCACGATGGTGAATTCGTCGCCGCCCTGGCGCGCCAGCGTGTCGCCCTTGCGCAGGCATTCCTTCAGGCGCGTGGCGGCCTGCTGCAGCAGCTCGTCGCCCTTGACGTGGCCGAGGGTGTCGTTCACCAGCTTGAAGCGATCGAGGTCGATGAACATCACCGCGAGCTCGGTCTGCTTGCGCTTGGCCTGGATCACGGCCAGGCCGAGACGGTCCTTGAACAGGATGCGGTTCGGCAGGTCGGTCAGGATGTCATGGTAGGCCTGGTAGGCGATGACTTCCTCGGCGCGCTTGCGGTCGGTGATGTCGCGCGCCACGCCATAGGTGCCGAAGAATTCGAGCTTCTTCACTTCCTGGTCCGGCACGTGCACGCCGATCGCATTGAGCGAGATCGTCATCAGGGTGGTGTTGAAGGTGCGGTCCTGGCGCTCGTGGCTACTACCGCCGCCGCGGCACTTCAGGCGCAGCTCGACGTTGCGCGAGGCGCGCTCGTCGACCCGGCGTTCGTTGAACACATAGCGCGCCCGTTCCAGGTCTTCCTCGTGCACCAGGATCGAATAGTGCGCGCCGATCAGCTCTTCACGGGTGTAGCCAAGCAGCTGGTAGGCGCGGTCGTTCACGAACGTGAAGCGGCCCTCGTGGTTCAACGTATAGATGATGTCCGGCGACGAATCCACCAGGTAGCGGTACATCTTCTCGGAATTCTCGAGCTGGTTCGCGATGCGCGCGTTGTCCAGCGTCAGGCTGCGCCGCTGCAGCGCATTGCTCACCGTGGTCAGGAGCTCCTCGCGGCTGTACGGCTTGCGCAGGTAGCTGTAGGCGCCGCGCGTGAGCGCGCCGATAGCGGCGTCGATCCCCACTTCGCCGCTCATCACGATGACGTCGGCGTCGATCCCGCGCTCGTTGATGAAGTCCATGATCTCGTGGCCGCCGATATCGGGCAGGCGCAGGTCGAGCAGGACCAGGTCGAAGCGCTGGCGCGACAACTGCGCCAATGCCTCGGTGCCCGACGCAGCGGTCACGAGGCGGTAGCCGCGTCCCTGCAGCAGCTCGTACAGCGACGACAGCAGGCGCGGCTCATCGTCGACCAGCAGCAGGCGTGGCTGGCTGTCGGCTTCGAGGGTCGATGAGAAGGGAGCGGGGTCGCCGGGAAGCATGTTGGCGGGATGCGCGTGCATGGTGGGATTCAGGCCGAACCGAGCGCGCGCGCCGGCAGCGCAAGCGCGGCGCCGGCGCCGGACCACGCCGGCAACAGGATTTCGAAGGAAGTGCCGGAGCTGCCGCTGCGGCAGGCGATGTGGCCGCCCATCTGCTTGACCAGGCCGTGCACGATGGACAGGCCGAGGCCGCGGTTGCCGTCCTGGGCGCCATCCTTGCCGCTCCTGACGGGAGCGAACAGGTTGGCCAGCACCTCGCGCGACAGGCCCGGGCCATTGTCATTGACGGAAAGCTCCAGGTAGACCTGGCGCTCGCGGTTCACCTGGCCGCGATTGACGATCTCGATCCGCCCGCCCGGCCGGCTGCCCAGGGCCTCGACCGCGTTCTTGACCAGGTTGACCAGCACCTGCTTGAGCAGGTCCGGGTCGCCCTCGATGCCGCTGTCGCCGTCCATGCGCGCCACCACCTGCACCGACGGCGGCATGAAGCCGCTGGTGCGGAACAGGCGCAGCACATCGTCGACCACCTTGGCCGCGTCGAGCGGTCGCGGGCCGGCGTCGGGCGTACGCCCGTCGGCCAGGCTGCCGATCAGCTGGCCGACGCGGTCGATCTCTTCGTTCAGGATCGACAGCTCGCCGCCCACCGGTTCCTGGCGCGCCAGCTTGCCGTCCAGGACGCTGAGGTAGTTCTTGATGATCGCCAGCGGGTTGTTCACCTCGTGGACCACGCGGCGCGAGGTCTCGCGGAATTCCTCGGCCACGCTGGCCAGCTGGCGGCGCGCCTGGCCGCGCTCGAGCAGCAGGTTTTCCAGCGCGCTGGCGGCCTGGGCGCCGAAGGCCTGCATGAAACGTTCGCGGCGCTGGCAATGCGCCAGCTGCCAGCCCGGCACGCCGCCGATCAGCACGCCCAGGCAGCGCGCCCCGGTCACCAGCGGCACCACCACCAGGCCATCGGTGCCCAGCATGCGCAGCAGCTGCTCCTCGGCCAGGCCCAGCTGGTCCTGGCCGCGGTCGCGCTGGACAAACGCCGGCCGCCGTTCGAGCGCGCTGCGCGCCACCGGCCCGCCCTTCGACAGCGAGACGGTGAATTCGGCGATGCGCTGCGTGCCGGCGGTCGGGGCCCCGGCCAGGGCCTGGCCGGTCGGGTTCTCGAGCAGCACCACGGCGCCCTGGAAATCGAACAGGATGCGGGCGGTGCGCGCCATGGCCTCGATCAGCCCCGACTCGCCCTGCTGGCGCGCCAGGCTCTGGCCGACTTCGGAGACCAGCACCATATTGCGCATTTCCTCGTTCAGGCGCTGCTGCACCGGATCGACGGGCGGCGGCGCGTAGGCCGGCGGGCTCGGGATGTCGTCGGCGCCGAGCAAATCGATGCCCAAGTGGGCGGCGGCCTGCTCGACCTGGCGCGCGGCTGCGCTCACCAGCTGGCCCGCGCGCTCGGGATCGATGCCGCACAGCGCGCAGGCGTCGCCGACCAGCGACGCGTCGCCCGCATGGCTGGACAGAACGTGCGCCAGGCGCACGATGCGGATCAATGGATGGCTCGCCTCCAGGCGCTCGCTCGGCTCATGGTGGTACAGCACCGCGTCGGCCAGGAAGGAGTCGAGCTGCCAGCGCTCGATCAGCCAGGCGCCGGCTTCGGTGTGGGTGATCTGCAGGGTGCGCTGCTCGATGGCGCACAGGTCGTCGTCGTCGCGCGCGTTGAAATTGAAGCCGTATTCCTTGGGGGCCGCCGACAGCAGCGCCAGGCGGCCGACGTTGTGCAGCAGGCCGGCCAGGTAGGCTTCCTCGGGATGCACGTAGTCGAGCGCGCGCGCGGCCTCGCGCGCCAGCACGGCGGCGGTGAGGGAGTTCTTCCAGAACGCGCGCAGGTCGGTGCTGCCGGAATGGGGAAAGCTGCTGAAGGTCTGGAACACTGAATCGCTGATGACCAGGGTCTTGATCATGTCGGTGCCGAGCGCCACCAGTGACTGTTCGAGGCTGGCCCCGCGGGTGCTGCGGTGGTAGGCCGAGCTGTTGGCGACCGCCAGCAGCTTGCCGGTCATGCCGGCATCCTTGGAAATCAGGGCGGCGAGCTCCGGCATGCCGAGGTCGTCGGCCTGCAGATGCTCGATGAGCCTGACCAGGATCTGCGGCATGGCCGGCAGACGGGCAATCAGCAAACGATTGCGAATATCCTGGTCGGATTGGTGCATGTTATCAAACACGGCCGCCACTTGTCGAAGGATGGGTTAGTGGCGTCGCCGCGTACCGGGCATGCCACAATATCTTGCTTTTTAGTTACTGGACCGGGAGGGACATTGCCCGCTAGTCCAGATGTAAAAAAAACGTATCGTAGCATATATACATTTCTGATTAGGAACAAAAGTTACTAAAATATCCCTTCCCGAGGAAGCCTTCTAGAGTAATGCCAGTGTAGACAGGACATATGCTTGTTGCATCGATACGACTATTGTCGAAAATTTTGTGATAATTAGTCACAAAGAAATCCGGCCGGGCCGGATTTTTGGTCACGGCACGTGCTCGCCCCTGGCGCGTAATTTGCGCCGATGGCGCCGCGCCGTATCCCAGAACGCGAGCGACAGCAGCACGAAGAACATCTGTCCGATGGCCAGCGCCAGCACCGAGTGCGACAGCGCCGGCGCCACGGCGCCGGCCACCACCGCGCCGAGCAGGGTCGAGATGAAGGACTGGCACGAGGCCACGGTGCCGCGGATGTGCGGGAACATGTCGAGCGCCAGCAGGGTCGCGCCCGGCGCGATCAGCGAGCTGCCGAAGGTGAAGAAGAACATCGGCGCCACTGTCCACGGCAGGGCCGGCGGCAAGAAGGCGTGGTAGGCGACATTGAAGGTCACGGCGCCGAGCATGAAGAAGAAGCCGATCCGGATCTGGCGCGCGAAATCCATCCTGCCGGCCAGGCGGTTGGCCATCAGCGAGCCGAGGAAGATCCCGCTCACGGTCGGCACGAACAGCCAGGCGAACTGCGACGGGCCCAGGCCCAGGCTCTCGGGCAGCATCACCGGCGCCGCCGCGATGTACAGGAACAGGCCGCCGAAGTTCAGGGCGGTGACGCCCGCCTTCATGTGGAACAGGAAGGAGCTGAAGATCGTGCCATAGCTCTTGGCGAGGAAGCGCGGGTTGAACGGTTGGCGCTGCGTGCTCGGAATGGTCTCCGGCAGGTGCTTCCAGCAGAACCAGCCGAGCAGCGCCGTGTAGATGCACAGCGCCAGGAAGATCGCGCGCCAGTCGAACCACAGCACGATCCAGCCGCCCACCACCGGCGCGATGGCCGGCGCGATCGAGAAGATCATGGTGACCATCGACAGCAGGCGCGCCGCCGCGGTGTCGGAATACAGGTCGCGGATGATGGCGCGGCCCACCACCACGCCGGCCCCCGCCGACACCCCCTGCATGATGCGGAACACCCACAGGTAATGCACCGAGGATGCCGAGGCGCAGCCGAAGGTGCCGATCGCGAACACCACCAGCGCCACCAGGATCACGTTGCGCCGGCCGAAGGCGTCCGACAGCGCGCCATGCCACAGCACCATGCCGGCAAACGCCAGCATGTACGCCGTCAGGGTTTGCTGGACCTCGAGCGGCGTGGCGGCCAGCTCGGCCTGGATCTGCGGGAAGGCCGGCAGGTAGGCATCGATCGAGAACGGCCCCAGCATCGACAGCGCCGCCAGCAGCGTGGCCAGGCCGCCTGCCGACAGCATCGCGATCTTGTGGGGAGTGGGCAAGGGAACCGGTGTGACGGGGTCCTTCGGAAGATCGGGCGGTTCGGTCGGTGGCAGCATCGGTGGTCTCGGTGAGTCTGGTCCTGTTTCCTGGTCCGGGGGTCTTGGTCCGGCTTCCTGGTCCGGCTTTCCGGTCCGGCTTCTTCGTCCGGTTTCCTGGTTCCGTTTGTTGATCCGGTTTTTCCTAGTCCTGCTTCGGTTTCGCTTCTTCGCGGCGGTTGAAGCCGGCCACCATGTCGAAGCGGAACAGGCGGCATTCGAGCGCCCCGTTGAAGAACGGCGTCTTGCGCGATTCCTTCAGGCGCAGCATCTTGGGCAGGCCAAGGTCGGCAGTGAACAGGTAGGCGCTCCAACCCGCGAAGCGCTGCTTGAGCGTGGTGGAAAACGCCGCGTAGAAGCCCTGCGCCATGTCGTCGTGCGGCACGGTGCTGTCGCCGCGCACGCCGATCCGCTCGCCGTAGGGCGGGTTGGTCAGCAGGATGCCTGGCTCGGCAGTCGGCGCCGAGACGTGCTGGGCCTCGATCTGCTTGAGCGGCACCTCGAACAGGATGCCGGCCACCTTCAGGTTATGGCGCGTCATGGCCACCATGTCGCCCGAGATGTCCGAGCCGAAGATGGTCGGCTCGGACGGCAGCGGGTTCGGCTTGATCGCGGCCTTCATCGCGTCCCAGGCCTGGCGGTCGTGGTCGGCGAATTTCTCGAAGGCGAACTGGCGCCGCGCGCCGGGCGGGATGCCCTGCACCATCTGGGCCGCTTCGACCAGGATCGTGCCCGAGCCGCACATCGGATCGAACAGCGGCACGCCCGGCTTCCAGCCCGACACGCGCAGCAGGCCGGCGGCCAGGTTCTCGCGCAGCGGCGCGTCGCCCGTCTCTTCGCGCCAGCCGCGCTTGAACAGCGCCTCGCCCGAGGTGTCGAGGTAGACGATGAAGTTGCGCGAATCGAGGAAGCCGACGATGCGCATGTCCGGTTCGCGCGTGTTCACCGACGGGCGCTTGTCGTACTGGTCGCGGAAGCGGTCGCAGATGGCGTCCTTGATCTTGAGCGTGGTGAATTCGAGGCTCTTCAAGGGCGACTTGACGGCGGTGACGTCCACGCGAATGGTGTGGTCGGGGCCGAACCAGTCTTCCCACGGCTGCTCGAGCACCAGGTCGTAGATATCGTTTTCATTGGAATAGCTGCGCTGCGCCATCCGCATCAGCACGCGCGAAGCGATGCGCGAGTGCAGGTTGACCAGCCAGGCGTCCTGCATCGAACCCGAGCAGTGCACGCCACCCGGCACCTGGTTGTGCACCTTGAAGGTGGTGGAGAGTTGGGCGATCTCGCCCAGTTCTTCGGCCAGCGCCGCTTCCATGCCGCGCGGGCATGGGCAAAAATATGAGGCCATGAGGAGTACCCTTTGTCCGTTGATGAAACTGTGTTGATAACGCGTCAGCCGTGATGGCGGATGACCGTCGAACTATTTGTAATGCGATCTATAAAACCGTCGTTCCCGCGGAGGCGGGAACCCAAGGCGCTGGCCAAGCCACTGGCGCATACGCTGGTGGTTGGGCGAAGGACTTGGGTCCCCGCCTGCGCGGGGACGACGTTCAAATGGCGCGGGTTACAGGAAACCGTGCGCCGATCATATGGCGCGGGTCTCCGGAAACCGCGCGACTTTCATATGGCGCGGGTCTCCGGAAACCGCGCGCCGTTCATATGGCGCGCTTCACAGGAAACCGCACGCCATTCTTATGCTGCGTCTTAAAACGGTTTGACCGTCGCCAGGATCACGATCAGCAGCAGCAGGATCACCGGCACTTCGTTGAACCAGCGGAACCACGTATGGCTGCGCGTATTGACGCCGCGTTCGAATTTCTTGAGGATCGAGCCGCACGCGTGATGGTAGCCGATCGCGAGCACCACCAGCACCAGCTTCGCATGCAGCCAGCCGTGCTTCATGCCGATCACCATCGCCAGGTACAGGCCGAGCAGCAGGGCCGGGACCATCAGGATCGTCGTGAAGCGGTACAGTCGGCGCGCCATGCCCTGCAGGCGCTCGAGCGTGGCCGGGTTGGTTTCCTGGGCCAGGTTCACGAAGATGCGCGGCAGGTAGAACAGGCCGGCGAACCACGAGGCGATGAAGACGATGTGCAGCGCTTTGATCCAGAGGTACATGCGATTCCTTGTTGAGATGATTACTGGCGAACTTCGCCGTGCCCGAACACGACGTACTTGAGCGACGTGAGTCCTTCCAGCCCGACAGGCCCGCGCGCGTGCAGCTTGTCGTTCGAGATGCCGATCTCGGCGCCCAGGCCGTACTCGAAGCCATCGGCGAAGCGGGTCGAGGCGTTCACCATCACCGAGGCCGAGTCTACTTCGCGCAGGAAGCGCATGGCGCCACTGTAGTCTTCGGTAATGATCGCCTCGGTATGCTTCGACGAATAGGCCGTGATGTGGTCGATCGCCTCGTCCATGTCCGCCACGATCCTGACGGCCAGGATCGGGGCCAGGTATTCGGTCGACCAGTCCTCGTCGGTCGCTGGCGCCAGGTGCGGGTAGCCGGCCAGGATGGCGTGCGACTCGGGATCGGCGCGCAGTTCGACCTGCTCGGTCGCATACCGCGCGGCCAGGCGCGGCAGCACGGCCGGCGCGATCGCGCGCGCGACCAGCAGCGTTTCCATCGTGTTGCAGGTGCCATAGCGGTGGCACTTGGCATTGAACGCCACCGCCACCGCCTTTTCGAGGTCGGCCTTGTCGTCGATATACACGTGGCAGATGCCGTCCAGGTGCTTGATCATCGGGACCGTCGCCTCCTGCATCAGGCGCGCGATCAGGCCCTTGCCGCCGCGCGGCACGATCACGTCGACGTACTGCGGCATCGTGATCAGGGCGCCGACGGCGGCGCGGTCGACCGTGTCGACCACCTGCACCGCCGCCGAGGGCAGGCCGGCGCCCGCCAATCCTTCGGCCACCAGCCTCGCCAGCGCGCGGTTGCAGTGGATCGCTTCCGAGCCGCCGCGCAGGATGGCGGCGTTGCCGCTCTTGATGCACAGGCCGGCCGCGTCGACCGTCACGTTCGGGCGCGCTTCGTAGATGATGCCGATCACACCCAGCGGCACGCGCATCTGGCCGACCTGGATGCCGCTCGGACGCACCTTCATGTTCGAGATCTCGCCGACCGGGTCGGGCAAGGTCGCGATCTGGCGCAGGCCGGCGACCATGGTCGCGATCGCGGCATCCGACAGGGCCAGGCGGTCCATCAGGGCCGGGGCCAGGCCGGCGGCCAGCGCGGTTTCCAGGTCTTTCTGGTTGGCGGCGCGCAGCAGGCCGGCGTCGCGTTCGATGGCGGCGGCGATCAGTTCGAGCGCGCGGTTGCGGGTTGCCGTGCTGGCGCGCGCCATCGCGCGCGAGGCGCTTCTCGCCTGGCGGCCCAGTTGATGCATGTGTGCGGTGAGATCCATCGTGATTCCCGTCGGGTTATCCATCGTGCGATACGGGTGGGCGTGTGTGCGCCGGACGCGCCGGCGCCGGCCGGCGACGACGTATCAGCGCGCCACCTTCAGCGCCAGCTGCAACATCGCATCCCACGCGTCGCCCGCGAACTGCTTCGCGCGCAAGCCCTTGACCATGCGGTCGACCTGCGCCGCCTGCTGCAGCGCCGCCTCGAGCGTGGGCAGCGACACGCGGCGCAGCGCCGGCTCCATCATGCGCTCGCGCGGTCCCCAGATCCGGTATTCCTTCAGGAGCGCGCCCAGCGGCCGTCCCTGCGCCATCCCGGACTTCAATTTTAGCAGCGTGCGAATCTCTTCGGACACCGCCCACAGCACCAGCGGCAGCGCCTCGCCCTCGCCTTTCAAGCCTTCGAGCATGCGCGCCAGCCGCGCCGGGTCGCCGCCCAGCATCGCCTCGGACAGCTTGAACACATCGTAGCGCGCCACGTTCAGCACGGCGTCGTGCACCTGTTCGAAACTGAGCTTGCCCGGCTCGTACAGCAGGGCGAGCTTCTGGATTTCCTGGTGCGCCGCCAGCAGGTTGCCTTCGACCCGGTCGGCAATGAAATCCAGGCTCTGGCGCTCGGCGCTTTGGCCCTGGCTCGACAAGCGCTGGCCGATCCAGCCAGGCAGGTGGCTGCGCTCCACGGTCGGGATGTCGATGTAGACGGCGGCCTGCTGCAGCGCCGTGACCCACGACGACTTGGCGCTCTGCCAGTCGAGCTTGGGCAGCGTGATCAGGGTCAGGTTATCGGGGCTGAGGTCCTTGGCATAGCTTTGCAGTGCGGCGCTGCCGTCCTTGCCCGGCTTGCCGGTCGGGATGCGCAGCTCGATCAGCTTCTTGTCGCCGAACAGCGACAGCGCCTGGTTGGCCGCCAGCAGCTCGCCCCATTTGAAGGTGCGCTCCACCGTGAGCACGTCGCGCTCGGTGTAGCCCTGCGCGCGCGCCGTCTTGCGGATACGGTCGGCCGCTTCCAGCGCGAGCAGGTGCTCGTCGCTGGTGATCACGTACAGCGGCGCCAGTCCCTTGGAAAGATGGCCGTCGAGCGCCTCAAGCCGCAGTTGCATCGTAGGCTCAGGCTCCCGCTGGCTTGATCGCCACCAGGCGGCGCAGGATCTGCTGCACCAGGTCGGACTGCATGTCGCGGTACAGCAGCGCTTCTTCGGATTCCTTGGCCAGCACCTGCGATTCATCGAAGGCGATATTGCGGCGCAGGGTGATCTCGGTCGGCGCCAGCAACTGGCGGTTGTTGGCGTCGCGCACCTGGAATACCAGGGTGTAGCTGAGCGAATACTCGCGCACCCGGCCCAGGCTGTTGAGCGAGAGGATCGACTTGCCGCGCGATTCGCTGATCACGTCGAACAGGGCCTCGGCCTTCGAGGCGTCGTTCTCGATGCGTACCGAGTCGCCCGCGCGCAGGTTGCGCTTGAGCTCCGTGCCCAGCGGCGAGGCCTCGTTGAACGACAGCCAGATGCTCTGGAACGGCAGGTTGTACTGGCCGTCGCTGCCGCGCAGCTGGAAGCCGCAGCCCGCCGTCGTTGCCAGTACGGCCGCCAGCAGGCAGGTGGCGATGGCGCGCACAAAGTGTTTGCTCGACGTGTTCATATTTACACCACGATGTTGACGAGTTTGCCCGGCACCACGATGACCTTCTTCGGCGTGCCTTCGATGAACTTCTGCACCGCCTCGGAGGCCAGGGCGGCGGCTTCGATCGACGCCTTGTCGGCGTCCTTGGCCACCTTGACGGAGCCGCGCAGCTTGCCGTTCACCTGGATCATCATCTCGATCTCGGACTGCTCCAGCGCCGCCGGGTCGACCTGCGGCCAAGTGGCGTTCAGGATGTCGCCGTGGGCGCCAACGAAGCCCAGCTCTTGCCACAGCGCGTGGGTGATGTGCGGCGCGACCGGATTGAGCAAGCGCAGGAAGACCGAGAAGCCTTCGGCGACGACGGCGTTCGAGGCCGCCGAGTCATCCAGCTTGGCCGACTCCAGGGTGTTGAGCATCTTCATGCAGGCCGACACCACGGTGTTGTACTGGATGCGCTTCAGGTCGTAGTCGGCCTGCTGCAGCACCTTGTGCACTTCGCGGCGCAGCGTCTTCTGCGCGTCGTTCAGCGTGCCTTGCTGCTGGCCCGCCAGCGCGTGCGCGAAGGACGACGCGATACGGTCGCGCTGCGCGTAGCCGAAGGCCCACACGCGGCGCAGGAAGCGGCTGGCGCCTTCGACGCCGCTGTTCGACCATTCCAGGGTCTGCTCCGGCGGCGAGGCGAACATCGTGAACAGGCGCGCGGTGTCGG
>Ga0265780_10006635_pt1 | contig 14314 bp, 15 predicted proteins | sample P1T30metagenome_FD_192432 | JGI IMG/M metagenome (GOLD analysis project Ga0265780, IMG submission 192432) | Plant litter microbial communities from East Loma Ridge, Irvine, California - P1 T30 | ecosystem: Environmental > Terrestrial > Plant litter > Unclassified | place: USA: California... | reverse complement strand
TGTTCATCAAATCGGGCACCGGCCAGATCATCGTGAATGGTAAGCCTGCATCGGAATACTTCTCGCGTGAAACCGGCCTGATGGTGATCCGTCAGCCGCTGGAACTGACCGGCAACGTCGAACGTTTCGACATCAAGGTCAACGTGCACGGCGGTGGCGAATCGGGCCAGGCTGGCGCCGTCCGTCACGGCATCACCCGCGCGCTGATCGACTACGACGCAGCACTGAAGGGCGATCTGGCACGTGCCGGCTTCGTCACCCGTGACGCACGTGAAGTCGAGCGTAAGAAAGTCGGCCTGCGTAAAGCACGTCGCGCAAAGCAGTTCTCGAAGCGTTAATTCGTTTCATATGGCGCCTGCGGGCGCTGTATTGGAAAAGCCGTCCGCCGCAAGGCTGGGCGGCTTTTTTGCATTCTGGATAGCTTGCGGTCCCATGCTGGCGACGCTGTTAAAATGCACCCTTGCCCCATGCGGGGGCCTACCATTATTGAAGGAAAGAACATGATCAAAGTTGGCATCGTCGGCGGAACCGGATACACGGGCGTGGAATTGCTGCGGCTGTTGGCCGTCCACCCGGATGTGCAACTGACCGCGATCACTTCGCGCAAGGAAGACGGCCTGCCGGTCGCCGACATGTTCCCGTCGCTGCGCGGCCGCGTCGACATCGCCTTCTCGAGCCCCGACAAGGCCGACCTCAAGCAGTGCGATGTGGTGTTCTTCGCCACCCCGCACGGCGTGGCCATGGCCCAGGCGCCCGAGCTGCTGGCGGCCGGCGTCAAGGTGATCGACCTGGCGGCCGACTTCCGCATCAAGGACCGCGCGGTCTTCGAGAAATGGTACAAGATCGAGCACACCGCGCCCGAGCTGCTCGAGGAAGCCGTGTACGGCCTGCCGGAGCTGAACCGCGACGAGATCAAGGGCGCGCGCCTGATCGCCAATCCGGGCTGCTACCCGACCACGATGCAGCTGGGTTACTACCCGCTGCTCAAGGCCGGCCTGATCGATGCATCCAGCCTGATCGCCGACTGCAAGTCGGGCGTTTCCGGCGCCGGCCGCAAAGCCGAGATCGGTACGCTGTTCTCGGAATCGAGCGACAACTTCAAGGCCTACGGCGTGCACGGCCATCGCCACACGCCGGAAACGTCGGCCCAGCTCGCCCGCCATACCGACCAGAAGGTCGGCCTGATCTTCACGCCGCACCTGGTGCCGATGATCCGCGGCATGCATGCGACCCTGTACGCGCGCCTGACGAAAGAGATCGACGACGCCGCGCTGCAGGCCTTGTTCGAAGAGCAATACAAGGACAGCGAGTTCGTCGACGTGATGCCGTTCGGTTCGCATCCCGAAACGCGTTCGACGCGCGGCTCGAACATGCTGCGCCTGGCGCTGCACCGTCCTGACGGCGGCGACACCGTCGTGATCCTGGTGGTGCAGGACAACCTGGTCAAGGGCGCTTCGGGCCAGGCGGTGCAGTGCATGAACCTGATGTTCGGCCTGAAGGAATCGACCGGCCTGCAGCAGATCGCGCTGTTGCCATAAGGTTCATCACTGCGGCTACGCCTTGAATTGTGGTTGATTAGCTGCATATTTGATGGAGGGGTCGTCAGCGCGACTTCCTCCAACCGTCTATAATGGACGACGTTTTTGAATATTCAGGAGCTTTCCATGACCGCAGTCGCCGAAGTAGTAGATTTCGACACGATTCCCGTACCAATCAACTTCACCGACAGCGCAGCAGAGAAAGTTGCACAGCTGATCGAAGAAGAAGGCAACCCCGACCTGAAACTGCGCGTCTTCGTGCAAGGCGGCGGCTGCTCGGGCTTCCAGTATGGCTTTACCTTCGACGAGATCGTCAATGAAGACGACACGACGATGGAAAAGAACGGCGTCCAGCTGTTGATCGACTCGATGAGCTACCAGTACCTGGTCGGCGCCGAGATCGACTACAAGGACGACCTCGAAGGCGCCCAGTTCGTGATCAAGAATCCGAACGCCACCTCGACCTGCGGCTGCGGATCGTCGTTCTCGGCGTAACTTCCCGCTCGTTGTCGAACTGACAGCCCGCCGCGTGCGGGCTGTTTGCATTGTGGGACGTGATTGCTGCGCCTGTTATCCCTTGCGCATTGCCGCGATCGCGGCCAGGTGGGTGGTCACGGGCATGATCTGCAGCAACAGTTCACGCAAGCCATCCCAGACGATCTGCACGCCCAGGCACAGCAGGATGAAGGCGGTCAGGCGCAGGAACACGGCGGTGCCGGCCTCGCCGATGAGGCGCAGCAGGTGCTCGCCGTAGCGGAACGCCAGGTACAGCAGCACGCCGATGACGCCGAGCGAGGCGAGGGCGCCACCCATGTTCGCCAGCGAGATCACAATGCGCGCATCGTGCAGCGAGACGCCGACCGTGATCGCGACCGCGATCGAGGCCGGGCCGCAGCTGATCGGGAAGGTCAGCGGGTAGAAGGCCTGGCGGTGGGCATGGTCGGGCGTGTAGGCGTCGGCCAGGGCAGTGCGGCTATCGACGTTGTCCGGGGTGGCGCCAAGCAGGCGCCAGGCCACCGAGGCCAGGATCAGGCCACCGCCGATGCGCACGATCGGCAGCGAGATGCCGAAGAAGTCGAGCACGTAGGAGCCGACCAGCATCGAGCCCGCCATCAACCAGAACATATTGCGCGCGATGCGCTGCGCCAGCAGTGCGCGCGTCGAGGGCGAGGCGCGTTCGGTCATGCTCAGGAAGATCGGGGCGGTCGCGGCCGGATTCAGGATCGGCAGCAGCGTTACCAGGACGAACAGGAAGCTTTTGGCGGCTGCCAGGAGGATGTCGATGGTCATGTCGGTCGGGCCAGCTCATAGGGCGCCGCTGGTCTTGCTGGCCTTCAGGTGCCGCAAAAGCGTGTCAGCTGCATTGTTGGTGTCGACGAGTGCGCGGGACGCCGCCTGCCTCGTCGGCCTCGCGTTTCAGTCTTCGCGACCGCCAGTGAAAATTCTATGCAAGGATTTTATCAAAGGATCGAACGATGGCCACGGACGGCCACCACTTTTGCGCGTATGCCAGAATTCTTCCGGCCTTACCGCGATCGGCGTGCTTTCCGGCGGGTCGATCAGCAGGTAAAAAATAGGGCCGGCAATCGGTATGAGCGTGAACACCAGGCTGACTGCCGTCTTTAGCCATGAGCATTTGCACGATAGAATCCGCCGCCATGCGAAACCCGTTCCCAGAACCCAGATGACGCCCAGGATGACATAGTCCATATTGTTGTCGTGGTTTGACGTGTGTGTCCGGGCTGCCGTTCCTAGGCTGGATACAGTGCGCCAAGAACGCGTGGTCCGCGTGCGCCTGTCACGGCCGGCAGATTTCCTGCGTGGCGATTGACGAAACGCCAACCCAGCCAGGCGAAGGCAAGCGCTTCGACACGGTTCGGCGCCACGCCCAGCGTGATCGTCGACTCCACCTTTACGCCGTCGAGCTCGGCAGCGATCGCGCGCAGCAGCGTGCCGTTGCAGGCGCCGCCGCCGCATACGTAGACGGCATCCGGTGTGATCCCTTCGTCCTGGATCGCGCGCGCGATCGTGGTCGCCGTCAGCTGGGTCAGCGTGGCCTGCACGTCGACCGGCGACACGCCCGGACATGCCGCCAGCTTAGCCTCGAGCCATTGTTGATGGAATAGATCACGCCCCGTGCTCTTGGGTGCCGGCTGGCGGAAGTAAGGTTCGTCCAGCAGCGTGGCCAGCAATGGCGCGCTGACCTGGCCGCTACCGCCCCAGGCGCCATCCTCGTCGTAGGCGCGGCCCTGGTGGCGGGCGATCCACAAGTCCATCAATACATTGCCCGGACCGGTGTCGAAGCCGGTCACGCGGCCGTCGGCGTGCAGCACGCTGATATTGCCGATGCCGCCGATGTTGACCACCACCCGCGCCGTGCCGGGCGTACCGAACGCGGCGGCGTGGAAGGCCGGTACCAGCGGCGCGCCCTGGCCGCCGGCGGCGACGTCGCGGCTGCGGAAGTCGGCGATCACGTCCAGGCCGGTCAGCTCGGCCAGCAGGGCGGGGTTATTCGTCTGGCGCGTAAAGCCCAGTTCGGGGCGGTGGCGGATGGTCTGGCCGTGGACGGCGACCGCCGCGACCGGGCCCGGGCTGGACGGCAGCAGGGCGCGCACGCAATCGGCGTAGGCCAGGGCCAGGGCGTTGGCGGCCAGGGCTTCGCGTTCGAGTTCGTTGGGGCTGCTTGACTGCAGCTCCATCAGCTCGGCGCGCAGTTCGGGCGGGAAGGGCGTGAAGGCGGCGGCCAGGGTCTGGATGGATCCGTCGGCGAAGTCGGCCAGCACGCCGTCGACGCCGTCGAGGCTGGTGCCGGACATCAGGCCGATGAAGAGGGAGGAGGAGGCGGTCATGTGGGTCCTTGCGGCGAAGTCCGGCAGTGCGGCGGTGCATGGGTGGGCTGGACGCGTCGACGGCGGAGCCGTCAACCCTACGGATGCGTCTGCCAGGTCGACTGGCAGCGGGCCAGGCCATGAAAACAAAACGCCCTCCGCGCATCGGGATGCGGCGGAGGGCGTTCGGACGTCAAGTCTGCTGGATCAGCGGGCGGCCATCGAGGCGCCGGCTGGGGCCATCAGCGAGAAGCGGTGGTTCATTTCGGCAGCTGCCATGCGGAAGCGCGACAGTTCGCCCTGGTTCAGCGGCTGCTGGGCCAGCGATTTGAACTTGTTCGGGTCCTTGGCCACGCCTGCCACGCGGAATTCGTAGTGCAGGTGCGGGCCGGTCGACCAGCCGGTGGTGCCGACGTAGCCGATCACCTGGCCCTGGCTGATCTTGGCGCCCTTGCGCATGCCCGGAGCGATGCGGCTCATGTGGGCATAGGCGGTGCTGTAGCTCGACCAGTGTTTCAGGACGACCATATTGCCGTAGCCATTGCCATTGCCTGCGAAGTCGACGGTAGCGTCAGCCACGGCGCGGATCGGGGTGCCGGTGGCAGCTGCGAAGTCGACGCCCTTGTGGGCCTTGAACTTGCCCGAGATCGGGTGGGTGCGCATCGAGAAGCCGGACGAAATACGCGAGTACTGCAGGGGCGACTTGAGGAACGCTTTCTTGAGCGCCTTGCCGTCCAGCGAGTAGTAGCCACCGCTGTTCTTGGTGACTGCGTCTTCGTACCAGACCGACTGGTAGCTGGTGCCGCGGTTGACGAATTCGCCGGCCAGGACACGGCCGGTTTTCACCAGTTCGCCATCGAGCCAGAAAGTTTCGTACACCACGTTGAAGCGGTCGCCGCGACGGATGTCGTTGCGGAAGTCGATATCGCTCGAGAACATCTCGATGATCTCGCCGACGATCGAATCGGGGATGCTGCCGCCGTCGACATTGGCGTCGGTAGCCGCATACAGCGAGCTGGCGATTTCGCGCGAACGCATTTCGACGCGGCGCTCGAGCTTGGCCGGCGCTTCGGTCGCGACGAACTGCTCGCCCTTGCGCTCGACGCTGATCGTGCGGGCGCTACCGTTCTTGCCATCGACCACAGTCGCGCGAATGGCCATCAGCAGGCCATTCTCGTCGGTCTCGGCCTGGATGCGCTTGCCGGTCTGGAGCGACAGCAGGCGGCGGGCAAGTTTGTCGGAGCTGACGAACTTTTGCGCTTGGGCATCTTCGATGCCAAGGCGGGTGAAGAGCGAGCCGAGCGAATCGCCGCGGCGGATGCGTTCTTCGTGGATGAATTGCTGCTCGTCTTGCTGGAGCGCGGCGATCTGTTGTGCCAGGTCAGGCAGTTCCAGGTTCTGGGCGATCGAGGTAACGGGCAGGTCGGAAGGATCGGATGCGATCGGGGCGACAGCCACGGCGCCAAAGGCGCACATGCTGAGGAAGACCGCACCGGCGCTCAGGGCGCGGGCTTTACGGGTCTTCGGCAGTAGCTGAAGCAGGCGGTTGCCAGTGATTTTCTGTATAGGGTTCATGCAATCAGTTAAAATTTGCGGCTGAACTTTCAAGGGCCACGTTTCTTGTCAAGCCGATAAAGTTTTCTACGGGAAACAGAAACAGGATCGTGAATTATACCCGAAGAACTGGTCCTACAACCGCTTTAGACAAACTCCTACACGATTTTTATGACCGCACATTCAGCAGCCCCCGGGCGCCAGACCCCGGCGACCCCGTCCACCCCTTTGCCTCTGAGTGACAAGGTCCTCGAGTCGCTCGCCATTGCCAAGCGCGGCGTCGACGAACTGCTGATCGAAAGCGAATTTGCCCAGAAACTGGCCCGTTCCGAGCAGAGCGGCAAGCCGCTGCGCATCAAGCTGGGCCTGGATCCGACGGCACCCGACTTGCACTTGGGCCACACGGTTGTCTTGAACAAGTTGCGTCAGTTGCAAGATCTTGGTCATCAAGTCATCTTCCTGATTGGCGACTTTACTTCCATGATTGGCGACCCATCGGGCCGCAACGCCACTCGTCCACCCCTGACCAAGGAGCAGGTCGAGGAAAACGCGATGACGTATTTCCGTCAAGCATCGCTGGTACTGGATGCGGGCCGCACGGAAATCCGTTACAACTCGGAATGGTGCGACCCGCTCGGCGCGCGCGGCATGATCCAGCTGGCGTCGCGCTACACCGTGGCGCGCATGATGGAACGCGACGATTTCACCAAGCGTTACAAGAGTGGGACGCCGATTGCCGTCCATGAGTTCCTGTATCCGTTGATGCAGGGTTACGATTCGGTCGCTTTGCACTCGGACCTTGAGCTGGGTGGAACAGACCAGAAATTTAACTTGCTTGTTGGCCGTGAGCTGCAGAAGGACTATGGACAAGAGCCGCAGTGCATCTTGACGATGCCGCTGCTGGAAGGCCTGGACGGCGTCGACAAGATGTCCAAGTCGAAGAACAACTATATTGGCATCACCGAAGCGCCCAACACCATGTTCGGCAAGCTGATGAGCATCTCGGACGAGATGATGTGGAAGTATTTCAATCTGCTGTCGTTCCGCTCGATCGACGACATCGCCCAGCTGAAAGCGACGATCGACGGCGGCGCCAACCCGCGCGATGCGAAAGTGGCGCTGGGCAAGGAAATCGTCACACGCTTCCACTCGGCCCAGGCCGCCGACGACGCCCTGGCCGACTTCGTCAACCGCTCCAAGGGCGGCATCCCGGACGACGTGCCGGAAGTCGCGCTGGCGGGCGCCCCGCTGGCCCTGCCGCAACTGCTCAAGCAGGCCGGCCTGTGCGCCTCGACCTCGGAAGCCATGCGCATGGTCGACCAGGGCGGCGTGCGGATCGATGGCGCAGTGGTCAGCGACAAGGGTCTGCAGGTCGCGGCCGGCACCGTCGTGGTGCAGGTTGGCAAGCGTAAATTTGCCCGCGTGACCCTGTCCGCATGATTGGCCTGCTGCAACGCGTGAGCGAAGCGGCGGTGCGCGTCGACGGCCAGACCGTCGGCGCCATCGGTCCCGGCCTGCTGGTGCTGGTATGCGCCGAAAAAGGGGACACCGAGCGCGAGGCCGACCTGCTGCTGACCAAGCTGCTGGGCTACCGGGTGTTTTCGGACGAGGCCGGCAAAATGAACCGCAGCGTGACCGACACCGGCGGCGGGCTGCTGCTGGTGCCGCAGTTCACGCTGGCCGCCGACACCCGCTCGGGTACGCGCCCGTCGTTCTCGCCGGCCGCCGCGCCCGAGGATGGCCGGCACCTGTTCGAGCATGCGGTGCGCCAGGCGCGCGAACGCCATGGCAAGATCGAAACCGGCGTGTTCGGCGCCGACATGAAGGTTTCCCTCATCAACGACGGTCCCGTCACATTCTGGCTGCGTATTGATCCAATCGGTGCGCCGCGCTGAATCGCGTGCGTGCACCGCAACCCGCGCCGGCGGGTGGGGTCAAACTCTCACAGCCGGGGAGATGCCATGCGAATCTGGAGCGATTCATTCACTGACGGCGGTGACATCCCCGCCGCCTGCGCGTTCGCGGTCGCCGACCCGGACACCCACGTCAAGCTGTCGAGCAACCGCAATCCGCACATCGGCTGGGACGACGTACCGGCCGGCACCCAGTCGCTGGTGCTGGTCTGCCACGATCCCGATGTGCCGTCGGACGGCAGCGCCGTCAACCAGGAGGGGCGCAGCGTGCCGGCAACGCTGGCGCGGGTCGATTTCTTCCACTGGACGCTGGTCGACATTCCCGTTTACCTCAAGTCGCTGGCCGAAGGCATGTTTTCCAATATGGTCACGCCGCATGGCAAGCCCGGCCCCGATGTCGCGTTCACGATCAAGAACGGCACCGAGCACCAGCTGCGCCATGGCATGAACGGCTTCACCGGCTGGTTCGCGCGCGACCCCGCCATGGCGGGCGAGTTCTACGGCTACGATGGCCCGTACCCGCCATGGAACGACGAGCGCGTGCACCATTATGTATTTACCCTGTATGCGCTCGACATCCCGTACCTGCCGCTCCCGGACCGTTTTACCGGGGCCGACGTGTGCATGGCGATCCGCGGGCACATCCTGGACGAAGCGCGTATCTTCGGCATCTATACGCTCAATCCCGCGCTCGACCCTGCAATCGCGGCCGACCTGCAGCCATAACCTGAACGACCACTCCGGTCGATAACCCTAGCGCCCCGAGGTTCGGGCCATGAACCTCATGCTGACAACCAATGACGCGCCTGCGGGCGCCACCACCATCCTCCTGATCCGCCACGGCGAAACCGCGTGGAATGCCGAACGACGGCTGCAGGGCCATCTCGACATCCCCCTCAACGCCGAAGGCGAACGCCAGGCGGCGGCGCTGGGCGCCGCGCTGGCCGCCGAACACATCGACCTGGTCGTATCCAGTGACCTGGGTCGTGCGCGCCAGACGGCCGAGGCCATCGTCCGTGCCCGCCATGGGTGCGGCTCCGTCGGTGGGACCACCGCGCTGCATACCGATCCGCAACTGCGCGAACGCTGCTACGGCGGCTTCGAGGGCTTGCTGTACAGCGAAATCGCGGCGCGTTTCCCGCGCGAATTCGCAGCCTGGCAGGCGCGCAACGTCAATGCAACATTGCCATCGGGCCGCAATGTCGGCGAAACATTTCGGCAATTCTACGATCGCGCCACCGCGGCGATCCTGGGCCATGCCGCCCGTCATCCCGGCCGCACGCTGGCGCTGGTCGCCCATGGCGGCGTGCTCGAATGCGCATACCGCGCCGCGCTCGGCCTGCCGCTGGAAACCCCGCGCGACTTCAAGGTGCACAACGCCAGCATCAACCGTTTCACGCTGGAGCAGGGGCAATTGCGGCTTGTCAGTTGGGGCGAAACAAGCCATTTGCAGCACGCCGTGCTCGACGACTTGACTTGAGCAAACAGGCCCATCAACTCCCTTTTCGCATACTTGCCAATATCGCACACACAACATTTCAAAAAAATGTGCTGATAATTTGAGCAGCGAATGAGGTAAAATAGCAGGTTCCCAAGAAACTTCTGAGTATTCCTGCTGTGCACATCGGACCCTATCACCTGCGTAATAACGTCTTTGTCGCCCCCATGGCCGGGGTGACGGACCGTCCGTTCCGCCAGCTGTGCAAGCAGCTGGGCGCCGGCTACGCCGTGTCCGAGATGGCGGCCTCGAACCCGCGCCTGTGGGCCAGCGAAAAGACGTCGCGCCGGATCGACCATGCCGGCGAGATGGAGCCGAAAGCGGTGCAGATCGCCGGCGCCGATCCGAAAGACCTGGCCGATTGCGCCCGCTTCAACGTCGAGCGTGGCGCCCAGATCATCGACATCAATATGGGCTGCCCGGTCAAGAAAGTGTGCAACAGCTGGTGCGGTTCGGCCCTGTTGCAGCACGAAGACCTGGTCGAGCGCATTTTGAATGCGGTGGTCGAGGCGGTCGATGTACCGGTCACGCTGAAATTCCGCACCGGCTGGGATCGCGAAAATAAAAATGCGCTGCGCATTGCGCGCCTGGCCGAGCAGGCCGGCATCCAGATGCTGACCCTGCACGGCCGCACCCGCGCCGACGGCTACAAGGGCGACGCCGAGTACGACACCATCCGCGCGGTCAAGCAAGCGGTGAGCATTCCGCTGGTGGCCAATGGCGACATCACCACGCCCGAGAAAGCGAAGTTCGTGCTCGACTACACCGGCGCCGACGCCGTCATGATCGGCCGCGCCGCCCAGGGCCGGCCATGGATCTGCCGCGAGATCGACCATTACCTGCGTACCGGTGAGCACTTGCCGGCGCCGATGGTGGAAGAAGTGCGTGCATTGATGAACGAGCACTTGCCGGCGCATTACGCCTTCTATGGCGAATTCGTCGGCGTGCGCACCGCGCGCAAGCACATCGGCTGGTATGTACAGGATTTGCCTGGCGGCGAAGCATTCCGCCAGCGCATGAACCTGCTGGAGTCGACCGCCGAGCAGCTGGCTGCCGTGGACGACTTTTTCAAATCGCAGTCCCGGCATGGCGAGCGGTTACAATACCGCCCCGCGCATCCTGCCGACATCGCGATCGCGGCTTAGCAGCACACCATACAAGAAGAACACGGGGACGCGCTGCGCGAGAGCGGAGCAATCTTTAAACCAGGATGAAGCAGCAAAAGACATGAGCAAAGAAAGTATCCAGGAAGTCGTCCAGAAGAGTCTCGAAGACTATTTCAACGATCTGGGCGAACAAAAGCCGTCCAACATCTACGACATGATGGTGCTGACCGTCGAAAAGCCCGTGCTCGAGGTCGTGATGTCGCGCGCCGACGGCAACCAGTCGCATGCGGCGCAGATGCTCGGCATCAACCGGAACACTTTGCGCAAGAAACTGCAGGAACACGGGCTGCTGTAAGCGGCACCACGCAGCCGGCACAGGTGTGGCCGCGTCCACACGCGCAGCCGGTCAGGGCCCGCGCGCCGGGCGCCAGGAATTTTCAACCATAGGCCACACGATGATCAAACAAGCTCTCATTTCCGTTTCCGACAAGACCGGCGTGCTCGATTTCGCGCGCGCGCTGAGCGCGCTCGGCGTGAATATCCTGTCGACCGGCGGTACCGCCAAGCTGTTGCAGGACAATGGCGTGCCGGTGACCGAAGTAGCCGACTATACCGGCTTCCCGGAAATGCTCGATGGCCGCGTCAAGACGCTGCACCCGAAAGTGCACGGCGGCATCCTGGCCCGCCGCGATTTTCCTGAACACATCGCCAAGCTGGAAGAGCACGGCATTCCACAGATCGACATGGTCGTGGTCAACCTGTATCCGTTCCAGCAGACCGTCGCCAAACAAGAATGCTCGCTGGAAGATGCGATCGAGAACATCGATATCGGCGGCCCGACCATGCTGCGCTCGGCCGCCAAGAACCACCGTGACGTGGTCGTGATCGTCGACCCGGCGGATTACGGCGTGGTGCTGGCCGAGATGAAGGGGCAGGGCGAAGCAACCGGCCCGGTCAGCTATGAGACCAAGTTCCGCCTGGCCAAGAAAGTGTTCGCGCATACCGCCCAGTACGACGGCGCGATCACCAATTACCTGACCAGCCTGGGCGAAGACCGCGCCCACGCGACCCGTTCGAGCTTCCCGCAAACGCTGAACATGGGCTTCGAGAAAGTCCAGGACATGCGCTACGGCGAAAACCCGCACCAGGGCGCCGCGTTCTACCGCGACCTGGTCACCATCGACGGCGCGCTGGCCAACTACCGCCAGTTGCAGGGCAAGGAACTGTCGTACAACAATATCGCTGACGCCGATGCGGCCTGGGAATGCGTCAAGTCGCTGGGCGGCCTGGGCCAGCCGGCCGGCTGCGTGATCGTCAAGCACGCCAACCCGTGCGGCGTGGCCATTGGCGCCGACGCACTGGACGCCTACTCGCGCGCACTGCAAACCGACCCGACCTCGGCCTTCGGCGGCATCATCGCCTTCAACGTCGAAGTCGACGGCAAGGCGGCCGAGGCGCTGGCCAAGCTGTTCGTCGAAGTGCTGATCGCGCCATCGTTCACCGAAGAAGCGCGCCAGATCATGGCGGCCAAGCAGAACGTGCGCCTGCTGGAAATCGCGCTGGGCACCGGCCAGAACGCCTACGACGTCAAGCGCGTCGGCGGCGGCCTGCTGGTGCAGTCGCCCGACGCGAAAAACGTCGGCCTGGGCGAACTGCGCGTGGTCACCAAGAAGCAGCCGACCCAGCAGCAACTGCAGGACATGATGTTCGCCTGGCGCGTGGCCAAGTTCGTCAAATCGAACGCGATCGTGTTCTGCGCCAACGGCATGACCATGGGCGTCGGCGCCGGCCAGATGAGCCGCATCGACTCGGCCCGCATCGCCTCGATCAAGGCCCAGAACGCCGGCCTGAGCCTGGCCGGTTCGGCGGTGGCGTCGGATGCGTTCTTCCCGTTCCGCGACGGCCTGGACGTGGTGGTCGATGCCGGCGCGACCTGCGTCATCCACCCGGGCGGCTCGATGCGCGACCAGGAAGTGATCGATGCGGCCGATGAGCGCGGCGTGGTGATGCTGTACACCGGTACCCGTCACTTCCGTCATTGATGCGTCAGCGCCCGGCCGGATGCACGGTCGGGTATGTGCCCGTTGGACGCGTTGGCAGGGGACCTGCCAACCCTACATGGTGGGCATGTGCTGGTTGAACGTGTTGGCAGGGAGCCGGCCAACCCGACGTAGGGTTGGCGGGTTTCCCGCCAACGCGTTCAAACCACGTATGACCGGCAACATGGTGTCATCCACCAGCCCTCCACCTGTGTTTTTACACAGTATTTTTCCCACGGCTACTCCTAGCCGAGGTAACATGCCGACATGATTATTCTCGGCATCGACCCGGGCCTGCGCACGACGGGGTTCGGCGTCATTGAAAAACACGGCGCCCGGCTGCGCTACATCGCTTCCGGCACCATCAAGACCGGGCTGGAAGGCGCCTTGCCGCCGCGCCTGAAGATCATCCTGCGTGGCGTCAGCGACATCGTCGCCACCTACGGCCCGCACTGCGCGGCCATCGAAAAAGTCTTCGTCAACGTCAATCCCCAATCGACCCTGCTGCTGGGCCAGGCGCGCGGCGCCGCCATCACGGCGCTGGTTGGCGCCGATCTGGACGTGGCCGAGTACACTGCGGTACAAGTGAAGCAGGCCGTGGTCGGCACCGGCAAGGCCGCCAAGCCGCAGGTCCAGGACATGGTTGCGCGACTATTGAAATTGCCGGGCCTGCCGGGCAGCGACGCTGCCGACGCCCTCGGCGTGGCCATCTGCCACGCCCACAGCGTCGACACGCTGGCGCTGCTGGGCAAGGTGTCGCCCGATTTGCAGGCGCTGCGCATGAAGAACAGCCGCCTCGTTTCATAATACTCAAGGAAAATCCGATGATCGGTCGTCTCTCAGGAGTCCTGCTCGAAAAAGCGCCGCCGCATGTGCTGGTCGATTGCAATGGCGTCGGCTATGAAGTCGACGTGCCGATGAGCACCTTCTACAACCTGCCGCATACCGGCGAAAAAGTCGTGCTGTTTACCCACCTGACGGTGCGCGAAGACGCCCACCTGCTGTTCGGCTTCGGCAGCGCGTCCGAACGCGCGCTGTTTCGCCAGCTGATCAAGATCACCGGCGTCGGCGCGCGCATGGCGCTGTCGATCCTGTCCGGCATGACGGTGGCCGAGTTGTCGCAGGCGGTCACGCTGCAGGAAACAGGGCGCCTGGTGAAGGTGCCGGGCATCGGCAAGAAGACGGCCGAGCGCCTGCTGCTCGAACTGAAGGGCAAACTCGGCGCCGACATCGGCATGGTCGCCGGCGTGGCGCGTGACGACACCCAGACCGACGTACTCAACGCGCTGGCCGCGCTGGGTTACTCCGACAAGGAAGCGCTGCTGGCCATTAAGAACATGCCGGCCGGATCGAGCGTCTCGGACGGCATCAAGTTCGCGCTGAAAGCGCTGTCCAAAGCATAAAGACATCAAGCAATGAGCATCCAGACCGACAGTTTCACCGAGCAGCGCGTGATCGACGCCGCGCCGGCCTCGCCCAACGAGGAAGCGATCGAACGCGCCTTGCGGCCGAAGCAGCTGGACGAATACGTCGGCCAGGAAAAGATCCGCGAACTGCTCGAAATCTTCATCAGCGCCGCGCGCAAGCGGCGCGAGGCGCTCGACCACACGTTGCTGTTCGGCCCGCCGGGCCTGGGCAAGACCACGCTGGCGCACATCATCGCGCGTGAAATGGGCGTCAATCTGCGCCAGACCTCGGGCCCGGTGCTGGAACGCCCTGGCGACCTGGCGGCCCTGCTGACCAACCTCGAGCCGAACGATGTGCTGTTCATCGACGAGATCCACCGCCTGTCGCCGGTGGTCGAAGAGATTTTGTACCCGGCGCTCTAGGACTACCAG
>Ga0265780_10006634_pt1 | contig 14315 bp, 6 predicted proteins | sample P1T30metagenome_FD_192432 | JGI IMG/M metagenome (GOLD analysis project Ga0265780, IMG submission 192432) | Plant litter microbial communities from East Loma Ridge, Irvine, California - P1 T30 | ecosystem: Environmental > Terrestrial > Plant litter > Unclassified | place: USA: California... | reverse complement strand
ACAATTCCCTTTTCTTGAGTAGCTCAACTTAATTTCGTTTACAATATTGAATTTCATCTGATTTGCTCCGTGTACGGCGGAGACCTGATTTTCCCGTACCTGACATTAAAAACCCTGTAGATTCCATAATTTGCAGATTGAAGGAAATTTTGATCTTTTCTATTCTTTTACCTGATCGTATCATTTGATAAAATGCCTGTGATTATATTTTCTAAAATGATTTATAATTACATCTGACAAGATGATTTTTACAGGGAGATTAATAAGGATCAAAATTTCAATGAACTGCATTTGCATCTTGTGAGGTTTCTGACTTTTCTATGCACATTACCATTCAGGCAGGCACAAGGAAAACTGCAATTAATTCCATGAAAACAATAAGAAGAACATTGATAAAGCCTGAAATCTTTTTGCGGAGGCTCCGCAATCCCAGATTCTGGATACCCAAAAAGATTTTTTTCCGCAGGGACAACGGAATATATTTGCTATAGAAAATTGGATTGCCTCATGAGTTAAATAAAATCATGAAAAATTGCCACGAAAAAATTTGTTGTAAGATTAGAATCTATTGTAAGATGAAATTTTATAGATAATATTTAGAAAGTAGATGGTAAAATCACTCGACATTTCAAGATTATTGTATTAAAAGACAAGTAATGAACCATTAAAATGTACAATAGGATTATTATATAATTAACAGTAAATTATTTTATAATTATTTAATTATCATTACCTTAGGACTAACTAATAGCGAACTATGATTTATAAAATTTTCAAATATTTTATTGTATTATCTTTTATTTTTTTGTCTTGCTCTGATTCGAGAAAACCCAAATCGAAAGCTGATGAAATCTGTAATACATGTTCTCCTATTGAAATCTCAAACGAACCTTTCTCTGGATCCCCACTTAAAAGAATCTATATTAATTCAACAATACCCTTTAAGCTACCCTGTCAGGATAGCCTTTGTTATTGTTATAATCTGCAGAACAAATAAGTAAATAATTTAAAACCGAACTTTAATTTGTTACGAATTTAAGCATATCCGTCTTTGCCTGTTATTAGAAGATAATTTAGAAAATTTCTTAAGATCGTTTAAATTCAGTAAAAATACTGATATGGTCCGTTTTCCATCTTTTTATATTTGTCTATGAAAGCCGGGGGATAAAAAAGAACACAATCTTATACACTTCTATGGATTACAGATAAAATTTCGACCCGGTCATAAAAGAAATAATTTAATTTCTAATCATAGATATTTAATATTTATAGCTTCCCTTCATTTAAAACCAATAAAACAAATTAGATATGAGTGCGAAACAATCAGATTTGTCGAATCCTAAATATGGATACGACATGGTAGTTGCTACTACACAAACTTCAGTAAACGCCACGATGATGGAGTGGCTATCAAAGTACAGGGGTAAACCTTTTATACAGGCTTATGTTTACGATCCTTCAGCAAATAATGGGCAGGGCGGCCCCTCCCCGACAAATTTTGAAGAGCTGAAAGCCAGGGTTGGTTTCGATCCTTTTGATATACCCGCAAATACTCCGGTGACAGATCCGCGTATGGTGAAATTGATGGAGCAGAAATTTATGTTTGCGTTTTATACCGAACTGGGGCTTCCCGATTTTCCACTGGAGAAAATACCTCCTGTTATTGTCTTTAACAAGGAAGGCTCTTATGTGACCTACAACATGGTGGCAAGGACCTTCAAGATTATTGTAGTGCAGCCAGGGCTTTACGGGCCGGCTACCTGGGTAAACCTTAATCAGGACGATTCTTCGGAGCCCTGGGTGTTTTCCTTTACAATAGATCTCGATATGCGGACGGATAATATCAATAATCACTTTCACAATCTGCCTGAGGAAACGCAGAACGAAATTAAAAACCTGGGGATGGATATGTTCAGTGTACAGCAGCTGTTTCTGGATCTCAATGCCGCAGGACTTTCTGATAAAGTGAACATCATCGGTCTCGATAAAAGCAGTACCGCGTATGTTTTCCTTATCCAGGTATTTATGAATACCTATATGGCACAGATCAGCAAGGAAGGAGGTATTATGCTTGGATACAGTGTTGTAGCAAAGCAGGCATTTCCCCAGACTGTATCCCTGATTCCTACTGATATGAACTTTATGATTTCTTCGTATAAAGATCCGGATGGGAAATCTTCATCAGAGCACAATGCCTATACCCTGAATTATCTGATCATGTCGAAAGACCGACCAATGCATGCCCCGGTTCAGTTTACATGGAACTGGGTGGAAAAAGACCAGGTCTCTCAGTATGCAGGTGTTATGGCAGTAAACAGGACATCCTTCATTGATTTTTTAAGAGATAACCTTTCCCCTGGATTAGGAACAATCGCCAAAGAGCCGACTACCTATTTCCATATCAATTGCATAGAATGTGACATTCGTTGGGGGTTTAAAAACGAAGCTGTACCACAATGGTATAATGTTGTGAATGCAGGGGGTGCACATGTTTTAACGTATACTTATAATAAACGGGCATATAGTGATGACAGTACATATTGTGGTGTGTACGGTACTTGGGGTAACTTCGAAGCAAAATATAATGTGCAGTCCGATGTTTATCTGGAAGGTACAACTATTCGTATTGTGACTACAGCAACAATGTGGATGCATCTGAATGTATGTGGTGGAGTTACAGAAGGAAACTTTGCCAAAAAAACCTCCACTACTTCCTACGATATCGGTGTTGATGCCTATGGCCGTATTACAGTACATCAAAATGGCCCGGTGATTACTGATGAATCTGAAAATGTGGATCCCAGCTGGTGGACCAAGTTCCTGACTTTAGGTGCCATAAACGATATGGTGGATCAAGTAAGGAACTCTGTTAAGAAATGGCTAGACAATTTCCTGACTGCAGATTCCAGAAGAATTGAATATATGCTTAACAGTTCAAGCGGATGGACCTTCCCAGGTTCCAGAACATACGCGTTTATGAATGCTCAATTTTCGGACAGCCAGGATCTCGTGACAAATGTTTTGTACATATCTCCAAAAACAGATCGTGAAGTGGTTGCCCAAATGCTTGCTTTAGTGAAAAATGAACCGGCGCTGCTTCTGAAACGTGCCGATAGCCTGGAAAGGTTACTCGTGCATAAAATCCCACAATTGTCGAAGCAGATTGCAGAGATGGAGAATAATTAATGGTTTTGAAAATTACTGGTAATAAATCGGTTTCAATTTTCAATCCAGGCAGAATTTACACCATTAAGAAGATTATACGAATGTTTAAAATTAAAACCTTTCTATGTGATTTTAAATATCAAACAGGACTGACTTAAATTGATCAATCGCTTACAATCTTCTTAATGGTTAAAAAAATTAACGTTTTATACAGACTCATTATACAAACCAACAATAAAAATTATTAATATGCCACAGAAAAAAATAAATTATTCTACGGAATTAATGGTCAATTTCAAACAGGCAAAAATTGTATCACCTCAGGAAAAATTTCATGCACTGCAAACTGATGAAGGAAATTCCCTTCTTTTTTCAATAGGCACTGATAAGATATTTTATCTTACGCAACAGACGCCCGGTACAGCAAGCGGATGGAAGCGGTATGACCTGAGCAGCCGCCTCAGTAACGTTCACGAGGGAAAAAAAGTCAATGCAAAAACATTTGCGGTATCCCAGAATTTTATCAGCAGGAAAATAGATTTAGTGCTCGCCATATCCGTAGAAGGAGTTGATTACCTGTATGTATCGCTTAACAACAGCTCTGCTGCAGAGGCGATTAACAATCTCTCGGTTCAGTGGGAAATTATGCCTTACGATGATCCACACCAATCAGGAATCACTCAGGATGTAAAAAACCTGTACATTGCCCAGACGAAGAATGAGGAATATATTGTTGCAGACATATCGCGATCGACCTTTAATCCTCCTGCCGATTTTCTGGAGCGGTATTATATTGATCCTAAAAAAGCAAGCGGCAGATACTGGAATAACCTGCCGATGGGCGGTGACATGAATCCAGGTGTAAGCAGTTCAATGGGACGCAGGGAGGGCGACAGGGTTGATGCTATCTATACTCTTGGATCAATAAATGGAAGCACGGAGCTGCTTTATGCGCCAATGTATAATCCCTTTGACCGTAAGGCTCCGCCTACCATTACCCGTTTACAGGTACCCCGGGGGGCAAGCGGACTTGCAGCCGTTAATGTAAAAAGCAGTATGACAGATCTGTTTGTAATCGGAGATAAAACACTTTACTACTTTGCGGCCGATAAGCAGGAAGATGGCGATGCCGGAATTTCCGTAATGCAAAATGACCTGTTTGATGGGGTAAAAGATGTATTTGCATTTGCAGACAGTGAAAAATATGTAATCTGGGGAAGGAACCGCGCAAATCAGATATTTTATACCTCGTGCCTCAGACAGAATGTTACAAAAGCTGAGTACTGGACTTATCCCGTACCTATACTGACAGATGTGGAGCAGATTTCTCCACTGATGAATATTGCCGACTCGTCCAATATATTCTTTGCTGTGGCAGGAAATCAATTAATAAAAGCGACGCAATCGCCGGAAACAAGCATTTGGAACTTTCAAAAAGTTACTTTGGATACTCCTGTGGATGCAAAAGCCGAGCGGTACAGTTCCTACACCACACGTATACAGCTTACCGACAAAAATGATCAAATCCTGCCGGATACAGTGCTGAATATCAGTTCCAATACCCGCATGGCAGTCCTCATTAATAATCTGTATTATGTGATCACAACGGATTCGATTCCCATTAAAACAGACTCAGCAGGTGCTATAACGATTGTTGAAGAAATACATGACATAACAGGCCTTCAGATTATGGTTTCAGACAATGCCGGGACTTCCATTGTCATCAACCCGATGAATAAACCTTTTGAAAAAATATCATCCTTAAATACTGCAGGTAAACTGAAAGATGCTGTTATTGTAAATCCTGATGGAAGCGCCCGTAAGCTGGTAGACGGAAATATAGACGAGAAGAGGCTGGAACAGGTAGCATCTGCCAATATCAAATTATCTCAGGCTTACGATGATGTTTCCGAAAACTTTATGCTCAGTCCAAAATCATTGCTGTTAGGTATGCCTCATGGCAACATGATGTATCTGGAAGGTATAGGAGATACCATCATAACTGAAGTCGGAGATCTTTTCAGATGGCTGGCAAGCGGTATAAAATATGTAGCAAAAATCATACAGGATGCTGCAACAGGTGCATGGCACTTTATTGTAACAATTGGGGAGAAAATTTACCAGGGTATTCTGGATTGTGTTGAAAAAGTAGTCGGGGCTGTAAGATGGCTGTATGAAATTATAACAACAGCCATAGAAGATCTTATCAAATATCTTGAATTCCTCTTTCAGTGGAAAGATATTACCCGTACCAAAGAAGTGTTCAAAAACCTCAGCAAGCTTTATATTCAATATCAGATTGGGCAGGTTACAGAGCTGAAAGGATCTTTCGATAAAGAGATGAAGAAGCTGGTAAAAATCATCAATGACTGGGGAGGTATTACAGACTGGAAAGGATTGGGCGTTTCGGCGACTTCGCCTGCAGATGCAAGTTCGCAGCCTGCTAAGGGAGAAACAGCACCAGGCAATCTGTTATTGTCTCATTTTCAAAATAATGCCGGCCACATTCAAACTGCCCCGTTCAACGGACCGTCGATACCAAACAGTCAATCGATTATCGATCTTCTTTTTGATGCCCTTAAAAAGGAAGGTGTTATTTTCGATGCTGTGCTTGATCAGATTGATCAGCTTGCTTCCGAATATCAGAATCTGACACTTGAAGAAATCCTGAAACGGGTAATTGCAATCATCGGTTCAGGAGTTTTGGAAACCACGCAAAACGTGATTGATGTTCTTTTCAATATTATCATACAAATGCTGGCTTCAGCGCTGGATATTCTTGATACCCCGATCTATATTCCTGTAGTAAGCGATATCCTCGAATATTTCGGAGTCCCAAAACTTTCAATGTTGGATCTACTCTGCTATATGGGTGCAGTGCCTGTTACCGTGGTTTACAAAATCGCAAAAAATGCATCGCCTTTTCCGGATGATCAGTTTACAAACTTCCTTATAAATGCGACTAGCTTTGCGGAAGTGGAAAAAGCTTTTAATCCTCCGAAAATTGTTTTGACAACGCATCCGCAAAACTTAAAATCAGGCAGCATGGCAGTATCCCTGTCGTTAAACCCTGATCAGATTTTTTATGCCGATGCAGGTCTGCTGAAAGAAATGAATACCATTGGTCTCTCTGTATCCCCTGAAAACTCAAAGGTAATATCGATTACAGGGAATATGTTTGCAGGATTTTTTTCCCTGATGTCAATATTCATTGTTCCGTTTGAAGCGGCTGCACCTACGGGTGATAATCCTTTCGGTACTTTCTCTGCGGTATTGGGCGTATTAGGCGCAGGATCAAGCGGAATCACCTCTACACTCGTACCTAAAATGCCTATAAAGGACGAAGTGGTTTCATGGATCAATACAGGGACTACTTTTACCAGTATTTTATGCAAAATCATTTTTAGTGGTCCTGCACAGTCTAAATTTGCTGCCTCTCCGGGAATCATGAATAAACTGGCAGCCGGCGACGGACGGGCGACGGGTGCTATTGTAAACAGCATACTGGTACTTCCTGCATTGTTCTGCTCATGCTGGCATTTTTATGAACTGTCCAGGGAAGACACAAGTGCTACACGCAGTGTTGCTATTATCAATGAAACAGGTAATATGACTTCATACATAAGCAGACTTTCCTATACCGTAGCAGTAAATGTAAATGAACCTGAAGTAAAAGCTATATCCATTGGAGTGCTGACAGCTGCCAATATTTGCACCGGAGGATTGCAAATGGCCAGTGCTATTGTCGGAGGTTAACTGGCAATACTCATTTATTAATACAAAGAGCCGTTTTACAATAGTAAAACGGCTCTTATCGTACAATTTTGTGTTAACATTACAAAAAATACAAACACGGAGTCTTTTTCACCTAATATAATCAAGATTGTTATTTGGAGTCTCTAATCCTTAGCTGCCAAATCTAACTTTTCTAATACTTTTCAGATGCACAAAGTTGTACCATCAACAAATCGGCTGGATTTCCACATAATGTTTCTCCTTCAATTTCAAATAATTAAATATAACAGCTCTCAATAAAAATAGTAGTGACTAATAGATTATAAAACTTCTATTAGTCACAGTTACTTCTATATCTAGTATGAAAAATTCCGAGAAGTTTACCTTTTTACTCAGGATAAACTATAGTCCAATTTCGTTTATTAAGCTCTTCTACCGATAAACGATAGGTATGTAATACAGGTGCATACTTTTTAAAGGTGTCGCATTGTGATACAGGATATTTGAAAAGGCTATCTCTATCTACTAACATAATCTGTAAATAATCTGAATTTCCTAATTCATACTCCCAAGTTTTGCTACCTCGAAAAAACTCGTCTGTAGAATTGCTTTCAACTCCTCAACTCATTACATATTTGCAATTAAACACATTATCAATTTCTCCTATATTAAAGTTTCTAGCTTGGTACGCTATACGTCTAGTAGAGTTATTTTTAATAGTTATATGATCATGTCCATCTTCGTACGCTGGACACGAACAAAGTAAAAATGATGATGCAATCAGCATGATTAAAATTTGTAAATGTTTCATTTCTAAATCAAAATTTGGTGATTACCAGATTGTAGAAATTCTATTAATCAAATTTGCGTTAATTCATTTTTAATATTATAGATTTAATTCATTTTTTAATCAGGATAAACTACAATCCAATTTCGCTGCTTTAAATCTTCTAAAGTTAAACGATATGTATGTAGAATAGGAACATGCTTGCGAAATGTATCACATGTAGAAGAAAAATATTTTACTGCACTATCCTTTTCAATTACCATTATTTGTAAGTATCTACTTTTACCTAATTCGCTATCCCAGCTTCCATGATTTTTGGAATAATTTACTGATGAATGACTATTAATCGCTTCACCAACACCATATTCACAATTATATTGCTCCTCTTTCTCCCCAATATTAAAAAGTCTTGGTTGCCAAGCAATAGCTTTATCGGTATTGTTCTTGATAATAATCGTGTAAGTTTCATCTTCGCGCGCAGGACAAGCATACAATATTAACGATGATGACATCAATAATATTAAAAGTTTTAAATGTTGCATTTTAGATAATTAAATTTATACAGCTTAAAAATCTTTTTCTACTATCAAAATAATCTACCATTCCTGCTTTTAATTATAAAATTAAGCCATTCAATGGTTAACGTCCAATAATCAAAAAAAACAGTGACTAATAGTTTATAGAATTTTTATTAGTCACTGCTTTTTTGATTTATAATTTTAAAAATTAAAAAGTTATTTTTTTTTAATCAGGATAAACTACAGTCCAATTTCGTTGCTCTAAATCTTCTAAAGTTAAACGATATCTATGTAGAACAGGCACATATTTTCGAAATGTATCACATTCAGAAGAAAAATATTCTAATGCGCTATCTTTATCAATAATTGTTAACTGCAAATATCTATCATTATTTAACTCTCCATCCCAAGTTCCACGATCTTTATAAAATTCTCCTGATGACTGACTGTCTACACTTCCACCAATTACAAACTTACAGTTATATTGCTCTTCTTTTTCGCCAATCTTGAAAAACATTGGTTGCCAAGCAATAGATCTGTTAGAATTGTTTTTAATAATGATTGTATTATTTCCCTCTTCACGCGATGGACACGCACAAAATATGAATGACGATAAAATCAGTAAGACTAGATTTTTTAAATATTTCATTAGTTATTTTATTTGATTGTTTCGATAATAATTTGCATTAAAAAGTCCTATAATAAATGGGTCAAAATAATCATGCAGCTTAGATTTAACTCTTAAGTTGCTATTAATAAGACTGACATCTTGTTGATTGTAAAAATCAAAATATCTACCTCGCTGACGGTTGTGATTTACATCCAATGGGTTTAAAATAAAATTCCATCCTCTTCCTATTCCCGTTGTAGTATTAAAATTATATTCAAATTCTGTCTGATAAAATCCTTCAACATTTTTGTTGAAGTACATAAAAGCTCTGCGATTAGCATCTTGTTCATACATTTGAAAATCGTGAAGACTAATTTTATTATTATTTGCATCCGTTCTACTGCTATTATCAAATAAACTTGGCAAACCTACCCGCGGTATATATGCAAATCCCATTGACTGGCTTTGCAAATAATGTCCATACTCATGTTGAAACAAGCTATTATTTGGGTCCGCTTGCAACCCCCTTTGTCCGATTATATAATTGCCCAATGTAAATCCTCCCCAGTTGGGATCATTTGACTCTACTGCAGTTGCGCCATCAAAATATGTTACACTTCTTACACCTCCAGCAAAGTTATGCACGCTTGAACTAAGGTAACCTCCTAAAGTCTGCGGTAATTCCCAAGTAAATCGACTCAATATCTGGCCAAAATTACCTTTAAACAATCCCATATCAATTTTCCACGCATTTGAAGTTCTTGAAAAATTGTAAGCATCAAAATTTACACCATGAGTAAAAACATTCCTAAATGTATCAAAGATAGCAGTTAAAAATGAAAACAATTCGCCAGATGGATCATTATATAACAAAGGATTGTTCATCACATAAGCATATTTATTATAATTCTGAGTATTAAAAGGCTCCTGAATATTCTCATCAGCATTTAAGAATCTTCTAAGCAAAGGATCGTACAAACGTCCATTCATGTGTATAATACTTACATCAAAGAAATGTTCATGACCAGTATATCCCCTTTTAACCAATAATGATGAGTTGTCAATTATATTTTTATCATTGATAACAAGTCCACTTCCCAACTGCAGATGTGTAAAGTTGCCCCAAGCATCAAAATGCCTTTGTTCCAATTTATTTCCTGCCTCGTCACTTACAGCTAATATACTTCCAATATAATCTTTATGAAGGAATTTGTAAGATCCGGTATTATCATCATAATTTTTCAAAAACAGAATATTACTTTCATAAGGATTTCCTGCAATATACAAAATATGCTTCTCTTTATTGTTTGCATTATTTTTGACAATTTCAAAACCTCCGTCTTCACTGTAAAACTTTGTAAATGCTCCATCAGCATTATTGCTGAAATTTCCTCCGTACGTAACTCGCTGGCGCATAGAAGACAGACCATATTCAAATGCTACATCACCTTTAACACCATCAAGGTAGATAGGGTCGTTATTTTCATTATATGAAACTGCCTGAAGCAAATCATTGGTGTAATTCTGAACACCGTTAGTATTGAGTTCAATGCTGCTTGATCTGTAAAGTTTGCCTTGAGTTTCGTATTTTGGATTACCCACCTGATCATTTGCGAAGATTCTACCTCGCACATCATAAGTATTAGATGAGTTTTGTCCTGTTCGAGGATTTGTCCAACTCGTCAAACGATTATTGTTGTCATAATTAAAAGTTTCTACAATATTGAAGTCACCACCGGTAGTTCTGCTGTTGAGTTCATTTTTAATAGCTTCAAAGGAGTAAGCAATTTGCAAAATACCAGGTTTTACAACTGATGAGTGATTGGTACTTGAAAGTAATCCGAAATTATCATAGACATTTGTAACGGTTGATGCACCCAATGTTTGTACCAACGATTGATTCTTTGCATTGGCCTGCTGAAGCTCCCATAATACATTTTGTGAGCTGTTGTCTTTTATCTGATAAAGTTCACCATTCCAGTTGCTAAATACATTTTTAACAACAGTCTGTGTTGTTACTCCTGAAGATATGAGACTTTTTTTGTACGACTGCACCCTTGAGATACTGTCATATACGATTTCTTTATTGGCAAATTGCTTCCCGTTACTATTTTCTGTCTTCGAAGTGATTCTTCCGTATTGATCATAAGATATGCTTGAACTGTAAGATTTACCATTTGAAGTACCTGATTTATTTGTCATTCTACCGTACTGATCATAACTTAACGTAATTGACTTGTTAGTCGAAACGGCATCATTTGAAAGTTCATTTTCAGTCACAAGTTGTCCAACATTACTATAGGAATATTGCTTGTTACCTTTAGGGCTTATGATCTTCTTAGGATGCCCAAGTCCATCATATTCATATTTATAGATTCCATTAGAAGGATCGTTAAATTCCGATTTTCTATCCCATAGGTCATATTTTGTCTGTACTACGTTACCACTGTATGACGCCTTGGTTTGTTTTCCAACGGCGTTATACATAAACGTAATAGTTCCTCCGCTATCGGTTGAAGAAATTACATTCCCTATTGCGTCATTTGTTTTTGAAGTTGTTCTGTTATAGCCATTTAATTCATTGGTAGTCGTTATATTTCCCGACACAAACGTTTCTGTCTGTTTACCATTGAAAGAGTTCAGCGTCACCTTGGCGGGGAAAAAAGAATCATCATAAGAAATAACATTCCATTGGCTTACCCCTTGAGATTCATGGAAAGGTTCGCTTTCGTTAATTTTTCTTCCCAAAACATCGTATTGTATTTCTTTTGAAATATATTCACCTTGGGCGAATGCTTTTGTTGAGGATTTATAATTTTGTCCAATCTTATTGGTATAGACAATAGAAACATTACCATCAGGTTTATTTGTTGTTACAATAATGTTAGAGTTATTGTCCCTTGCATAATTATAACTGGTAGTTCCGCTTATATTTTTTACAGACTTTGTTAATTTCCCCCACCCATCATATGTATTTGTAACGGTATTGGACAACGGATCTGTCTGAGTCAAAAGCTGTCCCCAGTTATTATAAGTACTATTTGTTTCAAGACCTAAATTGTCTGTGTTTTTAATTGCAAATCTACCTTTTGAATCATATTCTGACTGGAAGGTCTGAGTTTGAGAATCAAGATTGTTTGTAATGACTTTTTGGGTAACATTTCCGAAACCATCATAATTGTACGTCTCCAAAACAAACTCAGAATTGTCCCTATTCCATTTTTTAACTGTCTTAAGTAAGTTATCCTGATAAGTGTAATCTTCTTTTGAAGATTTTGAATCACCATATGCCTGAACCAAATCTGTTTTTGATATTGGTCGTCCTACATAGTAGGATGATCCAATTCCCGAAGGATTATGTTGATATTCTATTACTGAGCTATTGGTAGCATAACCACTGTTTACACTGGATGTTTTCTGAATAGGCAGGTAATTACTGTCATAGTTGGTTTGTCCAATAGTCAGTACTCCAGTCAGGAAGTTCTTGTTTTTCGTACTTATCGGTACAATTGCAGTGACAATTTTTGGTTTATCAGTATCATTAACGACAGTTGTTACTACCCCATCCAGCAATTTATCTGTTTGATAGGTTGTTGATGCAAAGCTTAAAAGCTGTGAATTATTTTCAGTTATATCTACGGGGAAGATGAGAGATTCGTTATTTGTTCTTATAGTCCACTGTTTAACTGGAAGTCCTTCAATATAAGAGTCAATTTCATTTCCAGACCATACTTTTGTGCTTTCGAAGCCATCTGCATACCATGATGAACGTGCAACTTGATAAAACCCAAATATCCCTTTTCCATGAATGTTCCCTGTCATTCCACGATATCTAAAATCCTGCTTTCTACCAGCCTGACTTAATCGCGAGACTGCAAGGGACCGATCGATTCTACTTAATGAGAAGTATGGATAATATTCAGGTTTTGTTTTTTTGTAAAAGTCAGAGGTGCTGCTAGGAATTAATTCCTGATATACTACTGTAGTTAAAACATCACCCTGAGTAATAGATTTAATTTTAGATAGTTCTGATAATGATGTCTGTGCTCTATACTTATGAACTCTAGTATCTTTAAATAGAAAAATATCATAGTAGTTATTATTTGATTTTATACTGTTTGTAATCGGCTGGAAAATTCCTGTTTCTCCACCCGTAACTCCATAAGTAGGGCTTGAGGCACTAAATCCTGAAACAAAATTTGTACTGCTCCCATCACTTAACAGAGTTTGTATGTCATAGTGCAAATTTCTCCAAAGGGCATTTCCACTCGAACCGACACTCCCTACAGTATTTTTCGAATAGATAAATACAATATCCGATTTACCATCTTTATTAATATCAGATATTGAATAAAAATGCTGGTCAATAACTGATAATGTGGCAGTTTGGTTTGGTTTTCTATATTTAATGAAATTGTACTTCATAGTATTCTGAAAACCATTTTGAGTACCAATATAAAATCTCCAATTATCCTGATTTTGATTATTTGTTACAGGAATTGTAAAGTCCAAATTTCCATCCCCATTAAAATCTCCGAAAAGAATTGGATATTCCGGATCTTTTGTTTCCGCTAAACTATTTGAGAATTTAATTTTTTTTAGATATGAGGTAGAATCTACCTTTGTAAATTCAAATACGGTGTATTCTGAATTTGACACATTAATTATGTCAACCTTGCCATCACCATCAATATCAAAATATTTTTGTTGCGTGTACAAAGATTCATTGATACCAAAATCTAAGGTATACGTTAAAACAGGATTATCAGCATTCTTTAAATCAACAATGAAATTACCGAGATCATAGTTGTAACATTGAGTACCAACAGGTAACCTATTTTCAGCATTGGACTCTAATGGAACTGGAGGTTCTCCTCCTCCGCCTTGATAGCATACTCTACGTCCCAAACTTATAAAAACATCTTCAATACCATCCCCATCTAAATCTCCATTTTGTATCTTTGCTGTGGTAGTGCAGGTAAGTGCGAAATCATCGCAATCATTTTGGTAAACTAATTTATTGAAAATTTTTATAAATACATTGTTTCTGAAAATATAGCCACACAAGTAACCATTCTCATATTGTACAATTCCATTTCCATTATAGATCTGCCCCTGTTCATCAATTAAAGTTCCGACAACTTTTGCATCACTGCTAAAAACTTTATTGGTGGGAATAGTAGAATATGCATCATCAAAAGCTCCAAGTTTGACAGTACCATTGTTCATGACAAAGTCTAGATAAGAGTCCCCATTGAAATCACCGGTAAATTTAACTTGATCAAATGAATCGGAATTGTTAGATAAAACTCCAAGATCCATTTGAGATGATACAAAGTTTGGATATGAAAACTGTACTGGATTTGCAGCTGTATTCTGAGAATTATACTCAGTTACCTTATTTACAAACTGATAATTACTTCCGTTTTTAATGTATTCAATTGTATATTTCTTGAATTGACTTCCATTTGACTTAACCTGTACCTCAGAAAGAAGCTTT
>Ga0265780_10006633_pt1 | contig 14319 bp, 12 predicted proteins | sample P1T30metagenome_FD_192432 | JGI IMG/M metagenome (GOLD analysis project Ga0265780, IMG submission 192432) | Plant litter microbial communities from East Loma Ridge, Irvine, California - P1 T30 | ecosystem: Environmental > Terrestrial > Plant litter > Unclassified | place: USA: California... | reverse complement strand
CTATGCACCGACTCTCGCATTGACGTTTCTTCATAGAGTCGATTTCACACGAGCCGAGATATCTTGTTTCGTCCAGCTGAGACAATTGACCGTTTCTGTTCTCAGCCTTACATATGACTCTGGGCAAGTTGTCTTAGACATTTCCAATCTTCTCAACTACGTTGCGTTACTTAAAAGCATTCTTACGCTCAGCACCCAACACCAAGCCCCCAACTTCACCATCTCCAAGCCTCCAAGACCAGCACATACCACCAATTCTAAAATATCATCATACACCCCCTACGCCTCACCAGCCCCTAACGCGACCATGCCATTAAGCACAACCCCCACCCCCATGATAGCAACATGCCACCGCCCACAAGACCCCACCCGCGGCCCCGGACCAAACATCACACACGTCCGCCTCTCCTTCCGCCTCGACGCGACACTCATGAAAACATACCACGCCGATCCTACACGCCGCGTCAGTATCATTGCAGATCTCACTAGTCGCACTCCAGCATGGCGCCAGGCCGCCGAGCGCGTTGGGTGGCTCGGACAAGTTCACGTCTTGTGTATTGATATGCCGGTGGAGTTGATGCATTTCCCGTTCGCGATGAAGGATTTTGTTGAGCATTTGATGGAGAAGTTTTGGGTGTTGGAGATGGGAAGAAGGAGGGTGAGGATTGTGGTTGAGGGTTGTGGGGATGAGGAGGGGACGGAGTGGTTCAGGGGTGTGGTGGAGGGGGTGGGGTTTGAGTGCGTGCTTGGGTATGGGGTGGGGATTGGGTTGTGGGGATTGGGGTGTAAGCTCGTTTGGAGCGAGATTCTCGTGGAGTTTTCGAATGTCGGACGTTGAGCTGTGAGTCGGTTCACCGATCAGGGTAGTAAGCCTGGGGTCTGAAGCGCTACATTAAATTTCTTAGTCTCGCGGCACTACATGTACTTCCCAGTCAGCCCCGTATTTTCCTTTGGCTTTCTCTCGCTTGTCAGCGTCTCCGAGCGGCCCAGCTTTACTTGTGACACCACTCGACAAGACGCCCTTCTTTTCGCCTGATTGCAGGTACTCCAAGAAGCGTACGGAGGTGTTGATGTACTCGCGGAGAGCTGTTCTTGACTCCAGAGTGGTACCAGTAACCATCTTCATGATTCCGGGTACTATGAGCGGCGCGTCGGTGCACGACGGGTGAGCAGAGCCAGCTGATTGGAATCAGTACATGTATATAACCGCAGTCAAGTGGAGACTTACATAGCGTCATGAACCAGCCTTGTTTCACACTGCTGACGATTTTCTTGACAACATCAAAGTGCTTGCCCTGGCCGTAAAAGTCCACTTGTTTCTCCGTCCACTCGCCACTCTGCATGACAAGTACTGGGACATCGATGTCCTTGTTCAAGGGCCCGGAGCCTTTGCCGGGATCTAGTGCAATTCCTGCGATGATGGGCATATCCTTCGTTCCGGCAGACTTCAGCGCTTGCATAACTCCGGTAGCGCCATACGAGTGGCCTGCGACCGTGACAGCATCGAGGTTGAGGCGACCCTTGAAGCCAGGAAGAGACTCGCGGGGCGAATCAGGCTTGAGATTCACGATAGGCGCATCGCCAGCATTAAGCTGTGCGAACAATTTGATTGTTTCGCTAATCTCAGCCTCGCGGAAGTTCAATTGCGCCTCTTTCAGATCCAAGTCGGTCATGGCTGGCTTCGATTCAAGATCCCGCAACTTCATGTGCCATACTTTCTTCTCTTTCCCATCTGACTGGTGCACTATCGTGCCAGGCCCGCTGCCGTCACGGTGCTCGACGGCGGCCACCACGTAGCCGTGACTCGCGATGCTACCTAGGTAGTGAGAGTAACTCTGGCTCATGCCAGCCATACCGTGGGTGAATACAACACAAGGCAGCGTCGATGGCTTTTCATCACGCTTGAGCTCCTGATGTTCTTGCGGGGCGTCTCGCGGCTTTCCGGCGCCAGAAGAATCGTCCGTGACTTTCTCTGACCCAGTAAGGATGGGTGCGTCGACCACTCCCGGAATCACGGTACCAGATCCCAGAGCCCAGAGCCCGAATGTGAAAAGACTCTGGATCGGTTTGAACGAAATGCCAGCAAGCCGGGCGTAGCCGGTGCCAATAAGTGATATCGGTTGGGGTAGCCATGGTCGAGCCCAAGGGCGTGATCGTGGGGAAGATAATGGTAGTGATGATGGGTAGTATAATGTCACTGCCAAAGTCTCGAGCTCGAAAGCCTTTTCTCGCGTTTCTTTCAGTATCGCCTGATGTATGACTCGCTTTTGTACTTCGGTTTCCAGATCCAAGATTCCGACTTCATAAGGTCCCGTGTATGGTGGAAGGGGCGATGTGATAGGTGTCAAGCTGAATACAAGTATCCAGAATAGAAGAGACGCTGATGTGAAGATGATAACGCGACGCGGCGTGAGGCGGCTCAGACCGAACACCATGGTGTTTCTGGGTGCTGATCAGCGCTTGATCAGCCTGATGGAAAAAAAGGATGCGTGAGGAGTACTTCAGGATAATGTGACCGCAAAATACAAGACGTGGAAGGCACAGGATAAGGTAGATATGTCAAGATGACAAAGACTGTTGAGGTATAATCATGAAAGTCGGACGGCGAAAGCGCCAAGCAATGACGTATGCGAACGCGCAGACCCCTGGCTCGACACTTTTTCACTTCACTCACCATCAACATCATGAGTTCTGGACTTGCAAGACGCCGAACAATCACCTGCGACTGGCTTTTACGCGTTGATCAAAGACTGCCAGGCGGATCATACGAAGTTACCATAGGAAGCCCACCGCCTTTTTTTTATTGTCCTTTGCCTTGACGCACACACCCGTCTGACGCTCAGACATGGTTAAACAGTCTCTCGTGAGCTACGTGTTGCAGGCGAATGATTTTCGTTCGCAGAAGAACTATGGATGGCTGTTATTACAAGGTCTTGACACCAAGCTGGTCTACCGTATCGGGCAAACCTGGAAGCATGACTATGATCGGAATTAAGGGTTTGCAGCAAACTGTTTGTTAAGCTTGATTTATTGAGGTTTCTTAGAGATAAAGGTACCACAGGGCACATCTAGGAGTTCTACAAATCGAGATGCCTAACGCTCAGTTCAAAGTGCCAAAAGGTACATGCGATCTAGCTGGGACCGACGTCCTCCTGCGCGAGACAACTCTCGCCAAAATCCGCGACGTATTCCAAAGTCACAACGCCAGAATGATCGACACACCAGTGTTCGAGCTTCAGAGCATCCTGAAGGATAAGTACGGAGCAGAGTCGAAACTGATCTATGACCTCAAAGATCAGGGCGGTGAACCCTGCGCTCTCCGGTACCACCTCACTGTACCTTTTGCGCGATGGCTGGCAATAAGCGGGACGCATCGCATCAAGCGCTTCCAGATTGGCAAAATGTATCGACGAGTTCAACCCGCGATAGAGTGTGGCCGAATGCGGGAGTCTCACCAGTGCGACTTCGACTATGCAGGCGCTTTCGACGTCATGATTGCAGATATAGAAGTTCTGAGCATCACAGCTGAAGTGTTTGAGGCTCTGGAGCTCGACGTCACAATCAAGATCAACCACCGACTCATTCTAGACGGCATCTTCGACGTTCTTGACATTCCTCATGATCTGATACGGCCCATCAGCTCCGCCCTCGATAACCTACACTGGACCTCTTGGGGCAAGGTGAAGGAAGAAATGGCAGAGAAAGGTCTACAAGAAGGGAAGGCGGATCTTGTCCGCAAGTATGTCTTTGCATCGGAGGGTGATCGCAGCTTTCTAGAAACGCTCAAATTCTCACAATCCAACGAATCGCTCTCCAAGAATGAGGAGGTACAGAAGGGAATAGATGAACTGGCCTTGCTGCTACGATACCTTACTGCCTACAATATCGCTCGGTACATCAAACTCGACTTGTCGCTCGTCCGGGGCCTAGAATACTACACTGGCTTGATTTACGAAGTGGTTCCAAGCAGGACGTCTCTCAGAGTAGACAGCATAGCCGCGGACGGACGACATGATAGTCTCGTCGGCATGTTCAGCAAAACCAACGTCCCATGCGTTGGCATCTCTTTCGGCATCGATCGCATCCTTACTATCCTCAAGAGGCGCAAAGATCAGCCACATCTCTCCACCAAGGTCGACGTGTACATTGTTGCATACGGAGGCCCTTGGCTGGTGGAAGAAAAGTTGTCTACAGCACGAATGTTGCGAAAAGCCGGCATTAGTGTCGACTCTGACACGAAGGCTGATGGAAAGCCAGGGAAACAGCTTGACTTGGCTGAATTGAAATGTGCAACTCTTGCGGTCATTCTTGAAGAAGCCCCGGATGTTTCTGATGGTGTGCGCTTCAAGGTTTTTCATATGCTTTTTGAGACGGCGAGAGACGCGAGAGACGCAGAAGTGGTTGATCGTGCAGCGTTTCTCGAACACATTCGAGAGCGACTGTGAAAGTTTGTACAGAGCCCACCTGAACGCACCTGCGAGAGAGATCGATGCGTGATATGGACATGATGCCATCTTTAGTATTTTCGCTTCCAGTCGTGTCGACTTGTCCTTTTCTCCTTTCGACATCCATGCATACAGTCACACACCATTTTTTCGATCTCGAGCACGTCTTCTACGCTTCGGACAACTGATGTAAACATGTTCCGTCAACACACGAACCGGATAATATGCCCGGCAGCGCTTGCACCATCGACGCACACAAGGGCTTTCCCCAAGATTTTATCCGCGTAGCGAGCCGAGCAACAGCCCCGAACCAGATGTTTAATGACCGGGTACGAACGTCTTATGGCCCTGCTCCAGCCGTGAAGTGTCCTGCATGTCGCCAAGGGCGTTGGCTGCCTCGCGGTTTTACCCGGTCGATCCTTTGAAGGTCCCTGCTTTTGACGGATTCCCGGGGTCGTTGGGGGAATGTACCTTAAGCATGTATCCGTACATCGTTGAGAGAATTTTGTTGCCTGCAGTGTCGTTCGGAAGAGGCAGGAGAGGGAACTACGTGTGACGGTTTTTGTATCCTTAAGACATCAATTAAGCGGGGAATGCTCTGGGATATCTGCTTTCGTGTCACTTATATGTGTGTATATCATTCTCATGCATATTGTTCTGGATTTATGGTCCGCTCTTCACCCGGGCAATGCGTTGTCGTTTCTCCAGATTTCTCCTGCGTGGTCGCCGACCTGGTCATAATACCTCATTATCAGGCATAGCATGGTAAAGTTCAACACGGAAATCAGATTCGCAGAGTTCTGGAGCTTGATGCCAACTTATTACCGTCTGAAGTCGCGATTCAAAGCTGTTGGGCCAACATCTGGCCTTCCCAGCTGTCACGCTTCCGACAGACGCGACGCGAGATGCACACGCTCTACCTGCAAGATCAACGCGGTTGAGCTGCATGACAATGTCGAATTTGCGCGTAAATGCGCAATGTGCGCGCCTCAACAACGTGCTGCAGGCGCCGCAATATGGAAAATGAGGGTCCAACAACGAGTCTCCAAGGGAAACTTGCTTGCCAGCCGCAGTTTTGCTATTGGTTCATGCATCATATATGAGGAATGCAAAACGTATGCCATGCGACAGTCGTCTAGAAGTTCACAGACGCGCTGCATGGTGGTTGAGATGGTTGTGGGATTTGGCGAGACCCCACAGCGGCCCTTCCGATCCATCTCTTTCACTCTGGCGCTGCGATCCAGATACCCGTCTCGTACCACACCTCGTTCGTGCATGAAACTTCTTTCGCTTGTCACAAATGATTTTGCCATGACTGCCGAAGCGCTGGTCCATGTTGTATCCATGTCCGGGTCATGGTGTTGAGCGTGTTGGTGTTGTCACTTGGCGAGGTGTGGCCCATGGTCCAGGCTTGGGCGAGCACTTCGCCCTGTCGCGTGCTTGTGAGCGCACACGTCATCTTAGGGGTCGCGCTTTGCAGCGTCATTGACGCGACTCAGAGCTTGTCGTGCGAATTGATCTATTTTGTGACTTCGCGCAAATGATGAGAGATTGGAGCTCAACACTCGCAGCATTGATGCTCGAGGTTGTTGCATGTCTGTAACATTGGCGGCGGCGCCAGCGGCAGCGGCCGTGCTGACGTTTGTTTTTGGGAAATTGTCGGCTCGTTAGATCCGCGATGAGGCTGACCCGATCGCGATGTGGCATGCGATGAAAAGAAGTCTCACATGCGGGTCTTGGTGGCTTAAGCATGCAGAATGTCTCACGTGATGTGCCTCATGTCGCATCTATTGCGAGACTTGGGCAGGTATATTGAATGATGAAGCTGGAAGTCGATGCTGCATTTACTCTGCATGAATAAACGCGAGACGTCAAATGCTTCGAGACGCGGTCCGATACAAGAAAAGCCGTGATTATTTCATCACAAGCCCATGGTCCAATGGCTTCAGCAGCCATGGCCTCTCCTTTTCCTGAAACACCTCCCATGAAAGCCTTCAACCGTGTTTACAAAGAAAAAAAATGGCCAATGGTTGTAGTAGAGCAAAGCACGGACGTGTCAAGAATGTGGACAGCTTTTACTTTTGCGACCCTGGTAAACATAGAAAAGGCGAGCGACAACCGATATGGTCTATGACGAGAAAGGAAAACAGTCAACACTTGAGCAAGGAAGAAAATCAACCTTGGCTGTTGTGCTCTGTTTAAAGAGAATCGCTGAAGCGCAGAACAAGACAAGCAAAAACAAAAGTGGCAGGCCAGATATCTGAGTATGTACACTAGATTAATAATGCAGTGTGGTCGTCGCCGGCAATGCGATTCGAAATATGGTCCGGCCATTCTCCGAAGCTTTGCAGGCGGCTTAGGATATGTTGTATGGTTGATGAGACCCGAAAAACATTATATTTAATTGGACGTGGGTGAACTTCGAGGTGGTGAGGGAAAGAGACTCAGCAATGGCGACCGAGCAGCCTGAGAAGTTGTTGCCGCACGATTGCGTGGATTTGTCCGACGACCTGTGGATTCGATTGATTCCACGGAATGAAGTTTTGCAGCCCCATCGGACATAGCTTGCTTACGATGTCGTGTGGAGCCGTCATGCGAGCGAAGCGAACTATCTCGTGTCAACGGGGCAGAGCGCGTCGCACTTGGATGAGATGATGACCCAAGGTACTGTGATCCGCGTCGAGCGAGCTCAAGAGAAGCGCGGACTTCGTGTTCGACTGAAGCATGAGCAGTCGCAGTCTCTCCAATTGCTTCCCCGTTCGTAAAGAAGGTTTTGTTGCCGAGAATGCGCCCAGGTGGAGTGATGTCGCTGTCTTCCTTCTCTTCGTCCAGATGCGACAGAGACGCAACAGAGTCTGCTAGTTGATCGATCACCAAGCCAGAAGCAACATCGCGTCGGCTTCGTCGAGATGGCACAAGCTCAGGAATACTACCAGCCGAACTGGCTGAGCGACGTATCGGAGAGCTCCACATACCCGAGCTTTGGGCTGAAGACATGAGGCTACTATCGTATGAGCTTCTTCTGCTCCTTGCAGAGCTGATGCCGCTGTGTCGCGGATCCAGCCGAGCGAAATGTCTATCAGAGTCGGCATACTCGTCCAATACTTCCTCATAGGTCGGCTGGCCATCTTGCTTGTATTCCTGTGGGACCAAAAGAGATGGGCTTAGGCTGAAGCCTGTCATAGCATCTGCCGATGCGCGGGCGAATGGATCGCACGGAGTTGTCAATCCAGTGTCCATGGTGTATGCAGATGTTGCAGATGTCGGCTCGAGATCTGGGACATTCGAAAGGCTTGGTACAAGTAGAGACGCGCGGAATTCGGGTTCCTGGTAGTGCACCAAGGGCTCGAAAGCTGGCTGCAAGGCGGAGACTGGCTGGATGCCGTGGGAGGGACCGTCACGGCTTAGGTACGAAGACCCTTGTGTAGTTGTGTATGGCATTTCAGTCGCAATGCGATCCCACTCGAAGTCACAATCAGCCTCCATAGCATGCTCATACGCAAAATCAATGTCAGCCTCCCACGATTCTTCAGGCACTCGCCAGGTATTGGATTGACGCCGAGTGTCTCGAGGTCTTCGAACAGATTCTCGCCGGACCAAATTTAGGCCACCCAGTGTGTCGGATGCTTGGGATGAGATTGACGCTCTGCGACTGAAGGATCTCGGCGAAACTTGGGAATTTTCGCGAGGTCTCCGCCTTGATGCTGGAGACCGGTGTGCGTAAAAAATGGAGGAATCAAAATCAGGAGATCTTGGTGTCATCGGACTTCTCATTGGAGGCAAAGGGGCGGGCCTTGGCCGAACGAACCGTTCGGGTTCTTCAGCAACATCATCGAGACTAGGACTGAACGTGAGTGGGGGTGTCATAGCTTGTATAGCCGTATCGTCAGGCGTAGTGAGAGCGTGGCCGACGAAGATGTCTGATGAAAACGCCTCGCCAGCTGCGTTTGTGTCCGGGACAACGTCCCACACGCCTGATTCGCGTTTCGACTGACACACAGCAGGTGTCCTCCTGCCTCGGTGTGGTAGGTGTTCAGGGTTGGGGTCGACGGGTGCGATGGGACCGAGCGAAGACAGACGTGGCGGTCCGACGATGGATTGAGAATGGTGATGATTGCGAAAGCTCATGCCAGGTTGACTGAAGCTCTCTACCGATCTAGTCAAGCGAAGCGTTGGTCTCTCCGCTTGGTCCGGTGAAGTTGCCGGATGCTGTAACTGGCTGGCTTTCTGCGGACTCTGAGGGGGCGACTTGAAGCTCAACGCGGACGGGGATCGATGACCTTGAGCTGCGAGAGTCTCGGACGAGAAGTTGTTAAAATGCAGAGGCTCAGCATTCGATACCTGCTCTTCAGGCAGGCCTGGAGACTGTGATGCATGAGCGTAGAAATCGACACCAGACTTGTTGCTCGAGCTTTGTATTGTTGCGAAGTTATCTCGGTTGGTGTGCGTGATATGTCGAAATCCAAAGGGGCTAGAAATGCGTTGTTTGAGATCTTGAGCTGGGTGTGTTAGAAGAAGCCGTGAGTGCTGGAAGTAAAGAGTCGGCTTACAAGGATTTTCGTGCTGGTTGTTACGCTTCCTGCCTTTGCGTAGTATCGACATCCGCTTGATACCAATACTATGGTCGTCGTATTCGGGCGTTGGAGTGCTGGCTGAAACCGAACCGCTTAGTCTCTTTTCCCTTTTTCCACGAAACAACGACTTCCTTGACGCAATTTCAGACTGTGTAGGAAGCCCATTAGAAATGAGCGCCATAGGCGATTCAGGCCGCAATATGTCTGCGTAGCCCATGTCGGCATGGTTCGAAGACACAAATGACATAGTCGAAGATGTTGACGCTGCAGTATTGCTCCTCGCTCGCAGGTTGAAGACAGAGTTTCGTTTGCTGGAGAATGGTCTGTGACTCTGTTCCGGGGATCGTATCACTCCACAGGAGCCATCATCGAAAGAGTGGGTAGTCGAGGTCCCAGCAGCATAAATTGGAGGAGTGAATTCAGTGTCCGACGAGGCTACAGAACGCTCAGCTGACGTTGGCGGTGCATCTGTCTTATGAGACCTGAACATCCCTAATAGATGAGGTGGGTACGACTCCGGAAGGATAAGCTCAGTTGTGAGCTGTAGTTGCAGGCAAGGTTGGGTCGGTGTGCTAGAGCCTGCGACTGGTCGGCAAATGCAGCAGACCTCACCACCATTGAAGTATCCGAGTGGAATCGATTAAGAATAGAGTCCTGGGGAATCCTGTCGCGCACGCGAGCTCGGTTGTTATGGCGGTACTTCGGATGGACGCCCTGAACGACGCGTTAGCGGTCCTTCGGAACACTTTTCAAAGCACAGGCTTGTACCCGTCATGAGAAGAAACAACTATCAAACGAATAGTGACAGTGTGGTAAAATTGGGAAGAAAAGCTCGGAAGGGACAGAATGAAGGCGGCATATGTAGAAGCTGAGACGCAATCGTATCCAAAATAACATATGCATACCTGGTAAGGCGACTGCCCTATCAACAAGGAATTGAAGTCCAACGCGAGAGCCTGTCACAGGCGCGACAAAGGCACAGGGGGATGGCTGATGTGGAAATTCCAGTCGAGTATTGAGCAATAAGACGAGGGTGTGTTGCGCATTCGAAGAAGTTGTATGGATCGGCTAATCGCCCTGCGCCAGGGTATTACCACAAACAAGGACTGGAAGCAGGTACGTGAGCGGTGCTTATTGGCAAAGTGGCGGAGACAACCCTAGAAACTTGTGAGGAAGGGAAGATTGACATTCATGTGCTATTGACGCGGCTCCGGGCCAACGAGGGTTTTGCAGACCGCAAGTGTCAGCAGCTGTAGGGATGAGGTATGTAAATACATGGCGGGCGTACGCAAAACTCGGAAAGCAAGTGGAGGATGATGGATAGTGCTCAGACGCGGTGGAATAGGGATAGCAGTTTTGAGAACGGCAGGGACAGGGGTTGATGCGCGCTGGAAGCTCCAGGGTATCTGCTGTAGAAAGGAAAGACGGGATATGGATAGCTGTTAGTGGCTGGCCGCACAGTGGCAGTGGACCTACAGAACGAACAAGGATTGCTGACTTGTGCTTTCGACAAGGCCTTGCGCGCTTCACGTCGAAGCAGCGGCCCGACAGGACGGCGGGCTGTAATATAACATTGCAGGGGTCACCGTACACGCCGCTGATTGGTTGTCTGCGCGAATAAACGGTTAAATCGTGCATCAGTAACTGGGACCACCTTGAGGTCCTTCCTTTGGGGATGCGAACTCCAATGCTCAAATAATGCTGGCCGCCTGTCGGTGGTACCTTTTGTACGGTGAGACCATGGCGCAAACTCTATCCGTGCATCTCGAAGACAATACAAAGAAGAAAGATGCTCTTGAGCAGTGTTGTGCGTTCCACGGTGTTGAGAAGAAGCACACGTTTCGAGGACTCGGGCGACGAGCGTGCCGATGACTTGCCGAAACCGCTTTTTAAAAGCGGACACAGGCGCTACAGCTTTTTCAGGGTCAAGCTTGCACGGTGCGCAGAGCCAGGAAAAGATACGGCGTCCAAACATCAAACATTTGTGCTGAATTTTAGGTCAGTCCGCTGTCACTTGTCACTGTCATTCTTTGACTTATGCAAAGGCTCCAAGGTTCTCTAATACAAGCGGAGATCTTCATGCTCCATTTGCGGAATAGAGCCAACGCTCAGGTCGATCATCGCTCATCGGATGCGGGTCGAGGCATGCGGTCGATGAAACAACCGAACACAGGCCCGCACTCCGTGACGATTATTCGGAAACGAGTGATCGAGGTGTGATTCCACTCCATACCCTCAATTTACCCAAGGCTCAAGATGAGCCAATCAGGCACTGGACCATCGGATGAAGCGCGGTAGGGCCTCATGAAATCTTGACAGTTGTCTTCAAGCGTCCGCGATCTCTAGATTTGTGTTTCACGCGCTTCTCATGATGAGCTGGAGATGGGCCGTTGTCAATGTTCGATACGGTCCAGATAGAGCACTGCTCCGTAGATGTGCACCAGCACAACATGTTACTGCGTGGTAGGAGTACAAACTGTGCTCGTTCGCAATGTGTGTAATCGACGTTGCAGCCGTAGGACCTCGGAGCTGAGTGTATCTCTGCTCAGCCGCTGTGCAACACTCGCACGTCTAAAGGTAACGTTTGACGAGCGCTTAAGAAGGGCAGGTACTCGGGAAAGTTCGCATGGGCATGTACCATTCTGTGTTCCCTCCGATCTACGTGGGGTGGACTGACTGCCAGCCCTGGAGTTGCAGGTGGAAAAGCGTGCAATAGATGGTTGAGAAGCTATGCTGGGTCCCTCGCCGTTCAGTGACATTACGCCAACAAATATGGCCTGAGAAGACGGCTCGTCGCCACAGTGAGTCGGAGGAGCATGGAGCATATGTCACCTAGCAGATAGCGTGGTGGGAAAGCGAGAGAGGCACGAGCTCGATCGTCGCAAAAGCACCTCCATGGAAAAGAACTAATCAGTAGGCACAGCCTACGTACCTGGGATCTGGGTGCCTGAAGCCGAACGAGTGAAATGTGGCACATTGCATGCAGAAACCGTCGCACAAAGGTTCCCACGAAGCTGACCTTGGTGTGTGGTGAGGAAAGTGCGACCATGGCGACGTCGCAATTGAAAGGAAGGTGCACTCCGATGACGATGACGCCCACATCGCTAGCTTCATCCGCGGAAAGGTACAAACATTGAAATCTCCACCACCAAATTCCCTAGAGCTGCAGGAACACGTCGCGCCCCCACTGTCCGGTGACCGCATCCCACAATTGTCTCCTCGTTCCTGCAGTGGTTCCTGCACTATTAGCGCCATTTGACGTGTTACTGCGCTCTCATTTCAGCTTCAGCAAAGCAGGGCAGTCCCAAGTCGAACTCGCAGCCTTGACACTCAACAAACCACCTCTCTCCGGCTACGGTTCATCTCCATTTTGGACACGTGATGGACATCTTCTTGCCGCCATTGTTATTCACCCAAACGTCATTTGAACATGGTCACCACATCTGGGAGGCTCGCTTGAACGGCGACCTTGTACCCAACGTACAGGGTCAGCCATGCGCGCTTCCGCGTTATTCCACCTCCACAGAAAGTCCTGTCATGTTCCGAGATGGTTCTTCATTTGTCACGGGCCCACGGCGTATCCTTTGGTAGCTCAAGCCACGAGCCTTTGGCTATCAAGGCGTTGCAAAGCAGGACATGCAATCATGCTGCCGAAGTGTGTATGTCCTACCCTACCTCGATAGGATCGTTGCCACAGCGCTACCACCTAGCTCTTGAACGAGCATGCGGCTCAATAGTCGGAGCTTTTGTGCTCCAAGTGCTGAAAGAAGAGGATTTTGAAGCCTTGAACCATGGTTGTGTGAGCGTGTCGGTTGAAGAAACGCTCTCTGTTATGGACCCACTAGGATAAGGCCCGATTCGCAGTTGCTGACAGGTACGCCTTGCGGAACCGCAGATATACGGACCGTTGTCGCTCGTACCACATGTCAGTGGCCGAGATCATGTTCTCGACCTTGTGCTACGACCGTAACACGAACATGCGCAGTATGTGCCCCTTTGCACACGAAACTCGAACGGTCGGTAATCAGATTGCAATTCAGCCCTCTCGCCTATCATCAAGTTCCGGAAGCATGTCCACAGTGGTTTAGGGAGGAGTCAAGTCCGCTGAAGGGGTTCACACCGAGGTAACAAACGCAGCAGAAGACCATGCTCGATGCTTGTATTCGTTTGAGATGCATACGCTGACTACTTCTTGGCTTCGTGGCAGCTGGTAGGCGCGACAACCTCGAGCCATGAGTGGTACAACACAGTATGTCGCACAGCCACAGTTACACACACGATAAAGCCTAGTAACGTTTTGTGAGGTAGGATTACGACAGAACAACACAACAAAGGTAACGTCAGGAACAGCTTCAAATCCATTCTTGGTAGACTACTGCGCATTGAAACAGACGGATCTGGACGGCTCCACTTTCCGCATTTCGTTGCGCAAGTTTCCGAGCAACTGGCGCGCACGCCTCGAGGCACGAGACTGCCTGCGATGGGCTCGGTGTGGCAAAACATTCAGCCAATTGCACACCTAGGTTTCGGCCTCCTAGTGCGTTCGTAATTCCATTGGACCGGAGCCCCTCCGTTGTTAAGCCTAGCACAGGCCCTTTCGACATACTGCATATGCGGTGAAGGTGCCGGAGAATACGGAGAATAAAGAGAGCAAATGGTGCATACGGAGAATAAAGGCAATGCACATCTGGGCAGCCTAAGTTCTCCGTAACCAAAGAACTATCTCCTTTCCATCTAGTCCTATAAATGGAGCAAGCGCTGTTGCGCTTGTCGACATTCTCGACAATGCTGCAGTCCGGTCATGTGATTGCGTCGTTGTTCCGTGACACCGGCTAGCACTTCCACAAGCTTCCATCGACTCGATCCGCTCGAACCGGACTGCACGTTGCCTGGAGGACGACTAAGTCATGTCACAGGTGTTTTATTCGAGGACAGGGTCAGCATAAACAAGCCCTCAGAGCTGTCGGCCAGCCTTTCCATCGTCTGATCGTACATCCTTATTGCGAAACACCTTTGATGACCTGCTGATGGTCATGAAAGACGCTCGAAAAAGATTTGCTGCATTCAGCTCTGCAACAATATCAATGAGGGTCAATCTGCGTTCCAACCTCAAGAGCCCCAGCCGTCAAGAGCCCAAACCGTCAAGAGCCGCAAAATTACAGCATGGAATCACGAGGTTTGGCCTAGGCTGATCGTCAATAATCACAGCGAGTTCACGCCGTCACCAAAAAAACGTTGATCCGCGGAAGTCAGTGTGCTCTTCTCACTGCTTGCATTCTGGAAATTGCCCTCTATTGAAA
>Ga0265780_10006632_pt1 | contig 14320 bp, 6 predicted proteins | sample P1T30metagenome_FD_192432 | JGI IMG/M metagenome (GOLD analysis project Ga0265780, IMG submission 192432) | Plant litter microbial communities from East Loma Ridge, Irvine, California - P1 T30 | ecosystem: Environmental > Terrestrial > Plant litter > Unclassified | place: USA: California... | reverse complement strand
CTCCTGCATTCAGTTCGCGCCCACGCTGGACGGCAAGGCGCTGTTCACCGTCGAGGATTTGCAGCAGGCCGACGGCACGCTGCATCCGGTCCAGCAGGCGATGGTCGAATGTCACGGTTCGCAATGCGGTTTCTGTACGCCCGGCTTCGTCATGTCCCTGTGGGGCATGTACCTCGATAAAAACGGCCAGCCGGCGCAGCGCAAGGAAATCGACGACTGCCTCTCCGGTAACCTGTGCCGCTGCACCGGCTATCGTCCGATTATCGACGCCGCGCACCGCATGACCGAGCTGCCGAAGGTCGGCTTCGACCGCGATGCGCTCGCGCAGCAGTTGCGCGGCTTGCGGCGCGAAGCGGGCGCCAGCTACGCTACGCACGGCCAGACCTTCCACGCGCCGCGCACGCTCGACGAACTGTTGGCGTTGCGTGCGGCCCATCCGAAAGCGACGCTGCTGGCCGGTTCCACCGACATCGGCCTGTGGGTCACCAAGCAGATGCGCGAGCTGGGCGACATCATTTATCTTGGCCACGTCACCGCGCTGCAAACCATAGTGCAGAGAGACGGCATGCTGGAAATCGGCGCCGGCGTCTCGCTCGACGATGCATACCGCTCGCTGGCCGATTTGTATCCATCCCAACTGAGCGAAATGCGCCAGCGCTTCGCCTCCCTGCCGATCCGCAATGCGGGCACCCTCGGCGGCAACGTCGCCAACGGCTCGCCGATCGGCGATTCGATGCCGTGGATGATCGCGCTGGGCAGCGAAGTGGTGCTGCAAGGCGCGTCCGGTAGGCGCGTGCTGCCGCTGGAGGCGTTCTACCTCGATTATCAGAAAAAGGATATGCGGCCGGACGAATTGGTCGTCGCCGTGCGCGTGCCGTTGCCGCGCGCCGGAATAGAATTCCGCACCTATAAACTCGCCAAGCGCTTCGACCAGGATATCTCCGCCGTCTGCGCCGCGTTCGCGTTCAAGCTCGATGGCGAAGTGGTGACCGATGCCCGCATCGCCTTTGGTGGCATGGCCGCGACGCCGCGCCGTGCGCCGCGCGCCGAGGCTGCGCTGATCGGCTTGCGCTGGAGCGAGGCCAATCTGCGGGTGGCGATGGACATGCTGGCGCAGGACTTCGCGCCGTTGTCGGACATGCGCGCTTCCAGCGCCTACCGCATGCAGGCGGCGCAAAACCTGCTGCGCCGCTTCTGGTTTGAAACGCGCGCCGATGCGCCGCTCGCGGCCGATGCCGTCAACGCCTTCGCTTGCCGCGCCTGAAAGGAGCCACCATGAACCATCCAGCCGCTCCTGTTTCCCTCGACGCCGCCAAGGCTGCCGCCGCCGACGCGTGGAAGGCGGTCGGCGTCGTCCGCCCGCACGAATCGGCCGAGCTGCACGTGCTTGGCCAGGCCACCTACACCGATGACATCCCCGAGCTGCAAGGCACCTTGCACGCGGCGCTTGGCCTGTCGTCGAAGGCGCACGCGCGCATCACTGCGATCGACCTGGCGCCGGTACGCGCCTCGGCCGGGGTGGTGGCGGTGTACACCGCCGGCGATATCGTCGGTACCAACGATTGCGGCCCGATCATCCACGACGACCCGATATTCTGCGTCGAAGAAGTCATGTACGTCGGCCAGCCGATCTTCATCGTCGTCGCCGACACCCACGACAACGCCCGCCGCGCCGCGCGCCGCGCCGTGGTCGACTACGACGAGCTGCCTGCCATCTTCACGCCGCAGTAGGCCAAGGCCGCGCAATCGTACGTGCTGCCCCCGATGCAGCTCAAGCGCGGTCAATTCCAGACGGCTTTCGATGCTGCGCCGCGCGTGGTCAAGGGGCAGTTGTTTGTCGGTGGCCAGGAGCAGTTCTATCTGGAGGGGCAGATCGCCTACGCGATCCCGAAGGAGGACAACGGCATGCTGGTGCAGTGTTCGACCCAGCATCCGAGCGAAATGCAGCACGTGGTCGCCCATGCGATCGGCGTGCATTCGCACAAGGTGCAGGTCGAGTGCCGCCGCATGGGTGGTGGCTTCGGCGGCAAGGAGTCGCAATCGGCGCTGTGGGCCGCCGCCGCCGGCATCGCCGCCGCCAAGCTGCGCCGTCCGGTCAAGCTGCGCGCCGACCGCGACGACGATATGCTCGTCACCGGCAAGCGCCATTGCTTCTTCTACGAGTATGAAGTCGGCTACGATGACGACGGCAAGATCCTCGCCGCCAAGGTGGATATGACCCTGCGCGCCGGCTATTCGGCCGACTTGTCGGGCCCCGTGGCCACGCGCGCCGTCTGCCACTTCGACAATACCTATTATCTGTCCGATGTCGACATTCGCGCGGCCTGCGGCAAGACCAACACGCAGTCGAATACCGCCTTCCGCGGCTTTGGCGGTCCGCAGGGCGCCATCGCCATCGAGTATGTCATCGACGAAATCGCCCGCAACCTTGGGCGCGACGCGCTCGATATCCGACGCCTGAATTTCTACGGCAAGACCGAGCGCAATGTCACGCCATACGGCCAGGAGATCGTCGACAACGTGATCGAGGCGCTGACGACGGAGCTCGAGCAAAGCAGCGAGTACCGCGCGCGCCGCAAGGCTATCGACGCATACAACGCCGGTAGCCCGGTGCTGAAGAAGGGGCTCGCGCTTACGCCACTGAAGTTCGGCATCGCCTTCAACGTCACGCACCTGAACCAGGCCGGCGCGCTGGTACACGTCTACGTGGACGGCTCGGTGCTGGTCAATCATGGCGGCACGGAGATGGGGCAGGGTATCAATACCAAAGTGATGCAGGTGGTCGCGCATGAACTGGGACTGGACATGGAACGCGTGCGCGCGACGGCGACCGATACCAGCAAGGTATCGAACACCTCGGCGACGGCGGCATCGACCGGCGCGGATTTGAACGGCAAGGCGGCGCAGGATGCCGCGCGCCAGATCCGCGAGCGCCTGGCCGCCTATGCTGTCAAATTGTATGGCGACGAGGACGGCCAGCCGGTACGCTTCTTCGACAACGCCGTCCATGTGAACGGCCACCGCGTGCCTTTCCCGGAGCTGGTGCAAAAGGCGTATCTTGCGCGTGTACAGTTGTGGTCCGATGGTTTCTACGCCACGCCCGGCCTGCACTGGGACCCGAAGACGATGAACGGCCATCCGTTTTCTTACTATGCCTACGGCGCCGCCGTGTCCGAGGTGGTGATCGATACGCTGACCGGTGAATGGAAACTGCTGCGCGCCGACGCGCTGTACGACGCCGGCCGCTCGCTCAATCCGGCCATCGATATCGGCCAGGTGGAAGGCGCGTTCATTCAGGGTATGGGCTGGCTGACCACAGAGCAGCTGTGGTGGAACCCCGCCGGCAAGTTGATGACGCACGCGCCGTCCACCTACAAAATTCCCGCCGTTTCGGACTGCCCGGAGGATTTCCGCATCAAGCTGTATGACAACGGCAATGTGGAGGACAGCATCCACCGCTCCAAGGCGGTGGGCGAGCCTCCGCTGCTGCTGCCGTTTTCGGTGTTCTTCGCGATCCGCGATGCGATATCGAGCGTCGGCAACCATCGCGTCAATCCGCCGCTGAACGCGCCCGCGACCAGCGAAGAGATACTGCGCGCGGTGTCCGCAGTGGAAATGGCGGCTTAAGTGAACGAATGGCTGACAGCGCGGATCACGGAACCGGCGGTGCTGGTGACGGTCGCCATCGTCGAAGGCTCCGGCCCGCGCGAGCCGGGCGCCAAGATGCTGGTGACGGCGGATGGGCAGGTCGATACCATCGGCGGCGGGCATCTGGAGCTGTGCGCGGTCGAGGTGGCGCGTCGGATGCTGGATGACGGACAGCATGCGCGGCTGGAGCGTTACGCGCTTGGCCCGACGTTGGGACAATGCTGCGGTGGCGTGGTTTATCTTGCGTTCGAGCCGGTCGATGCCGCTTTACGCTCCGTGCTGGAAGGCTTGAGAAAGCGCCGTCGCGAGGACAGCTGGCGTTTGAGCGCCATCGATGGCGCGCCTGTCGCGCTGCTGCTCGATGCCGATGGAGGGACCGTCGCGGGGGAGCGTGAAGACGCGCCGGTAGTGGACCACAAGCGCGGTACGCATGTGATCAAGGATGCCACGGGCCGCCGCTGGCTCGCCGACCCCTGCCTGGCTCCACGCGCCCATCTGCTATTGTTCGGCGCAGGCCATGTCGGCGCGGCCATCGTCCGCATGTTGGGCGAGCTTCCTTGCACTGTCACGTGGATCGACGAGCGGGAAGACATGTTCCCGTCGACGATCCCCGCCAACGTCACTGTCGAAGCGACCGACATGCCGGAGGCGCTGGTCGCCAGCGCACCGGCGGATGCCAGTTATCTGGTGATGACCCACAGTCACGCACTCGACCAGCGCTTGAGCGAAGCGATCCTGGCGCGCGCGGATGTCGGCTGGTTCGGTTTGATCGGCTCCAAAACAAAGCGTGTGCAGTTCGAGCGCAGGATGGCCGCGCGCGGCCTGCCGAAGGACCGCATCGACGCCATGGTCTGCCCGATAGGCCTGGCCGGCATAACAAATAAGCTGCCCGCCGCCATCGCGGCATCGGTCTGCGCCCAGTTGTTGATGATATGGGAAGCGCAGCAAAGCGCCGCGCTAAACGGATCGACGCGGATGCGCATGGCCTCATATTGATCCAACGGCCATGAAACCATGATCCGACGTTAATCCACGTAGGGCGGATTAGCGCAGCGTAATCCGCCATGCATGCGCCGTCGGCGACGCAATCGGAACCACGAATTTTTGAAAGAACATATGTCCACCCCAAACCTGCAAGCCTACCGAGGTAGCTTGCTTCACTTCCTCGCCGATCCAGCCTTCAGCGACGAGTCGCACGACTGGCATGAAGACGGCCTGCTGATCGTCGCCGACGGCAAAGTGCAGGCGGCGGGCGGCTACGCCACGCTGCACGCCACACTCCCGCCGGGGACGGAAGTACACGACTACAGCGGCAAGCTGCTGATGCCCGGCTTTATCGATACCCACGTCCACTACCCGCAGACCGACATGATCGCCTCGCCGGCAGAAGGCCTGCTGCCCTGGCTGGAAACCTACACCTTCCCGGTCGAGAGCAAGTTCGGCGACCCCGCCCATGCCGCCGGCGTGGCCGACTTCTTCCTCGACGAGCTGCTACGCTGCGGCACCACCACCGCCATGGTTTATTGCAGCGTGCACCCGCAATCGGTCGATGCCTTCTTCGCCGCCAGCGAACAGCGCGGCCTGCGCATGGTGGCGGGCAAGGTGATGATGGACCGGAACTGCCCCGACTACCTGCGCGACACCGCCGAATCGGGCGCGCGCGACACCGAAGCGCTGATCCAGCGCTGGCACAACCACGGCCGCTCGCTGTACGCGATCACGCCGCGGTTTGCGCCCACCTCCACCGAGGAGCAGCTGCACCTGGCCGGCGAGCTGGCACGCGCCTACCCCGACACCTTCATCCAGACCCACGTATCCGAGAACGAGGCCGAATGCGCATGGGTGCGCGAGCTGTTCCCGACATCGCGCAGCTACATCGATGTCTACGACAGCTACGGCATGATGCGTCCTCGCGCGATGTACGGCCACTGCATCTGGCTCAATGAGCGCGACCGCGAACGCATGGCTGAAACGCAGTCCGCCGCCGCCATCTGTCCGACCTCCAACCTGTTCCTCGGCAGCGGCTTGTTCGACTTCGAACGGGCCGACCAGGCGGGCGTGCTGCTGTCGCTGGCGACGGATGTCGGCGGCGGCACCTCGTTCTCGATGTTGCAAACCATGAATGAAGCCTATAAAGTAGCACGCTTGGGCGGCAGTTATCTGCCGGCTTTGCGGATGTTCTACCTGGCCACGCTGGGCGCGGCGCGCAGCATGCAGCTTGAAGGCACGATCGGCAATTTCTGCGCCGGTGCGGAGGCGGATTTCATCGTCGTCGACCCGCAGGCCACGCCGCTGCTGCAGCGGCGCACTGGCCGCGTCGAAAGCCTGGAGGAGCTTCTGTTCGCACTGGCGCTGCTGGGCGACGACCGCGCCATCGCGGCGACGTATTCCGCCGGCCGCAAGGTGCATGCCCGCGCCTCGACTTGAGCGTCGGGATAAGACTAAATTCACATTGGAAGCCACATGCAAAAAAATACCGCCAGCCTGAAGGCCGTCGCCCTTGCCGCCGCCGTGTTCTGCGCCATGCCGCAAGGCGCGCACGCCGCCAGCAACGAGGACATCGTCAAAAGCCACTTCGCCTCGCTGGTGTCGGGCAAGGAGCCGAAACTGGCCGAGCTGACGATGTTCTTCACGATGATGCCCAAGGGCGGCGATTTGCATCACCACTATTCCGGCGCGATCTATGCCGAGCAGTATCTGGATTGGGTGGACAAGCAGGGCTATTGCGTCAACAAGACCAGCTTCATGATCGACACGACCAAGGAGACCGCCGTCAGCGAGCGCGCCAAGCCGTTGGCCGAGCGCGCGTGCCTGTCCGGCCAGGACGTTTTGCAGAACAACACGGTGCTGGCCAACCTGCTGCAGAAATGGTCGGACAAGGATTTTTACAACCATAGCGGCATGCAGTCGCCGCCGGACCGCCAGTTCTTCGACACCTTCGGCTATTTCACGCCGGTGGCGTCGACCAACGCCGCCGAAGGCCTGAAGACGCTCAAGCAGCGCGCCATCCAGGAAAACCTGAGCTACATCGAGACCATCTACGAGATCGCGCCAATCGCGCAGGACGCGGCCTTCGACGACAAAGCCGTCGCCGGCGGTGTGACCGACGCCGACCTGGCCGCCTACAGCGCCAAACTGGAAGACGACAAGGCCTTCCAAGGCTGGATCGGCGCCTATCTGGAAAACGTCAAGACCTCCGGCGCCGGCATCGACGATGCCGATTTCACGATGCGCTACCAGCCGTTCGCGCTGCGCTTCCTGTCGCCGTCGCAGGTGTTCTCGCAGATGGTGTCGAGCTTCAAACTGGCGTCTTCCAGCCCGATGATCGTCGGCGTAAACATCGTCGGCCAGGAGAGCGTGCATGTGTCGATGCGCGACTATGCGATGCACATGCAGATGTTTAAATTCCTGAAGACGAAGTATCCGAAGGTGAAACTGGCGCTGCATGCCGGCGAGCTGTCGCTGGGCATGGTGCAGCCGGAAGGGCTGACCTTCCACATCCGCGACGCCATCGACGTCGCCGGCGCCAGCCGCATCGGGCACGGCATGGACATCGCCCATGAGACCAATCCGCTGGCCATTATGAAAAAAATGCGCGAGTGGCAGATTCCGGTCGAAGTCAATCTCAGCAGTAACGACTTTATTTTGGGTGTGAAGGGCGCTGCCCACCCGGTTACCTTGTACCGCAAATATGGCGTGCCGTTCGTTCTGTCGACGGATGACGCCGGCGTGTCGCGCAATAACTTGTCCGGTGAATACGTGCTGTACGCGGCGCGTTATCAACCGACCTATGCGGAAGTTAAAAAACTTTCATACGACAGCATCCGTTATTCCTTTCTGGCCGACGCCGACAAGCAGCGGCTGCTGAAAGCATTGGACGGCAAATTCAGCAAGTTTGAAGCGGAAATTGCTGCATCGCAAAGCAAGCCTGCGCGCTAGCCCGCACGGCGTCGGCCGGCGAAAAGCAGGCTCAACAGCAGGGTGGTGTGGTGCGCGATCCACACCGCGCTGTTGTTTGTTACAAAAATTCCTTCCGCACAGCAACATCCGACTGTTGTCATAAATTCCTCTCTGTGGCATGCACTGCAGCATTTTTTTTCAGTCTGTGGCCGCGATACGACATAAGCAACGCTGGGGCTGTTGCTTTTTGCGTTTCTACCAATGAAAAGATTTCACGTGAGAATGGCTGATTTATAATTCCGCCTATTCCAAGTTGTCGCTGCACCGGCCTGAAAATTTAGGCGCTATTTATATATTTTTCATCTGAATTCGTAAAATAAATCGTATTTGTCATGCTTTTTCCGATCCTGCATAGTTGCACGACATGATCCAAAAAAGGCAAGATTTTTTGCTTTCTCACAGTTCGGTAGGTACGTAGCAAACCAGGCGGAAGCGTCACCTACGGACGTCACAGCCCTGACATATTAAGTCGTTACACTCACCCGCTGCCGTTGGCACGCCGGGAATTGGGCGGCTTAACCAGTTGCAGCAAACGTAAAGCGGAATTCCGCCATCAGCGGGATTTCCACATAACTATTAGTCTTTTTTGGGGTTATACAATGATCAATCATAAACGGCTCAAGCTGACGCAAATCGCGCTCAGCCTGTCTATCGCGCTAGCGGCAGCACCGGCCTTTGCACAGAACACGACGTCGGCCATTGGCGGCCGCATTTCGTCAGGCGACGGCAAGCCAGCAGCAGGCGCGACCGTTACCATCGTCCACACCGAATCCGGTACCGTGACGAACATCGTGACCGACGCCGAGGGCCGTTACGTCCAGCGCGGTCTGCGCACCGGCGGCCCGTACACGATCACGATCACCAAAGACGGCGTTGTGGAAAAACGCGAAGGCGTCTTCACCCAGCTGGCAGAAACCGCCACCGTTGACGCCACCCTGGGCGGTTCCATGCAAACCGTGACCATCGCCGGCACCGCCGGTGGCCGCTCGGAACGCTTCAACAAAACCAATATGGGCGCCGGCACCAGCATCAGCGCCACCGAACTGGCGATCCAGGGTTCGATCAACCGCAACCTGCAGGACTATGCCCGCTCGGACCCGCGCGTGTCGCAGACCGATAAAGAGCGCGGCGAAATGTCCGTCGCCGGCCAGAACTCGCGCTACAACTCGCTGACCATCGACGGCGTGGCCGTCAACGATACCTTCGGCCTGGAGTCGAACGGCAGCCCGACCGCCAAGCAGCCGATCTCGATCGAGGCGATCCAGTCGGTGCAGGTCAACGTCGCCAACTACGACGTCACGCAAAAGGGCTACACCGGCGGCAACATCAACGCCGTGACCAAGTCCGGCACCAACACCGTCAAGGGCAGCGTCTATTACGTCTTCCGTAACGACAAACTGGCCGGCGACCGCTATAACAACGTCACCGACACCTACTTCGAGCCGGCGCCGTTCAAGGAAACGACCAAGGGCGCCACCGTCGGCCTGCCGCTGATCAAGGACAAGTTGTTCCTGTTCGCCGCCTACGAAAAACTGGAGTCAACCCGTAACGCCCCGTCGTTCGGCCCGTTGGGCAGCGCGCTGACCAACGTCGGCATCACGCCGGCGGCCATCGCCAGCGCCACCGATATCGCCAAGAACACGCATGGCATCAACATCGGCGACTCCTCGATGTCGGCCGGCTCCCAGCTGACCGTCGACGACAGCCTGGTCAAAGTGGACTGGAACATCAACGACAACCACCGCGCCATGTTCCGCTACTCGAAGACCAAGCAGGCGGAGCCGCAATTCACCGGCATGTCGGCCACCGGCCTGTCGCTCAATTCGGAATGGTTCTCGCAAGAGAAAGTGATCGAAACGCTGGTCGGCCAATGGACCGCCGACTGGAGCCCGACCTTCTCGACCGAAGTGAAAGTGTCCTCGCGCGATTACGACAGCACGCCGTCGCTGAACTCCACCTTGCCGCTGATTAATCTGTCGTTCACCGGCGCCAATCCGAGCGGCACGCCGTCGTCGGTATCGACCGCGGCACGCACGCTGTCGTTCGGCACCGACAACAGCCGTCAGCGCAACATCCTTGGCACCAAGACCAAGGACGCCTACGCCGGCGCCAACTGGTCGCTGGGCGATCACGAAGTCAAGTTCGGCACTGACTACAGCAAGAACGACGTCTACAACGCGTTCCTGCAAAATATCTGGGGCAACTACACCTTCTCCTGCGTGCAGAACTGGAACTACGCGTTCCTGGGCAGCGGCACGCTGACCGACTGCAACAACAATGCCAATATGCAGGCTGCGGTGCTGGAGAACTTCCGTCTCGGCCGTCCGTCGTCGTACACGCTGCAAACGCCGAACAGCGGTTACTCGCTTGACAGCGCCGTGTCCAACTTCAGCATGAAGAACTATGGCCTGTTCCTGCAGGACACCTGGTCCGTCACGCCGCAGCTGACCGTCAGCTACGGTGTGCGTCTGGACGCGACCCGCATGAACGATCGCCCGCTGGTTAATACCCGCGTCGCGCAGGCGGCCATCGCGGCCACCGGCGCCAACGACAACCGCCAGACCGGCGGCTTTGGCCTGGACAACACCGTCACCTTCGACGGCCAGAACGTATGGCAGCCGCGCGCCGGCTTCAACTACAGCTTCGACACCGTACGCAAGATGCAAGTGCGCGGCGGCGCCGGCCTGTTCCAGGGCTCGGCCGCCACCGTGTGGCTGTCGAACCCGTTCTCGAACCCTGGTGTGGCCACCTCCAGCATCAGCTGCAGCGCATCGACCAAGGCCTGCCCAGCGGTCGGCGGCACCTTCACTCCTGATATCAACAACCAGCCGACCACGCTGAGCGGCGGCACCAGCACCGCCCAGCTGAACGTCGACGCCTTGGCGCCTGGCCTGAAGCAGCCATCGGTGTGGAAAGCGAACATCGCCTTCGATACCGAGTTGCCATGGTACGGACTGGTGCTGGGCCTGGAGTACATGAACACCAAGGTCAAGGACGGCATCTACTACCGTAACCTGAACCTGGGCGCGGCAACCAAGATCGGCACCGATGGCCGCGAGCTGTACTACAGCCCAGCCGCCTACGATACCCGTTGCTGGTCCGCCACCGGTTCGCTGACCACCACCGGTGCCATCTGCGGCGCCACCACCGCCCATGCGGCCGCGCGCACCAAGTCGGGCAGCAATATCGGCTTCAACAACGTGCTGGTGGCCACCGCCACCGACAAGGGCGGCAGCAACCTGGCCACCGCGTCGCTGAGCCGTCCGATGACCAACGGCTTCGGCTGGTCGCTGTCGTACACCTACACCGATGCCAAGGAAGTGTCCGGCCTGACGTCGTCGACGTCGAGCTCGAACTTCAGCGGCCGTTCGGTGTTCAACCCGAACGAGGAAGTCAACGCCAACTCCAGCTACCTGGTGAAAGACCGCATCAACGCGCTGGTCAACTTCCAGAAGCGTTTCTTCGGTTCGTACAAGACCACCTTCGGCATGTTCTATGAAGGCCGCACCGGCAAGCCATACAGCTGGACCATCAACAACGACTTGAACGGCGATGGCCTGGGCGGCAACGACCTGATGTACATCCCGTCGGCGCCAGGTTCGGGCGAAGTCGTGTTCCTGGGCGATACCGCGACCAACAAGGCCAACGAAAACAAGTTCTGGTCGGTGGTCAATGCTAACGGCGTGCTGCGTAACGCCAAAGGCCGCGTCGTCGATCGTAACAGCGACTTCTCGCCTTGGACCAACACCTTCGATCTGCGTATTTCGCAGGAAATCCCAGGCCTGTTCAAAGGCAACAAGGCGTCGTTCACGCTGGACCTGTTCAACTTCGGCAATCTGCTGAACAAGAAATGGGGCCGTATCAATGAAGTCGGCTTCCAGGCTGCTGGCGCCCAAGCCCGCAGTTTCGTCGACTTCGCTGGTCTGGATGCCGCCGGCCGCTACATCTACAAGGTGCGCGACAACGTCGAATCGCTGGACGTTCGCCAGGTCAAAGGCGAATCGCAGTGGGCCATCCAGGCGACTGTGAAGTACGAATTCTAATTTCGTAACACGTTCCCGATCAAAACGGCTGGTGGCGACATCAGCCGTTTTTTTATTGCGCCACGCTTTGTAACGTATTATTTTCGCCGGGCCCGGCGGCGTTTTTCGCGCCGGCCGGGCTGTACAATATTTGATTATTTCCAAGTTGATCAGTAATGACTAAACCTTTGAGTTCCATCGCCGGCGCCGTGGTGGCCGGCGCTCTGGCGGCCTTGTCCAGCGGCTGCGCTTTGGGGCCGTCGCAGTTGCCGCCTGGCGTCGTCGAGGTGCAACTCGCCACGCTCAACGACTTTCACGGCAATCTCGAACCGAGCAAATACGTGTGGGACAGCGTGCGCAATCACGATGCGCGCACGGTGATGGCCGGCGGTATCGACACGCTTGGCGCGGCGTTGCAGGAGTGGCGCAAGCAGGACCCCGAACTGCTGCTGGTGGGCGCCGGCGATTTGATCGGCGCCAGTCCGGCCATTTCCTCGATGTGGGCCGACGAGCCGACCATGACCGCGATGGACATGCTCGGGCTGCGCGCGAGCACCGTCGGCAACCACGAATTCGACGGCGGCAGGATCGAGCTGCTGCGCCAGCAAAAGGGCGGCTGCAAATCGCCGCGCGCCGACAAGGCCTGCAAGTTCGAGCCGGACTACTCGGGCGCCAAATTCAGTTATCTGGCGGCGAACGTGATCGACATGGTCACCCGCAAGCCGATCCTGCCGGCCTACAAGATAGAGACAGCGCATGGCGTCAAGGTGGCCTTCATCGGCACCGTGCTGCGCGGGACCGCGGAAACCGCGCTTGCCTCGGGTATCGCCGGCCTCGAATTCATCGACGAGGCGGACGCGATCAACCGCCAGTTGCCGGAACTGCGCAAGCAGGGCGTGGGCGTGTTCGTGGTACTGCTGCACCAGGGCGGCACCACGTCCGAGAAGTTCGACCAGCAGGATTGCAGCCAGCTGGAAGGGCCGGTGGTCGACGTGGTCAAACGCCTCGACCCGGCCATCCGCGTGGTGGTCAGCGGCCATTCGCACAAAGGGTATCTGTGCCGGGTCGACGGCCGTCTGGTGACGCAGTCCGATTCGGCGGGCCATGTGATGGCGCGCATCAAGCTCAGAGTCGATACCGGCACCAACACGCTGCGCGACGTCAGCGCCACGCAGGAAGTGATGGTGCCCGGTACCTGGCCGGCCGATCCGGCGCTGGCTGCCTATTTGAAGAAGGCGCGCGAGCGCAGCGAGGCGCAGCTGGCGCGTCCGGTGGCTGCGCTGGCGGTGCCCAGCGTGGGACGCGGTCTCGATGACAACGGTGAATCGCCGTTGGGTGATCTGGTGGCCGATTCGGTGCTGGCGGCCGGGCGCCCATTCGGCGTGCAGATCGCTTTCATGAACAATGGCGGCATGCGCAGGGATCTGGAAAGCGGTGCCGGTAACCGCGTCGCCGTCGGTCAGGCGCAGGTGGTTCTGCCATTCGGGAACAAGCTGGTGGCGATGAATCTGAAAGGGTGGCGGATTTACGAGTTGCTGGAGCAGCAGTGGCTCGATGGGCGCAATTTGCGGCGCGGGCTGCTGCAAGTGTCCGACGGCTTTAGCTATCAGTGGGATGCGAAGCGCGGCGAAGGCAGCAAAGTGGTGCCGGACAGCGTTACGCTGAACGGCGTGCCGTTGCAGAGGGAGTCGTCCTACCGCGTGATGACGAATAACTTCCTGGCCGAAGGCGGCGATGCTTTCCCGATGTTCGCCAATGGCGCGAACCGCGCCGACACGGGCATTATCGATGTGGACGCGCTGACCGCCTACCTGGTTAAACGCGAGGAAACCGGCAAGCCCGCCGGCAAGGCGGAAACGCAGCAGCGCATCAGGCGCCTGCGGTAGTCAAAACTGAATTTCTAATTGGAGTAGCTGCTATGCGTCGTGTTTTACTTTCTGTTGCCGTGTCGGCGTTGCTGGCATCCGCCGCGCCGGCGCGCGCCGAGTTTTCCATTCCCGGCTTTGAACTGGTGCAGACGGCGCCTGTCGAAACGTCGCTGCGCAGCGCCGATTTGCGCGACCCCGCCACGGTGTGGAGCGAGATGTTCGATAACGCCAAAAGCGAAATCGTGATCGGCCAGTTCTATGCCGTCAACAAGCCTGGCAGCGTGTTCGACAAGGTCGTCGAGCGTCTCGCGGCGGCCGGCAAGCGGGGCGTCAAGATACGCTTCCTGCTCGAGCAAAAAGGCCTTGGCCTGTCGGAGAAGCCAACCCTCGACCAGTTGCGGGCGATTCCGAACCTCGAGCTGCGCGTCCTCGATTTCGGCAAGCTGACCGGCAACGGCATCATCCACGCCAAGTACATGGTGGTCGACGGCGCCACGGCCTTCATCGGCAGCCAGAACTTCGACTGGCGCGCTTTCGAGCATATCCACGAAACGGGATTGCGCATCACCGATCCGAAGCTGGTCGGGCAGGTGCTGGCCGTGTTCAACCAGGACTGGCGCGCGCAGGCGTTGACGGAGCAGGGTGCGGCGGTGCCGGCGCTGAACGCCATCACTGCGGTGCCCAACTATCGCCAAGAGACCTTCCTGCTGGCCAGCCCTAACCGCTACAACCCGGCCGGCATCGGCGACTCCGAATCCGGCTTGCCAGCGCTGCTGGCGGATGCAAAAAGCGAAGTGCGCGTCCAGTTGCTGGACTACGCGC
>Ga0265780_10006631_pt1 | contig 14320 bp, 13 predicted proteins | sample P1T30metagenome_FD_192432 | JGI IMG/M metagenome (GOLD analysis project Ga0265780, IMG submission 192432) | Plant litter microbial communities from East Loma Ridge, Irvine, California - P1 T30 | ecosystem: Environmental > Terrestrial > Plant litter > Unclassified | place: USA: California... | reverse complement strand
GCGCGACCCGGACCATGTGCACGCCTTTCACGTGACGGTGCCGGAGGGCGCCACCACGCTCGACGCCGAATATCAGTTCCTGTCGCCGCTGGACACCAGCCAGGGCCGCATCACGATGACCGACGATATCCTCGGCGTACAGTGGCAATCGGTGGCGCTGTACCCGGCCGGCTACCACGCGCGCCGCATCACGGTGCAGCCGACGCTCACTCTGCCCGCCGGCTGGCAGTTCGCCAGCTCGCTGGCAGTCGAAGGTCGCAGCGGCGACGAGGTGCGCTTCAAGCCGCATGACCTCGACACCCTGGTTGATTCGCCGCTGTTCGCCGGCCGTTACTTCAAGCGTATCGACCTGGCGCCGGGCGCGAAGAACCCGGTCATGCTCAACGTGGTGGCCGACAATCCCGAAAGCCTCGAGGCCAAGCCCGAGCAGGTGGCGCTGCACCGCGCGATGGTCGACCAGGCCATCAAGCTGTTCGGCTCGCGCCACTACCGGCAGTACGATTTCCTGTTCGCGATCTCGGACGAATTCGGCGGCATCGGCCGCGAGCACCAGCAGTCGAGCGAGAACGGCGTGCGGCTCGGTTACTTCACCGACTGGGGCCGCAACGAAGCCGGCCGCGAGCTGCTGCCGCACGAATTCGTGCACTCCTGGAACGGCAAGTTCCGCCGTCCGGCCGGCCAGGACGTGGCCAACTTCAATACCCCGCTGCAGAACGAGCTGCTGTGGGTGTACGAGGGCCAGACCCAGTTCTGGGGCAAGGTGCTGGCCGCGCGTTCGGGCCTGGTGTCGCAGAACCATGCGCGCGAAGCGCTGGCGATCGACGCCGCGCGCTACGACAACACGCAGGGCCGCGACTGGCGCGCGGTGCAGGACACGGTCAACGATCCGATCATCAACGGCCGCAAGCCGATCGGCTGGGGCAACTGGCAGCGCAGCGAGGATTACTACACCGAGGGCATGCTGATCTGGCTCGACGTCGACACCCAGATTCGCGAGATGTCAGGCGACAAGCGCAGCCTGGAAGACTTCGCGCGCGCTTTCTTCGGCATCCAGGACGGCAGCACCGAGGCGGTGTACTACACCTTCGACGACGTGGTGACGGCCTTGAACAAGGTGCAGAAATTCGACTGGGCGCCATTCCTGCGCGCGCGCCTGGACGGCCATGGTCCGGGTGCCCCGCTCGACGGCTTGAAGCGCGCCGGCTGGAAGCTGGCGTACGACGACGCGCCGGGCAATGCGATCCGCGCCTCTGAAGAACGCAGCCGCAGCACCGACTTCACGTATTCGCTGGGCTTCTCGGTGCGCAGCGACGGCAACGTCACCGGCGTGGTCTGGGATGGTGTGGGCTTCCGCGCTGGCCTGGCGGCCAACACCACCATCGTCGCCGTCAATAACCGCGTGTACAAGGGCGATGTGCTCAAGGCCGCGGTGCGCGCGAACAAGGATGGCAAGGCGCCGATCGAGCTGTTGGTCCGCAAGGGGAACAAGCTGCGCACCATCACGCTCGACTACCGCGATGGACTGCGTTATCCGAAGCTGGAACGTATTCCTGGCACCAAAGACCGGCTTGAAGCGCTGTTCAAGGCCGCGAAATAAGGGCTTTCATCGGGAACCACGTCCGCCATCGATCCATGAATAAATTCGCCGCCAAACCCTATTTGCAGCGCATCTGGTCCAACTTTGGCGACGAGGTTGTCTTTGACAGCTTCCCGTTCAACGTCCCGGCCGTGCGCGAACTGCAATCGATCGAGTTCCACGCCGACGTGACCTTCTTCGTCGGCGAGAACGGCAGCGGCAAGTCGACCATCCTGGAAGCGATCGCGCTGGCGCTGGGCTTCGGGGTCGAGGGCGGCACCATGGCCGTTCAGTTGCTCAATACTGTGGGCGAACGGTCGCCGCTGGCCAGGCACCTGCGCATGTCGCGCAGCGTGCGGCGGCCCAGGGACAGCTATTTCATGCGCGCCGAAAGCTTCTATAACGTCGCGACCTATATGGACCAGCAGATCGGCTCGAGCAGCTATGGCGGCAACCTGCATGCGCGCTCGCACGGCGAGGCGTTCATGAGCGTCCTGCTCAACAAGTTCAAGGGTAACGGCCTGTACCTGCTGGACGAACCCGAGGCGGCGCTGTCTCCCAACCGCCAGCTGGCGGCCCTGCGCGCGATCCACCAGCTGGTCGAGGACGGGTCGCAATTCATCATCGTGACCCACTCGCCAATCCTGCTGGCCTATCCGGGTGCGAAGATCCTCGCCTTCGATGCCTCAGGCATTTCGGAGATGGCGTACGAGGACACCGAGCACTATGCGGTGACGCGCGATTTTTTGAATCATTATCCGCGCCGTCTGGAGCAGTTGCTGGCGCCGGACTAGGCGAATCGAACGGCCACGGCGCCGCCTATTTCCATTCGCCGCGCTGGTTGACGAGCGTCTTCTTGCCTTCGGTGACCACCAGGCGGCCGTCGGCGAACACGGTATAGCTCACCCGGCCCGAACGAAATACATAACCCTGGAAGGCGCCGGGCGTGACGCCGTCGGCGGCCTTTGAATGCATGGTCTTGCCGCGCAGGGTGATCGCCTTGCCGGATTTCTTGCTGGTGCCGACATAGCGCACGTCGTCGCAGGTGACGTTGCCCTCTTCGCATTGCTGCGTGATCTTGACGGTATAGCCCGGGGTCTCGAGGGTTTGCTGCGCCTGGGCGTGGGCGCTTGCGGATACGGCCATCGCCAGGGCAGCCAGGGCTGCCAGGTTCATTGCGTGCTTCATGGGTCCTCCGGTCGGCTTCGATGGGCCGATTATGCCCGATCGACGCGGCGCGACCGTGCGCTGGCGCGCTGATGGCCTAGGCGTCGGCGCGCACCAGGTCGAGGTAGCGCGAGGCCCAGGCGGCGATCACGTCGGCGACGTAGACGGCGTCATGGCGTCGCCGCAGCAGGTGGTCGGCATCGTCGAGCGAGACGAAGCTTTTGGGATGGCGCGCGGCCTGGAAGATCTGCAGCGCGTTGGCCACGGCCACGGTGTCGTCTTGCGGCGAATGCAGCACCAGCAGGGCGCGCCCCAGATCGCGGATTTTTTGTTCGAGGCGCTGCTCGGCGACGTCTTCCAGGAACTGGCGCTTGATCGTGAACGGGCGCCCGGCCAGCTGGACATGTGCGATGCCATGCGTGGTGATGGCGTCGATGTGCTCGCGGAACATGCCGGTGACGTGGTGCGGGTCGCTCGGCGCGGCGATGGTGGCGACGGCGCGCACCTCGGGCATGCTCGACGCCGCGGCCAGCACCGCTGCCCCGCCCAGGCTATGGCCGACCAGCAGCTGCGGCGCGGCGTATTCGCTGCGCAGGAAATCGGCGGCGGCCACCAGGTCGGACAGGTTGGATGAAAAATTGGTGTTGGCGAATTCGCCTTCGCTGGCGCCGATGCCGGTGAAGTCGAAGCGCAGCACGGCAATGCCGTGGCGGGTCAGGCCCTGCGCGATGCGCGCCGCGGCGAACACGTCCTTGCCGCAGCTGAAACAGTGGGCGAACAGGGCGTAGGCCTTGACCAGGCCGTCGGGGGCATCGAGGCGCGCGGCCAGCAATTGACCTTCTGCGCCTTTGAAGTGGACTGCTTCACCTGCCATGGATGTCTCCTTGTGATTGGCCTTATCGCTGGCTGTGGCGCTGCCGCTGCCGCTGCCGGTGTCGTTGCTGCAGGCAAGATAGCATGGGCGCGCGCGGTGCAGATATCTGCCAATGGGGACACTCAGCTCACGCAGTCACCCGAACAATCCATGCAAGAACCAGCGCGGCGTGGCGTCCTCGCCGGTGCCGCTGATGCGCTCGCGATAGATCCAGTACAGCGCGTGGTCTTGCCCCTCTGCGATGAAGTAGTCGCGGGTTTGCGTCTGGCTCCACCAGCCGGCTTCGATGCGTTCGGGATTGGACGCCACCCGCAAGGGCGAACCGTAGAACGGCCGGTGGTCGCGCATCAAGAGCGCGATCGGCTTGGCCAGCAGCCAGCTCGGCCGCGGCAGGCTGTGCACGTCGGGCGGCATCTGCGCTGCGCGTGCGGCGGCGCTGACCTTTTGCTGCACCGGCACCCAGGCATTGGCGACCTCGGGGCGGTAATCGGCCAGCGGCAGCGCCTGCAAGACATTGTCTGTGCCCAGGCGCGCCACCAGCAGCTCGATCATGCGCATGCGGTCTTCTTCGCTGCCGCCGGGATCGGGAAACAGCGAATCGGTGGGCGGCGCCATCGCCTGCAGTTGCTGCGCTTCGAGCCCGATGCCGATCACCGGCGCCGCGAGCTCCAGCTTGGCCAGGCGCTCGCGCAGCAGCCGCAGCAGGTGCTCGTCGCGCCAGGTGGGTTCGGCCAGCGCGACCTCGACCAGGGTTGGCGGACGCGCCAGGCGGCCGCGCTCGTGGTCGAGCGACAGCCGGATGCGCTCGACCGCCAACTGGCGCGCGCACAGCCAGCCGGTCATCTGCAGCACCAGGCGGTGAGCGCCGGCCAGCAACAGGTCGGCCTGTTCGAGCCGGTCGAACAATTCGAGCCGCGCATGAAACCGTTCGGGCGGCTCGATCCACTTGAACAGCTCGGGACTCATGCCATAGGCGGCATCGAGCATGTCGAGCAATGCCCGCCCGCAGCGCCGCTGCAGGCCGGGACGCGGCAGGCGCTGCAGTTCATCGAGGCGGCGGCAACCGATGCCCTCGAACCAGCTGGCGAACGGCCGCGCAGGCGGCAACAAGGCCACCGGCAAGCGATCGATGCGCCGCACCAGCGACGCCATCTTGAGTGCGCGCCCCGCATTGCGGCGCGCCAGCAGCCAGGCGCCGCGCGCGGTAGGTGCGCAGGCAATGCAGGCCGAAAAGCCGAGCGCCGCCATATTGGCGCGGATGCGCTCGCACAGGCGCCGGATGCCGCCGAACAGGCGCAGGCTGGCGCCGATATCGAGCAGCAGGGTCGCTTCTTCGGCCAGCGCCACCTGCGGCGTGTACTGCAGCATCGCCATGGCCACCGCCCCCATGGCCTCGGCCTCGCGCTCGTGGCTGCGCAGCTCGATGCGCGCCTCGGGCATGAGCATCAGCACGCCGCCGCGGCGCATGCCGATCTGCACGCCGGCCGCGCGCGCCACCGGCGACAGCGCCATCACCCGCTCCTGCTCAAGGATGACGCTGCCGGGGTCGCGGGCTAGCCCACCGTTGCCAGCGCCGCCATTGCCATCGCTACCGGCTACATTACCGACTGCACTGCCGACCACGCTGCCGGCTACGCCGCCAGCCTCGCCCGCCGCCTCACTGAACCAGCGTGGGCTGAAGACTTCGAGCGGTAGCTGGGGCAAATACAGGCCGATCCAGAGGCGCATGACGTTGCAATAGTGAAGATCCAAGAGGAAGGAATAGCGGCGCCTCGCGCTGCGGTCCCCGGCGTTTAACGAAATCGATGTTCATGCCGCCGGCCGCCGGTCGCAGTGCAAGACGCAGAGGCGCGGGAGATGCGTCTTGCGCCGCGGCCAGCGGGCGGAGCATGAAAAACAGCGTTTCGCCGCCTTGCGCCGCCAGGTGCAGGCGGCGCAGGCTGTCGTTACGCACCTGGTTGGTCCAGAACAGCAAGGCGCCGCAACTGCCACTACGCAGCACCTGCTCGGCTGCCCACAGCGCGTCCGCAGTGCGCGTCGTGCGCAGCCACAATATCTGGGACGGATCGAGACCGAGCGCGGCAAGCGCCAGGGCCTGGGGCGGATGGGGCGGCTGCAGCAGCACGATGCGGCGTTCGGCGCAGGCGGCCAGGGCCGGCCGCAGCAGGCGCATTTCGCCGATGCCGGGCTGCTGCAGGTGCAGGTCGACCAGGGTGCCGCCGGGCCAGCCGCCACCGGGCAGTTGGCTCGAGAGCGTCGCATGGCCGGTATCGATGCAGCGCGTGTTGGCATGCGCCAGCTGCGACGCGCGCCACAGCGATGGGTGCACTGCCTCTGGTGCGGCAAGGATGGCTGAATGGTTCATATCAGGGCTTATCGAACAAATACTGTATAAACGTACAGTACTAGCTGACGCCAGCTTTGGCAAGATGTATTCAATTTGGCTATACCAGTTTAGGTATTGGTATTGACTAAAATTAAACGTTTGCTGAAGCAGTAGAAGACCATGGTCAAGCCGCTTGCTTATTGGCGGTCTGGCACCATCTGGATGATTACGTCTTGCGCGGCGCAGGACGACAACCGATAACGGAGACGCCATGGACGACGACATCCTGGTCAGCAAGGCCGCCATCATCGAACGCTGCTGCCGACGCGCCCGCGAAGAGTATGAAAGAGATCCCAACACCTTCCCTGACGACATCACGCGCCAGGATGCCGCCACGCTCAACCTGCTGCGCGCCTGGAGCGCGGCGATCGAGATGGGCGATTATGTGATCGGCAATGCCCGCCTCGGCCTGCCGCAGGACGAGCGTGAAGTCATCACCCTGCTGGCCGAGCACGGCTGGATCGCGCCCACCCTGGCCGAGGATCTCAAGCGCACCGGCGAATTCTGCCGCGCCGAATGGGATTACCAGGCCGCGCCGCTGCCGGCCCTGGTCACGATCATCAAACGCGGCCTCGACGATTTCAGCGCGTATGCGGCCGCTTTACTGGGCGGTGTACGTATCATTGAATAAACTTTCTCGCCAGTTGACAGCGCGAAAAATATGCGCCAACTGGTATGATTCGCCTTTTTCCGGGGGTGGTCCTGCCGCCCGTCTTACAAGACGACCAGCCATCCTGCACTGATTACACAGCAAACAATGAGCACATCTTCCAATCTGCCTGGCTTCTTCAGCCGCCTGTCGATCGCCTTCGGCGCCCTGTTCAAGTCGCTCGGCGACGCCGAGTTCGCCGCCCGCGTGCGTGACGACGGCGTCGGCCCGACCGCCGCCCCTGCCCCGACGCCAGCCCCGACGCCAGCGCCAACCGTCGCCCCAACGCCGGCGCCAACGCCTGCACCACTGCGCGCGCCCACCCCGGATTCGGCCCTGCAACTGCTGAGCCTATTCCAGCGCGAAGCCCGCCTGATCGACTTCGCCCACGAAAACCTGGGCGCTTATTCGGACGCCGACATCGGCGCCGCCGCCCGCGTGGTGCACGAAGGCTGCGCGCGCGTGCTGCGCGAGCACTTCGCGATCGAGCCGGTACGCGCCGAGAACGAAGGTAGCCGCATCACCCTGACCGAAGGCTTCGACGCCGCCAGCGTGCGCCTGACCGGCAACGTGGTCGGCAAGGCGCCATTCACCGGCCTACTTTCCCACCGCGGCTGGCGCGCCGCCAAGGTCACGCTGCCGCAACTGGCCGAGAGCCACGATGCACGCGTGCTGGCCCCGGCGGAGGTGGAACTGTGAGCCAGCCAGACAACGCACGCTACGCCATCGGCATCGACCTGGGCACCACCCACAGCGCCCTGTCATATGTCGACCTGCAGGCCAGCGACGGCGAGAAGGCCGTCGACGCCGTGCTGCCGATCCCGCAACTGACCGCCCCCGGCACGATCGAGGCGCTGCCGCTGCTGCCGTCCTTCCTCTACCTGCCGCACCCGGACGAGATGCCGGCTGGCGAACGCGCCCTGCCCTGGAGCCAGGACGAGGAAACCGCGGTCGCCGGCGAGATGGCGCGCAGCCGCGGCGCCACCACGCCGATCCGCCTGGTGTCGTCGGCCAAGAGCTGGTTGTGCCACCCCGGCGTGGACCGCCGCGCCGCGATCCTGCCGCAGGACGCGCCGGACGAAGTGCCGCGCGTGTCGCCACTGGCCGCGTCGACCCGCTACCTCGAACACCTGCGCCAGGCCTGGAACGCGGCGCATCCCGAGGCGCCATTCGACCAGCAATCGGTCACGGTCACCATTCCTGCTTCCTTCGACCCGGCCGCACGCGAGCTGACGGCTGAAGCGGCGCGCCAGGCCGGCTTCGCCCCGACCCTGCTCGAAGAGCCACAAGCGGCCCTGTACAGCTGGATCCAGGGCAGCGGCGGCCGCTGGCGCAAGCAGGTCGCGCCCGGCGACATCATCCTGGTGGTCGACGTCGGCGGCGGCACCAGCGACTTCTCGCTGATCGCCATCCTCGAGCGCGACGGCAAGCTCGAACCACACCGCGTGGCCGTGGGCGACCATATCCTGCTGGGCGGCGACAATATGGACCTGGCGCTGGCCCACTTCGTGGCCCGCAAGCTCGCCGCCAATGGCACCCAGCTCGACGCCTGGCAGATGCGCGCCCTTACCTACGGCTGCCGCAGCGCCAAGGAAGAACTGCTGGCCAACCCCAACGCCACGACCCACCCGATCGTGGTCCCGAGCCGCGGCTCGAAGCTGATCGGCGGTTCGATCCGCACCGAACTCACGCGCGAAGAAGTCACCGCCTTCATCACGGATGGTTTCTTCCCACGCGTCGAAGCGTCGGCACGCCCTGCCGTGCGCGCCCGCGCCGGCCTGACCCAGCTCGGCCTGCCATACGCGCAGGACGCGGCGATCACGCGCCACCTGGCCGCTTTCCTGGCGCGCCAGGCCGGCGCCACCGCCGAACTCGAAGGTTTCAGCGGCCGCGTGAATGCGGAACATACCTTCCTGCATCCGAGCGCGGTGCTGTTCAACGGCGGCGTGTTCAAGTCGAGCATCCTGGCCCAGCGCGTGATGGACACCATCAACGACTGGCTGTACATGGAAGGCGCGGAACCGGCGCGCATGCTCGAAGGCGCCGACCTCGACCTGGCCGTGGCGCGCGGCGCGGCTTATTTCAGCTACGCCCGCCGTGGCGGCGGCGTGCGCATCCGCGGCGGCACGGCGCGTTCGTATTACGTCGGCGTCGAATCGTCGATGCCGGCCATCCCTGGCATGGAGCCGCCGCTGGAAGCGCTGTGCGTGGCGCCGTTCGGCATGGAAGAAGGCAGCGAGCTTGAATTGCCGGGCCAGGAATTCGGCCTGGTGATCGGCGAACCGGTTCACTTCCGCTTCTTCGGTTCGACCACCCGCCGCCAGGACCGTATCGGCGACGTGCTCGAATTCTGGGGCCCGGACGAGCTGCAGGAACTCAACGAGATCCAGGCTACCCTGCCGGCCGAAGGCCGCGTCGCCGGTGAAGTGGTGCAGGTCAAACTGCATGCGCTGGCCACCGATGCAGGCACGCTGGAGCTGGTCGCTGTCGCCCGTGACGGCCAGCGCTGGAAGGTCGAGTTCGACGTTCGTACTGTTTCCGACGCCTCGTGACCTACCTGGTCGGCATCGATCTTGGCACCACGAATACGGTGCTGGCCTTTGCCCGCGATGGGCAAGGTGCGATCGAGCTGCTGTCGATCGACCAGCTGGTGGCGCCCGGCGAAGTCGCCGGCGCGCCGCTGCTGCCGTCGATGCGCTACCACCCGGGCGCGGACGAACTCGCGCCCGGAGAACTGCAACTGCCCTGGCATACCCTTGATGTCGCCGGCGTCGAACACGTCGCGCTCGGCCGCCTGGCACGCGCGCTCGGCGCGGCCACGCCGGGGCGCCTGGTGGCCAGCGCCAAGAGCTGGTTGTCGCACACGGGCGTCGACCGCATGGCGCCGATCCTGCCCTGGGGCGCCGAAGGTGATGTGGCCAAGGTGTCGCCGGTGGCGGCCAGCGCCAGCTACCTGGCCCACCTGCGCGCCGCATGGAACACCCGCTTCCCCAAACAGCTGCTCGAACGCCAGCAGATCGTGCTCACGGTTCCCGCCTCGTTCGACGAAGGCGCGCGCGCGCTGACGCTGGAGGCGGCGAAACAGGCCGGCCTGCCAGATGTTCGCCTGCTGGAAGAACCGCAGGCCGCGCTGTACGACTGGCTGTACCGGCATCGCGCGAAGCTGAGCGAAGACCTGGGCGAGGCGCGCCTGGTGCTGGTGGCCGACGTCGGCGGCGGCACCACCGACTTCAGCCTGGTCAAGGTCGAAACGAAAGATGGCGAGCCGACGCTCACCCGCATCGGCGTGGGCAACCACCTGATCCTGGGCGGCGACAATATGGACCTGGCGCTGGCCCACCTGGTCGAGGCGCGCATGGCCGAACAGGCCGGCGAGGATGCCTCGCGCAGCCGCCTGTCGAGCGCACGCCTGGCCCAGCTCACCGAACGCTGCCGCGCAGCCAAGGAACAGCTGCTGGCCGACGATGCGCCAAGCCACGTCACCGTCACCCTGCTCGGCGCCGGCAGCCGCCTGATCGGCGCCAGCCGCAAGACCGACCTGCGGCGCGAAGACATCGAACGCATCGTGCTCGATGGCTTCTTCCCGCTCAATGCGGACCAGGAAGACGCCAAGCGCGCGCGCGCCGGCATCGTCGAATTCGGCCTGCCGTATGCCAGCGATCCGGCCGTCACGCGTCACCTGGCCGGCTTCCTGCGCCAGCACGCCGCCGCCGCACGCGAAGCGCTTGGCCTGCCTGAAGATGACCAGCTGCCGGTGCCGGACACAGTGCTGCTCAACGGCGGCGTATTCCGCGGCGCGGCATTGGCACAGCGCCTGGTCGATACCTTGAGCGCATGGCGCGGCGCGCCGGTACGCGTGCTGCACAACGAAAATCCCGACATTGCCGTCGCCCGCGGCGCCGTTGCCTATACGCTGGCGCGCCAGGGCCTGGCCCCAGCGATCGAAAGCGGCGCCGCACGCAGCTACTACCTGCTGCTCGACGGCGAAACCCAGGACGACAAACTACGCACCGTCTGCCTGCTGCCGCGCGGCACAAAAGCCGCCACCGAAGTCAGGCTCACGGATCGCAGCTTTGCGCTGCGCGTGGGCCGCCCGGTGCGCTTCCACCTGGTCTCGACCATCGCCGATGAGGGCTTACCGCCGCAGGCCGGCGAATTGGCCGACCTCGATCCTGCCAGGGTAGTGCGCCTGCCGGCCATCGCCACCGTGCTGCGCGCCGCGCGCGGCGCACCGAGCGAGATCCCGGTGCAGCTGGTGACGACCCTGAGCGAAGTCGGCACGCTCGACGTGCATTGCGTCGCCGAGGACGGCGGCCAGCGCTGGCAATTGGCTTTCCAGTTGCGTGGCGACGAGGACAGCGACGCGCAGGAAGAAGTGCTACCGCTCTAACTCGATGCCGCCATCGACAAGATCGAGCGCGTGTTCGGCGCCCGCTCGAAACAGGTCGATGCGAAAGAAGTGAAGGGGTTGCGCGCCGGCCTGGAACACCTGCTCGGCTCACGCGAGCGTTGGACCACGCCCCTGCTGCGGCGCCTGTTCGACGCCCTGATGGCGCGCGCCAAAGGCCGGCGCAGATCAAGCGAACACGAGCGCGCCTGGTTGAACCTGGCCGGCTACAGCCTGCGCCCCGGCTTCGGCCACCCGCTCGACGAATGGCGCATGGAGCAGCTGTGGGCGATGTTCGACGGCGGCGTCCAGCACCACAAGGACAGCCAGGTGCGCGCCGAATGGTGGACCATGTGGCGCCGGGTCGCCGGCGGCCTGTCAACCGAATCCCAGTTGCGCGTGCTCGACGATTTCGCCTTCAACCTGCAGGCCGACGAATCCGAACGCGGACGCCGGCCGCTCACCCTGGTCGACGGCAGCGAAGAAGACATGCTGCGCGTCGGCGCCTCGCTTGAGCGCATCCCGTCGGCCTATAAAGCCGAGATCGGGGAATGGCTGCTGGGGCAGATCGACGCCATCCCGTCGGGCGGCAAGCTCGATGCCCGCGCCACCGCGCGCTACGGGCGCTACCTGTGGGCGCTGGGCCGGGTCGGCGCGCGCCAGTCGTTCCAGTCGAGTGCCCACGAAGTGGCGCCGCCCGACGTGGCCGAAGACTGGCTGCGCACCCTGATGAAGCTCGACTGGCGCAAGGTGGAACCGGCCGGCTTCGCCGCCGCCCACATCGCGCGCATGACGGGCGACCGCTCGCGCGATATCGGCCAAGCGGTGCGCGACGATGTACTGCGGCGCCTGGCCGCCAGCGGCGCACCATCGATGTGGACATCGATGGTGCGCGAGGTGGTGGAACTGGACCAGGCGGTCGAGACGCGCCTGTTGGGCGACGCGCTGCCGCCGGGGCTCAAGCTGCTGGGCTGACGGTGCCGGCGCCGGCGCCGTGACAATCGGTGAACCTGTGCGGCACTGCGCTGCCTATACTCATCGGTTTCATCCTGGAACACACGATGCGATCGCTACTCGCCGCAAGTTGCACGACGCTTGGTCTGCTCCTGTCCGCCCACAGCCTGGCCCAGGACGCCACGGATATCCCGAGAGTCAAGGTCGAGGCATCCCGTCTCGTAACCGAACTGCCATATCGCCACTATCTCGAGATCCAGCACCAGCTGCACCGCTACTTGCCCCCGGAACCGCACCTGGTCGACCTGTGGTTCCGCATCGGCTACCCGCGCATGCACGAACCCGAGCGCGACGCACGGCCAGCGGCCGAACAGGGCGTGGTGGTCCGCAGCCGGTCGGTCGATGAAACGGTGACGGTGCGCCGCGGCGCCTATTTCTCGCTGCCCGCCATCCAGGCCGCCTATGACGAGAGCGGCGAGATCCTGCTCAATGGGGTGGGACGCGGCTGGCTGGGCATCTGGTGGACGCTGCGCGTGCCGGACGACCGGCGCATGCGCTATGCCGACATCCGCGACGCGCGGGCCCAGCTCACCGCCGTGCAGCACAGGATATCCGCCTTCGCCAACGCGCTGCGGACCGTCAAGCGCGAACCCTACGATGGCATCAAGGCCTGCTTTCATGACGACAGCGGCGCGATCCTGATCGGCGGACAAGCCGTTGCCGACGCGGTCGAGGGGCATTGCAAGATCCACTACAGCGATCCCGCACGCGCGGCGGACGAAGTGGTCGAATTCTCCGGCCCGCTCGACGCGGTCAGCTTCATCGACCGGCGCTACTACCAACGCAAGGGCCAGGACTAGGTTCAGCCGGGGCGGGTTCCCGCCAGGATCAGCGATACCGGCTTGCCGGTGCGCGGATGCAGCGGCTCGCGCATCTCGGCCAGGCGCAGGCCGTGGTCGGCGAACAGCGCGATCCAGCTCGACATCGTGCGGAAGTACCACGGCGGCGCGTCCTGGAAGTCGTCGCTGAAGCCGGCCCAGCTTCCCGCGCGCCAGCCGTCGATATAGGGCGCCTCGCCACAGGCCATCACCGGGTGGACGGTCTGCACGAGCAGGGTGCCACCGGCCCGCAGATAGCTCGGCGCGGCGGCGAACAGGCCATCGACCGCCTCCTTGCCGATCAGCGAGAAGTTGGCGACAGCGACATCGACCGCCAGCGCCAGCTTGCCGGCGCCGATCTCTTCATAAGACATTGTCAGGAACTCGCCACCGCCGGCGGCGCGCGCCCCGTCGACCAGGCCCGCGATCGCATCCACGCCGACCATCGCCACCTCGGGCAGCGCGCGCACCAGCCAGCCTTCGCCGCAGCCGAGATCGAGGCCGGTGCGCGGCGCACGCGCCCGCACCGCGGCGACGATGGCGGCATCGGTCACCAGCTTGCGCGTTTCGATCTCGCCGCCGCGCACGGCCGCGGTCCATGGCTTCGCGTTGCGCGACCAGGATTCGAGAATTGCGGCGTCGGTATGGGCGGTCATGGGCGTCTCCTTTGACAGCTATTATGCCCGAGCCGAAGCACCCACCTGCCAGGGCGGCGGCGGCCGGCGCGATCATCCAGTAGACTGCCGGATCTCAACCCATGCAAGCCACCCCGCCGTCCATGAAATCACAGCAACACCTGCCGCTCGTTCTGGTCGCCGTCACGGCTGCCGTCATCACCTTCGCCTTCATCAAGCAGCCGGCCGAACCGGCAGTGCCGGCCCCGCCCCTGGTCGCGCTGGAAAAGATGGGCCACCTGGTCTCGCTCAGGATGAACTACGCGGACGTGATCGAATTCACCCAGCCGAACGCGGTTGACATCCCCTGGTCGCAATGGGAGGTGCGCCTGGGCAGCACCCGCGTGCTGCTGGTCGCGCGCGGAGACTGCACGGTCGCGACCGACCTGCGCCAGGCGCGCTACGAAGACATCGACGAACGCGCGCGCACCTTGACGATCGTGCTGCCGCCGCCCTCACCGCTGCAGGCGCGCATCAGCCACGAGGCGCGCAACCGGGGCGGCTCGTACTTCTATGCAGTCACCGACCAGGGCCTGCAAGCCTTCATTCCCTCGGCCCAGACCCGCACCAGTGCCATGAACAATGCGCTGGCGGCGGCGCAGAAGGCGGTGCAGGCGGCCTGCAACCAGGCCACCGTGCTCAATACCGCGAAAGAGAATGCGGCCACCGTGATGCAGGCCACCCTGGCCGCCACCGGCTGGACGCCGACCATTATCTGGGAGCCGCTTGCTCCTGCAAGCCCGTAAGCTCGGGGGCGAGCGCATCGCCGAGCGCG
>Ga0265780_10006630_pt1 | contig 14322 bp, 19 predicted proteins | sample P1T30metagenome_FD_192432 | JGI IMG/M metagenome (GOLD analysis project Ga0265780, IMG submission 192432) | Plant litter microbial communities from East Loma Ridge, Irvine, California - P1 T30 | ecosystem: Environmental > Terrestrial > Plant litter > Unclassified | place: USA: California... | reverse complement strand
TGCATTGCTTGTGAGCTCCTTTCGGGGTATTTCGTGAAGGCTGGAGATGAGGTGAGGCGCAATTTTAGCTTGCGTAGCTTACCCTGTTTGGTTTGAGCATGCAGAAGCTGCCAACGTACCAAGGTTGCCAAACGGCCAGCAGTCGGATCGCATTCACTGTTGATACGTCCAGATGAATAGACCCGCTACATGCTCATGCAGCATTTCCCCGTGAAATCCCTCTGTAGCATCGTGTTGGTCTTCAAGATATAAGCGCCGTGGTTGGTCAGACGCAATCCCTGTACTGTTACCAGTTTAGGCCTAGGCTGATCCGGCGCATGCTGGAATCCAAGTGCTCAGCGACACCACCATCTCTCAGGGCTATCACGGACTGCCACGCCATCGGCATCTCTCAAAACTTGCTTCACGAGATCAACTTCCGCTGCGCTTGATATCCATCGCAAATCGTGGCCGCACACTCGCCATATCTTGTTCTCCCAATCGCGCCACGCGACCATTTCCTTGCCCGGGTGGCTGCTTCGCAAATTTACTGCGACAAGAAGATCACTTATTAGAACCAACCGGGAAACTCACCACTTGATCGGAGCTATCTCGCAGGCTATGAGACTCTTGAACCGGGTGCTCTGACTGTCCGTAGCGTGCTTGAGCAAGTCATTGTGCTACGGTGTTTGGCAAGGTACGTTCACATTCACCACTCATATACGCACAATCACTCTCATTGGAGCTAAATCCCATCGGGACTTCTATAATCACGATACCCCAAGCCTTAGTTGACCAACTTTTGCAATTTTCTCACCTGTTTCCTCCAACGGCTGACATTTCCTGCTTACAGCCTGCACGACACCAAAGCACTATTTCCTTCGGGGCTTCACTACGATCACCTGCAGCAAGGCGTATCATTCGTAAGGCGATAAAGAATTTGCATCAGGTCTACTTTTCTATCTACATAAGTGTACGGTAAGTCACAGCCTTCAAGAGGGCCCAGCGTTCTCCAGATAACTTTTGCTTGTCTGCCAGGAACAAAACTCTATTGGGACTGGCCTGGCTATCTCCGTACGCTGCATATGTACTGACCAGCAACAGTTGATAGTACCCATAGTGCATCGTGTGTACTCAGGAGCTGACGGCTAGTGCTTGCAGTCGCACCTTCCGACACGACAATGCCGCCGAAACGCAAGAACAAAGCAGCCAAGGCAGCATCCATCCAGGCCCAAAAGAAGCCGCGTAAGTTTGCACGCTCTCGCACGCTCTCGCATCAACATCTCAAGCGACCATGTGTTCGCAGCATATTCTTTACTAACGACCTTGGCACAGCACATACGGCTAGCGAGGGTCCGGGCACTAGTAGGCCGGGGCAGGTTCGTCGCAACAGCCTTGGTGGAAGAACGTCGCATCTACCACCATTCTCTATGACAACAAGACGCGGCGCGAAGACTGCGTCGGCGGCATCAAGCGCAAACTCTGGCAGCCGTCGCAGCTCGCTTGATGATGTTGCGCAACTCCAGGATGCACCATCCGACTCTGAAGATGAAGGACCAGCCAAGGATTCTGGTTCGCCCATGTCCAATGGCTCATCTAACAACAAAACATTCATGAACGACTCTATCACAGTCGCGACAACTGCGCCAACAAGAACAGCTGGCAAAAAGAGGCGCGCATCGGATTCGACGCAGTCTAGTAATACCCTCAAAACGCGCCCCAGTAATGGTCTTACCCGAAATCAAAGCGATCTCTCCGAGCAACAACCGCGCAGGAAGAAGCGCAAAACTGCAGCTGGAACCCCTGCGGAATCTGCGGACCAACCCCCTGAGCTGACCGATGCGAGTACCGCGCCGAATTCACCTGAGCAGCTTCCAGATGTCGATGGAAATCACAGCCTTCAAAATGTGCTGCCGACTAATGGTGATGCCCCTGCCAAAACTGGCAGGCGGCTGCCCGGACGTCGACGCCAACCGCATCCGGACATCAACATCGAGACCGATCTGCGCCGCCAGCTCAAACTCAAGATGGATTATCGCAGCCTCGCCAAAGTTCAAAAGTCGATACTTGAGGAATTGTCGAAACGCACACTCAGCAATCTTGACAAGGACCGAAACTTTCATACGCAATGTCCAGAATACAAACCTCTCATGGCGCAATTGGACGAGCGCAGAAATGGTCGTGTAAACCAGATCCATGCGGTGCGCACTTATCGTATGGAGCAGTTGGAGCGCATACGCATCGCAGAAGAGCATATCCAAAAGGAGCAGTACATCGTAAGTCAATCACTTCCAGAAGGAAATAACACAACTGACCAGGCAAGAACCGGTTCCATGATTTGCAAGACGATCTCTTACTACAGTGCTACTTCCGTATGAAGCAAATCGAGCGTGAGATGAAGGGCGAGGATGCAGACGCGACTGACGATGAGGTATGTATAGATTATGGCCCTGACTTGACTTGACGCAGGCTGATGATAGTAGGACAACATTCTTCCACCTACATACACTGATGAGCCACACCATGATGTCGAAGATCGCATTGGTTCAAAGTATGCTTCACGTAGCAGAGCCTATGTAGAAGCCGACAGAGAGCTTGAAGATGATGCGCGACGAAGACGATTTGCTCTGGCCAGGGAAGCTTTCGTCGCTAAAGACGAAGACGCTGATGACTCGATCGAAGAAGCCACCGGCGGCTTTGCCCGGTTTGCTGGCCCTGCCCGCGACGAAGCAATCGCTCACCACAACCTCATGAGTATGGTCGATGCTGCGGTCGAACTAGAACGAACACCTACGCCCACGCCCACGCCTGCACCCGCGGAACGTACAGACGTACCACCTGTCCAGGTGATACCAAACGCCCATGCTGTGGACCTCATGATGCTTGCGGAATTGTCCACACAGCAGACCCATGACGATGCCACTCGGGACATGTCAAATGCAGACGAGCAGCCTCAACTTGGCGATCAATATGACGAGCCCGAGCCCGAGCCCGAGCCTGAGCCTCCACGAGCCGCAACTCCGCCCATAACCCGCGAGCTTACCCGGCAGACATCACCACTCGAAGCGCCACTGCCAATGCCGCAGTCCTCACAGGCCGCGCATAGCAGTCCGATCAAAGCTAGCCCGGCCTCTGTGCAGCCATCTCTACAAAAGTCTCTTTCAGAGTCAAATGGCTTACCCATAGTTTCCAGAGATGTATTACCAGCACGAGTATCCACACACAGGATCATGGACATTCTGAACAACGATCAGGATGTACCCATGTTCCGCTCAAGAGAGTCGCAGCCGCCACAACCCACGCAACAAGAGCCTAGTACTCCTACAATGCGCGCAACTGCAGTCAGTCAACATAATACCCCTTCGCATGATACTGCACCCAATTTAGACGCAGCTGTTGACAATGAACAGCCGGTTGACCAGGCTCTCATGGACGCTCTTGGGGGGAGACCTAGTGAACCCCCCTCGCCACACGCGAATCACCAACCTCGGTCGTGGCAGAGTGCTGCACCCGCACGAGAACCAGAAGAAGCGCCTCGTAGGAAAGATCCCCTACAGAAGATTAGGGAGCTGCTTGATAGAAAGGCTCGCGAACAGGGAAGAGAGCCTTCTGAGCGGTCTCAATACCGGGTCGGCGGACCATCGTTCTTGCCACGTGTGTCGAGCATGCAAGCTGCACAAGACCGACAAGACGTTGCTGGCTACGATCCAACGCGTCCCTCGGCGGGTCTTTATAGTGCATCGTCTAGTGCTGCCCCTTCGTATCCTACGTCTACTCGAAGAGAGTCCCAGGACCACGGACCGCCACGTTGGGATCAAGACAGGCGCATGAGTGTTTCACAAGCGCCGCAACAGCCCAGCCAATCGCCCTACAGCAACCCATCTCAGCCTCATCAGGGTGAGCACAACCGTACATCATCAACGCCGTCAGCACACCAGAGTCCATATACTCTACCGCCAGGCTCATTACCACTACCTCCAAAACCACCTGGCCCACCACCACCAGTCAACTTTCGATTTGCACACTACGATCCTGCACCACCTCGGTCTTCATATCCACCCACATCACCTAGTTACCCACCGAGCTCGCACCCCCCTCCGCTCGGCCCACCATCATCACAATACCCGCCTTACCAACCATCATATCAAAGCGGCTATGTTCCACCCCCGGGCTCATTCCAAGCGCCACCTCCTCCGCCGCCACATCTCGGCCCTTACCAACCGCCTAAGATCCAACAATATGGCGGTCAAACAATTCTTCCCGCAAGCATGGCACCCCCACCTAATTTTGCGCCACACATGCCTTATCACGGCCAGCAAGCTCCGTCTCTGCCGCCACCAACGCAGTCAGCATATTCTACACCGCAAGGTCCGCCGCCACAGCAGCAGCAGTATGAGCCTCAGCGTGGACAAGAGACGCGCGCAGGTGAGCGACCGGAGCCGCAGCCGAGACCGAGACGGCAATACAGGAGCTGGCATGCTCCGGGTACGCAATTCAGGACCTACCAAGGGCCGAAGGGACCGAGAAAGGAGACTTAGAGCTCACGTATTGGGAACTAGCTTCATTTTGAGGATCCGAGAGGGAAGGGTTGGTCGTTCATACACACCTTGACATTCCCCCTTTTTGTTATTGCTATCGTCTCAAGATTTGGATAGTCTGACTGTTTTCCCCAGCATTGGAGTTGCATAGCGCGGCATAGGCAGTTTGCCTGTTTGTTTTGATTGTTTTGTTCTTTCTCCTCCAGATACCAACGGGCGGATGCTTCGGGGTTTTGGTTCTGCATCATGTCTTCGGACACAGGCTCCTTGCTATAGTATAGTCTTTGATATCATTGCTAATATGTACAATTACGTTTGATCACCAAGTAGCTTGGGAAGTGTTTGTCGTGACTTGAATAGGGAATGTCAATTGGTTGTTTGGGTATCACTAATGCTAAACTTGAATATCTGGTCGAGCGCTTCGACGCAGACATTTCTCCTTCTCATCTCTAACTCATATCTTCCTCTTCGTTCGACTCGTAGGCGTCCACTCCCTCGCCAACGCACTCCCACTCCCACCCTTCGCAGCACCAAACCCGCCAGCCCGATTCCCCCTCGGCGCCCCGCCACCCACTCTTTCAAACAACCTCTGCGCCGCGGGCGTCAAATCGCCCTTTGCCTTCCTCCCCGGCGTCATACCCCCAGCCACGCCTCCCGCCCTCGGCGTCGGCGCCGACAAAAACCTCGGCGTCTCGGACGTGAAGATACCCAACCCCTTGCCTGCAGCCACATGATTCTTATCCGCCCGACTCGCGCCGATTTTCTCCACCATCTTGTGGTGCATTTTTTCGCGCTCGCTGGCCTCGTTGATAGTAAACGAGGAGGCCTTGCTCGCATCGACGCCGTAGCGCGCGAGGAGGTCTGTGGGCGCGTCGTCTTCGTCGTCGGATGGCGGGTGCGCGTCGACGAATGCGTACCCCTTGACACGCGGCGTTTCGCTGCCTGTGTAGCCTGCTTCACTGGGATTGAGGCGCGGGTTTCCTGACACGGCGGCGCGGATGGAGGATAGCGTTGGGCTTGTGGGCCGAGGGGGTTCGGCTTCGGGGGCTGGCAGACGGGTGTTGTTATACAGGACTTGTTTCTGGGGAGCGAGGGAGGCGGACTCCGCAGCTTGTGCGCGGGTTGGGGCCCATGACTCCACGCTGTCGGGAGCGAACATGAGGGAGTTGAAAGCGGTGTGTTTAGTGCCTGTGGGCGCGGCGGGGCGGTCGTCGAGGTTTGCGCTGGGGCGGACGAGTTCCCTCGATTCGTTTGCGGCGGCGCGGGCCTGGAGGACTTTGTGCTGTGCGATGCGCTGCTTGGAGGCGTACATGTTGCCGTCGCGGAGCCATGCGTTCTTTGCGAATTTCTTCTCGTTTTGCGCGTCGATGATTTGACTGAAGCTTTCTTGGTCTTCGCTTGTGTATTTGGCTTGGAAGGCGCCGAGGCTCATATTGAGGTCGACGTTGTCTAGTTTTCCGAGGCCTTCGTCTTTGCCGCCAGCTTCGGATGGAGCAATACTGGAGGGCGTGTCTGTGCCCCAGACGCTTGGTGTGCGATCTGTGCTACCACCTGGTCTGTCGAACCGCGTGCGCTCTGAAACTCTTCTCCGGCCGCTCGGTAGAGGCGTCATGGCTTGTGTAAGCTTCTTTCCAGCCTCGCGTATCCATGACTTGTCCTTGCTCTCCACAGCGTTTAGGTATTCACGCTGAGCATCAGCTTCTGCCAAACCAGGGAAGAAATCGCGACGGATAATATGTGAAACGGCAGAGACATAAGTGTCCTCGTCAAGGACAGTCGTTGGGCGTTTGATTCTTTTGGGCGCAGGAGGCGGCGCCATGAGTGCAGAGGAGGCATCGCGCTTTGTGAGCGCTTTCGAGTTCGACCAGGCGGACATGGTGGTGTGTTCGCTGTGGGGTTGGCGACGTCGGGTAGAGGTAGTCACGCGAGATGGCGAGCCCGGGGGCGATGTTGAGCGAGACCTAGGGTAGAGAATACATCAAGCTATGTTTACCGTCTATGAGCGAGGGTGCGTTGGAGTGGTACGGTGTGAGTGAAGATTGGCGCAAAGCGACTTTCTTGGGCAATGTTGCCTCACCTCGGCAGAATCGTGCTCACCGCCTTCAGCCCTATCAGATATGCGAGATATGTGAACGCACCTGCATACGCTTCGGGTAGATCCACACAATAAGCAATAGTAAATCTGGAACTCTGTCACACGACCTGGTTTCAATGGTAGCTGTGGTTGGTAGCTCCTCGACAGCTCATGGGCAGCGCCTGCATTTAGTGACGCAGTCAAATGCTGGTGAAATATCACATCTGAATAAAACAAGTCATTGCGCGGAAATCTTGGTATCATTCAGTTCCTCATGTGAGGAAACAATAGTCCCTGGCGCCGTAGTATCATGCTTTTCAATGCCGTACTGTCCGGTGTCGTACTTGTAGTCGACCCTTCCTCGTCTTATATCACTTCAGTTGCCAATGCAGCTGAAGCGGTCAACGTAAGGTTGCGCACCGCTACCCCCAGCAATGACAGTCTAGTAAAAAGACTCAACCATAGCGTCCTTGTGCGTGGTGTTGATATTGCTGGGGCCGTTGCCCTCGCCGAGCCTGAAGACAGACTCGACGACCGAGAGTTCGGTAGCGGTTGTGTCGAGGCCTAAATATGACCTTAGTATTACACTGCCTGATCAATCACCGTGAAAAACATACCAGTGACAGCCATCCAGTCGTTGACGACCATGCCAGCACCGACGACTGCGCTTCCGCGGTTCACACTACCCGCCACCAGCGGCACCTGCAGCAAACTCGACAGCTCGTCCTGATCCTGAATGCTCGTCTTGGGATGCACAATACCGCCCTGATTGCTCAGCGCCATATAACTACCCGTGAGCACATTATCCGCAATTGTCTGCCTGAACACCTCGACGCCCAGCGCATCTGCTATTATCTCCTCCGTCTCGCGCTCGATATCCGGGTGTACAAGGGCGACATGGTCGTTGCAACATATTACGTTGCCGAGCGCTGATAACCGCTCTTCTATCCTTTGGATCTTGACGCTGTCTGGTATCGAGTTGCGCAGGTGTTGCAGTTCTTGGTCGGTTGTGGTGGTCGGCACGAGGAGACCTTTCTTGTTGCCTGCGGTGAGGCGCCCGACTATGCGCGTTCCGGCAATTGTGGCGTGGCAGATGGGGATGACGTCTTGGAGTTCGGCTTCGAAGACACTGCGGAGTTATCAATATGGAGGTGTTTCTTGCGTGGCGCATGCGCGGTGCTGGCGCTGCATTGGAGATGTACACACCTGTAGAAGTTCTCTGAAGCTCCGACTGCGACAATCGCATATGCGTTTGTGAGTGTTGAGAAGACACCGACTCTGCGCGACCATATATTAGTACGAATTCTCTTCTGTAAGCTTGTGCGAAGCTTCAGCACTTACTCGTTTGAGTTCTCGAATTGTGCGCGGACAGCCATGATTGTGATCCCGGTAGTACTCGTCGGCTAAATGTATGAAGAGGATGGAGAGGTTTAAGTGGGTAGAGAGTTGGTTGTCGCGTGCTTTAGACGTGCTTGTCTTTGCTGAGAAAACTGTGAGAAGGCGGGACCATCCATTTACATCACTCTAGCCCCGCTACCCATTCGGGACTAGCGCCCAGCGTGCGTACGACCGCGTTCGACTCATCCTGACGAACGCTGAATCCACGCCTGACTCCGCCTCAGCTGCATCCACATTTAGCAAAATACTATGATTGTTCACAGTTCGACTCAGAACCGCATCCTCGGTGTCGCGCAGCCTCGCTGTCGGGACCGCAAGCCTTGGGAGCTATGGCTCTCTCATTTCGCGCTTCAGGCACACCCCCGTGTTCGTCTCGACTTGGGGTGCACGTTCAGATCTCGTCGCAAAGAATGAACGTGCCTCATCCTGACCGTGCACCTCATCTTGGACAGGTGCCATACAGGTGCCAGCCACATTGACAGACCAGGCAAAGCCCGTCGTAACCTCTAACAACCGCCTTCGGTGCATGAACTAGAAGCATGTTCGTCGCCCGCGCGAGTCGCAGGTGCAGTGCGTGCATCTGGGTCAACATTGCGGAACAACATTCTGAAGAGCTACATGAGCACCTGGAGCCAGATGTGTTCGCGTACGAAATTCGCATGTAGACGATCGTCACTAGATCTGAGGATCTCCAGGACGTGCTATCGAGTTGACGATAGCAAGTCATATTAAACCTCCGATCGCATTGATGTCATCGGGCACACGACTCGCAGCTCGACAGGGCTACAAGAAAACGCACAGACTAGAAGGTAAAATCATGGTATTTGCGTCCCATCATGTCGTTGACGTGAATGTACCGCATGACTATAATTACAAAGACCGTAATCGTTGTCCAAGCATGCATTACGCACTGACTCTAAGATCGTCCCGGTGACGTTTCTAAGCGGTCAATCTGCAAATCCGCCAGTCTCTCCAAAGGCCCGAGATTCGAAATGAACAAATGGGGTAGTATGCGAGAAGTAAAAAGAAGAAACGCCCGCTAAAGCTATGCTGTGCACAATGCGCTAAGGTCGAGGAAGTTGGATAGGAAAGAGTTGTACAGGCGTCGCGAGTGCGTAAACTTGACTGTGAGACGGAGACGAAAAGTCGCATCGTACAGAGTGTCATGTCGTAACACGTTCGCCAGTAAACATTAACATACGTAGATGTCGTGAATATTCATAAGAAAAGGAAAGGCTTCGCATGATTGCGGATGATGTGGTGTCAATATGAGACGAGGGGGTAGGTAGATGGAGGATGGAGGATGTACATGGTAGAAATGTGATGATGAGTTGGCGCAGTGCCTTGGGAATCAAGTATATCAGATGCTACGACATTCTCGACACGAGAATGGCTAACGCGATGATGACGCCAATCTATATCAAGTCAGTATATATAATCACCATCTAGGGGTAATGCTGTGAACTCACAAGGAGGGTTCCGATCGCAGACATTATGCGATTGAGATTGCGCCACCATGTCGCTTTTTGGAAGGCCTTGTCGTCGATCGCTCCCATATTACGTGCGAACTGTTGCTCGAGGTCTGTCTGGCTCCGTGCTTCGATATGGTTCGGGTCCAGGGGCAGTGGCAGGAAAGATGCAATCATCCATGCTGATAATCATCGTTAATATACACGTTCATGCGCATAATGTGGATCACATCCGGGGTGAGGACTTACCGAAGGGAAAGATGAAGCCAAGACAGAAGAGCAGGATTTGGCGGTTTTGACGGCCAAAGAGTGTGGTGTGAAGATCGCTGTCAAGTGATGGTGCTTTCCATGCGCTGTAGCGCGAAGCACCTCCTCGTCGGTCGGTCCGTAGATGTGGAGTTGACCAACCACTAAGAGGCTGCATTTGAGGTCCAAGAGCGTAGACGCCGTCTTCCACCGAATGAATCTCGTCTTCGAGGTCGATTGTGTCTGCCTGTGATGCTCGATGGCGCGGTCGGTTGCGCGGTCGGTATATGCTGAAGGGGAAGTTGCCGTCGGACGGTGTTTGCGAACGAGCACTATGTGATGTAGGCAATCGGAGGCTTTCTGAGGACTCTGAGGCCGGCGCGCCGATTGAGACTCTTTCTCCTCTTCGGTAATATACTCTGCATGAACGTTAGCTTCAGACTTGCAATCAAGGTAGAGTAAACACATACCTTGCCCATCCAGGAATTGTGTTCTGGACAAACGTTGATAGGTCGGATTGCGCGGTGCCGGGTCGCGAATCGCTATCCGAAAGTGAACTGTTGCTGCGTTGTCTGCGCAGATATCCCGAAGTCTTCATCCGAAGAGGGACGCTGATGGGCAACGGTGAGATGGTATCGAGGTGTTCTCCTCCATCGCTGCCGTCGTGTGAGGATCGCGGTACAGGAGAAAATAATGGCAGGGGCAATGCCGAGTTCTCAGTTTGTCCCTCTGAGGAGACATTGTCAACGGATGACTGTCCACTGCCGAGGCTGAGCACTCGCGGGCGCGGGTAGCTTGGGCGACGACCCCCGTTGAAGTTGCCGTTGAAGCTCTCTTGCGACTGCGACCTGGTGTAAGACCTCGAGATGCGCGCAATCGACTGCGAATCGCGCTCGGTGACGGAAGGGATCGTTGACATCTGGGAGCTCCATTGATGCACAAGCGAGCGGTCTTGCATTCGGGATGCGAAATTCGGTATGTTCTCGGAGTCGACACGCTGGCTGCTCGCCTTTGGCGCTTGTACAATGGGATAGGTAATTCGGGCTCCGCTCGCGAATGTTGCTGTGCGTGCTTCATGAAGTGTTGGTGAAGGAGGCGACGATGGGAGGTTGTAGTGTGTTGGTTCAATGCTGGTGTATGATATATCAGAAAAGGCAAAGGAGGCTTCAGAGGATTTTGTCTTCAGTACAGGTTGCGGACTGTCAGCGTCACCAGCGTTCGCAATCTGCCAATTCGCGGACTCGGAGGATGACTCGTGCTTGTGACCTTTTGGGAACGGGTAGACGACAGTGATCGGGTCTTCGGCATTGCTATTTGCATTGGGCGAAGCGGCGGGTGACGTTGAAGCAAAGGATGCAGCAGATGCCTTAGGACTCAATGCGCGTGCACGGCTCTCGAGGGATTCTCCACCTGCGGACGAGGGAGGAACGGCACGGATAGTCGATCGCTCAAGAGGTCGTTCTTCTTCAAGTACTTCAAGACCCTTCTCGAACTCTGTGAACTCTGGTGGAGGAGATGTCGGAGGTGTGCTACCCTGGGAGAACCTTAAGGACGAAGGTGTGTATGACGATGTGACAAGGGTGTCTGCATCTGATGCGCTGGTTGACGCAGACTGTCTGGCCTTCTTTTTGCGCGCAATCTGTAAGGGCGCCGGTGGCTGGAGCACGCGTGTCTTGCTTGCTTCGAATTTCGCAATGGTATTGGCAACCTGGCTCCCATCTGAAACACGAGATGTGGGTCTCTCAAACCCATAGCCCGGCGCATTGCGAGGAGGCGGGAGAATCTGACTGGCTTCGCTTGGAACTGGGTATTTCGAGTAAATGTCAGAGCCGGGATCTTCGACTATGCGGATGGTTGGCCCAGAATATTGATTGGATTGCGAATTTGTTCGGTCATGGAGCGGCTTGCGGACAGGCGAGGCGTTTCGCGACTTTGATGTTGGCGGTGTAAATCTGGGAGTCTGCTCGAATGGCGACGACAGCGCGGTTTGCCGTGACGATGTGCGGTTCTGTGATGTGGGATCCGAAGACATGTTTGTGGGTGCTATGTGGTGCAACCTATCCGGGGTGTTGAAGGCGTGTGGAGACGGTGAAACCGGTCATTAATGATAGATGGGAATATGAACACGAGAAAAAAGAGAAAAGAAGGCGTAGCAGGGCCGTGGCAATGAGTGACTGGAAGCTGTACAAGGAAATAGTGAGTGGACGCCCGAAGGCATTAAAGAGAGACGAAGTTTCGAAAAAGAGAGGATGAAGAGGAACAGTGGGCGACGTGTTCCAGGAGAAGACAGCGCTGCGGAGGAGCTCCGACCAAAAGAAGTTCGTGGGAATGCAAGCTGCAGGTTCGCTGCAGGGTGCTATGCGATGTCCAATAGCCGGCTAAGCCCTGGCGGCGGTGAGCCTAGGTGTAGCACGAGCCGCGGATCAGTCTTTTGTGCAGTCAAGCCTGTTGCGGATGATTTTGAGCTTCGTCGCCCTCTGGTGCACTCTAATTGAGCTGATATGAGCTTCACACCCGCCCCAGCAGGCTTCCTGATGGCCACCAGGATATCCTCGCGCGCACGAACGATGGTTCCTTAATCGATAGCCGATAAAGGCGGGTCGCGTCAGTGGACGGATAATAAAATTGCAATTATTTTAGGGAGCCAGTAGTGACGCGTGAGTGGCCACGGGCCGTTGACAGGTCCTCAGTCTCCTGGATCTGAGGCTGGCCACTGCGTGTTGCAGGCGTACGCGACGGGATGATCTGGCGCGGTTTGGAGCGGTTCACGTGATGTCGGCGGTCGGGGGTTCAGATTCCACGGCTGTTTTGGGAGAGCGTTCCAAGGTGTTGCTATGGATGTCGATGGAAGGATGCGAAGGAGCTGGGCGAACCTGAGGGGAGTATATGACCACCCATGCTTTGGTATTGCCATCGCCCGCTATAACAGCACGCGCTTCTTGACCAGTGCTACTGCGCGTCTGTAACGACTTCATGTCACCACCTATCAAGGGCTGGAAAGCCGCTCTGGACGCTCTTTGGCACGTTGGTATGTCGCGAATCATTGGCCAGTGGAGCCTCTTTCACCTTTTTTGACGCCCGCGCCACGACCCACACCGGACAACACCCACGGTCCTACGCTCTGTCGAAGCACGACGATGAAGTCTAACGTCTTGTCAGCACCCAAGGCGCCGGCCATCCCATCCAGCACTGCAGCTCTGCTGTCGGTATGTTTCAAGCTTTCCCGGCCCCACCTCCACTACCATTGTTCCCAACCTATCATCCAAAAATATCACAACACCTTGAAGTGCATGCTAACACGCAAACCTGCAGGCTGCTTTTGTCTTTATCTACGTAATCCCCTTCTACCTTTCGTCGGCCACGCGCCCGTCGCCCACGCTCACTCGCGATGCGCCGTCCTCGATACGCGCCAGGACACGGGCCGTGACCTTTTCTACCATTGTGTGCTCCATCCTTACCGTCTACGTGCTCTACGAACATGATGTACCCGTGCGCGAGATCTTCAAGCTACTCGGGCTCTGGCCTGTGTCCCTCTTCGATACCGCTCAGACAATCCTTCTGGTCATCATCCTCTTTGCCGGTCCGATCTTCGAGCACGGCGTCGTCGACGGCGCATGGACGGACTGGATCAAGCTGCGAGGCGTCTACGAGTCCCTGAGCAGCTGGATTGGTTATAGGAACTTCATAGTAGTATGTCAATCCGGTTCTATCTTGATCGCTTCTAACCAGCTCAGGGTCCGGTCAGTGAAGAGCTCGTCTGGCGCTCCTTCATCGTACCTCTGCATGTACTTGCCCACTTCACTGGCAAGCAAATCGTCTTTTTGACACCACTGTACTTTGGTATAGCACATTTGCACCACCTCTACGAGTTCCGCATCACGCACCCCGAGGTGCCACTGTTCATCGCCGTACTGCGCTCACTGTTCCAATTCACGTACACCTCGCTTTTCGGCTTCTTTGCGACCTTCGTATACCTGCGCACGGGCAACGTCTACACGTGCATGCTAGCGCACACCTTCTGCAATTGCATGGGCCTACCTCGATTCTACGGCCGCGTCGGGGTCGAGGCGGGCGTACCAATTGGGCCTCCAGAGGTCGACAAGAAAGATGATGAGCAGAGGAGCGTGCCGGCATACCAAGTCAAGGGGCCCCTGTGGACTGTGGCGTACTACATCGTCCTTGTGGCTGGTGCAGCAGGGTTCTACTGGCTTCTCTTTCCCCTAACCGAAAGCAAGCATGCCTTGCTGGTAGATCTGGTCAGCTAGAAGTAAGTGCCGACGATGATTCGCATGGTAACGGGAGTGTAGCGTCGTACATGCCAAACTTACTTTGCGCACGTCAAAGGCGCCTGGAACCGCACATGCACGTTACGACGTTACGCACGTGATTAAACGCATTGCGACTCATGCACATGATTCATGGATTCCCACTAGACCTAGCACCGACTGGCAATCAGCTAGACAATTTTAGAACACTGCCATTTTCCAAAGATCACAATGCACGAACGGGTTGTGCTATGCCGTCACCTGGCATAGACTACTCAATCACTGTCCGGAGCTCGATATGACTCAGATTCGCAAGAAAAGCGCAGCACAGCGATTGTCGGTTGATTCTACCT
>Ga0265780_10006629_pt1 | contig 14323 bp, 10 predicted proteins | sample P1T30metagenome_FD_192432 | JGI IMG/M metagenome (GOLD analysis project Ga0265780, IMG submission 192432) | Plant litter microbial communities from East Loma Ridge, Irvine, California - P1 T30 | ecosystem: Environmental > Terrestrial > Plant litter > Unclassified | place: USA: California... | reverse complement strand
TGGAAGTAGCCGTCGTCGCCCGCGGCTTCCAGGCCGGCGCGGCGGAACTGCGCCGCGATGTATTCAGCCGCCAGGTCGACCCCGCGTGACGGCGTGCCGCGGCCTTCCAGCAGGTCGGACGACAGGAACGACAGGTGGCCGCGCAGCGAATTGGCCGAGATCTGCGCCGTGAGGGCGTCCTGCTGGAGCGTTTGCGGGACTTCGGCGCGGGCAGTGGAGAAGGCGAGGGAGACGGCAAGGGCGGTGACGAGGTAGCGCATGCGTGGGGTTCCGGCGGATGGTAAGAATGGCAATATGACATGGGGGCGCGAATGTGGTCAACCAGATGGACTCTTCGGGTTGAAAATAGGGCGGTATATTTACGTCCTCGACAGCAAGGGAGCTGGCCGTGATCCGCGACATCCATGGGCGCGCCGGTGAAGATCAACGACCGCTCCCGACTGCGACCGTGTCAAGTGGCGCCAGCCTGGCCCCGGTTGACACCCGTCTTTCGCCGGTTCGTCGCAGCGGGACTTGCCGGGCGCGGCGCGGCTGGGCAGAATGGCCTGCATCGGTGTCCACGTAGCGAGCCAGCATGTCCAGCGTCCTGTCATCCTTCATCCCCGCGCCGCGCTCGCGCGCGCGCCGCCTGCTGGCAGACCTGCCACTGGCCGTTGCAGTCGGCGCATTGCTGGCGGTAGTGATCACCGTCGTCGTCGGACGGCCCGATGTATTTTTCGAGAACCTGATCGTCTCGGTGCTGATCGGCGTGGCGGCCTATGTCCTGATCAACGGCGGCCGGCTGCTGTTCCTGGACTACCCCGACTGGGGACCGCGCGGTTGGGCGTGCTTCCTCGCGCTGGTGTTCATGGTGGCGCCCCTGGCCCATCCCCTTGGCCTGCACGTGGCAAGCCTGATCCTGGGCTTTCCCACGCCGACACTGGATTCCTATTTCACGGTGCGGCGCGCCAGCATGGTGCTGTTTACGCTGATCGGCACCGGCCTGATGACGTTGCTGGTCATGAACCGCGAACATCTGCGCCGCACCCGCGAAGAACATGCGGCACAGCGCCTGCGCGCCGAAGTCGTCGAGCGCCAGGCCCTGCAGGCGCAGCTGCGCCTGATGCAGGCCCAGATCGAGCCGCACATGCTGTTCAATACCCTGGCCAACCTGCAGGGCCTGATCGCGATCGATCCCGCGCGGGCCGGCACGATGCTGGACGGCCTGATCCAGTATCTGCGCGCGACCCTGAATGCCTCGCGTTCCGAAAACACCACGCTCGAACACGAGTTTGCGGCGATGCAGGCGTACCTGGGGCTGATGGGCGTGCGCATGGGCGAACGCCTGGCGTACCGGCTCGCGCTCCCGCCCGGACTGCGCAGTGCGCGCCTGCCCAGCATGCTGCTGCAACCGCTGGTCGAGAACGCGATCGTCCACGGTCTGGAGCCGAAGATCGACGGCGGTGAGATCGTGATCGATGCTGCCAGCGAGCAGGGCGCGCTCGTGATCACCGTCTGCGACACCGGCCTTGGCCTGGGCCACACGGATGGGCAGTGCGGTGGCGGTGTGGGCGTGTCGACGACGCGCGAGCGCCTCGCCGCCCTGTACGGCGCCGGCGCGTCATTGACCTTGACCCCGGCGCAGCCATGCGGCACGCTGGCCCGCCTGACCCTGCCTCTGGAGACCCCATGACGATCCGCGCCCTGATTGCCGAAGACGAACCGATCCTGGCCGCGACGCTGGCCATGACCCTGCAGGGCTTGTGGCCCGAACTGGAGATCGTGGGCAGCGCGCCGAACGGCGTCGCCGCGGTGGAGCAGGGGCTGCTGCTGCGCCCGGACATCCTGTTCCTCGATATCCGCATGCCGGGCCAGACCGGGCTGGAAGCGGCCGAAGAACTGGCCGAGCGCTGGGACGGGCCGCAGCCGTTCCCGCACATCGTGTTCGTCACCGCCTTCGACGACTATGCAGTGCAGGCGTTCGAGCACGCGGCGGCCGACTACGTGCTCAAGCCGGTCAGCGCGGCGCGCCTGGGCAAGACCGTCGAACGGCTGCGCGCGCTGGTGGAGGCGCGGCAGCAGCCTGCGACGCTGCAGCTGGCCGACCCCGGCGCCTTGGGTAGCCTGGTCAGCCAGCTGCAGGCGCTGCTGCCGGCGGCGCCGCTGGCGCCGATGGCCCAGCGTCTGGCCACGATCCGGGCGGCGGTGGGCAATACGGTGCGCATGATCCCGGTGGGGGACGTGGTGTTCTTCCAGGCGGTCGACAAGTACGTGAATGTAGCGACCCCGGACGCCGAGGCGCTGATCCGGGTGCCGCTCAAGGACCTGCTGCCGCAGCTCGATCCGCTGCAGTTTCGCCAGGTGAGCCGCAGCATGGTGGTGAATATGGCATGTGTGAGCAGCGCGGGGCGCGACGATTTCGGCAAGGTCACGCTGACCCTGCGGGGGCGTCCCGACAGGCCCAAGGTGAGCCCGGTGTATGCGCACCTGTTCCGCCAGATGTAAGGACGCTACAGGGCGCGGCACACCTCGTTGCTTTATCCAGCGCTGCCCCACCGGGATTGTACCTCCGGCAGAAACGGCATCGACGACGTTCGATATGCGGGTGGATGCCCATGGCAGCCCTGCACGATAGTGCGTAAAATGCCAGCTTTGGGCTATTCACACGACATCATGGAACTGCGCGCATCGGCCCTGGCCGCCCTGGTTGAGACCGATCCTTCGACCAAAGCGTTGGCTGTCGCCGCGTTGCGTGTCAATTGCGAGGCAGGAAAAGTCAACGTTGCCCCCGCTTCAAGGATCGAAAATCCCGCTGGCATCCCGGGCCGTCCAGAGCATCCCAAGCTGGTCCCACCCCTTCAAGTCGGCCGCCGCTCGATGGCTACCCCCGAAGGCCGCGCGATGCTGATCCACGCGCTGGCCCACATCGAATTCAACGCCATCAACCTGTCGCTCGATGCCCTCTGGCGATTCCCCGGCATGCCCGAGCAGTACTACCTCGACTGGCTGCGCGTCGCCGACGAGGAAGCCTTGCACTTCACGATGCTCAACGCCCACCTCGGCACGCTCGGCTACACCTACGGCGATTTCGTCGGCCACGACAGCCTGTGGGAAATGGTCGAGAAGACGTCGGATGATGTGCTGGCGCGGATGGCCCTGGTCCCGCGCACGCTCGAAGCGCGTGGCCTCGACGCCATTCCGCCGCTGCGCGCCAAGATCGCCCAGGCCGGGGATCTCGACGCCGCCAAGATCCTCGACCGCCTGCTGGTCGACGAGGTCGGCCACGTCGACATCGGCAACCGCTGGTATTGCTACCTGTGCGAGCAGCGCGGACTCGAACCGCTGTCGACCTACGACGCGCTGATGGTGCGCTACAAGGCGCCAGTTTTGAAAGGCCCGTTCAATATCGAAGGCCGCCGCCAGGCCGGATTCACCGAAGCTGAACTCGACCGCTTGCGCTGATGAATGACGACGGCAGCACTACCGGCACCGGCTTCCTGCTGACCCGGCACTGGCGCGACACGCCGGCCGGCTGCGAAGTCGAATTCTGGCTCGCCACCGACACCGGCCCGCGCTGCGTGCGCCTGCCGCCGCAAACGCCGGTCGCTTTCGTCCCCGAAGAGCAGCGCGCCACGATCGAACAACTCCTGCACGCCGAGCGCGGTTGGGAGCTCAAGCCGCTGGCGCTGCGCGACTTTCGCGATCGCCCGGTCGCTGGCCTGTATTGCCGCCAGTACCGGCAGTCGATGCGCATCGAAAAACACCTGCGCCAACATGGCCTGGACGTGTTCGAAGGCGACATCCGCCCGCCCGAACGCTACCTGATGGAGCGCTTCATCACGGCCCCGGTCACGTTCAGCGGCACGCCAGTCGACGGCAACCCGCTGTTGCTGGTCGACGCCGTGCTCAAGCCCGAGGCCAGCTACCGCCCACGACTGCGCACCGTCTCGCTCGACATCGAAACCACCTTCCAGGGCGATCTGCGCTCGATCGGCCTGGAAGGCTGCGGCCAGCGCGTCGTCTACATGCTCGGCCCACCCAACGGCGAACACAGCGACGCCCCGCGCGACTTCGACCTGCACTACTGCGCCACGCGCGTCGAGCTGCTCGAGCGCCTGGAAGCGTGGGTCGCCGACCACGATCCCGACGCCATCATCGGCTGGAACGTGATCCAGTTCGACATGCGCGTGCTGCAAAAGCACGCCGACCGCTACAAGCGTCCACTGCGCCTGGGCCGCGACGGCAGCGCGATCGAATGGCGCGCGCATGGCGGCAAGCAGGAGCATTACTTCATCTGCATCGCCGGTCGCGTGGTGATCGACGGGATCGATGCGCTGCATTCGGCCACCTGGACGTTCCCTTCGTTCAGCCTGGAAAGCGTGTCGCGCATCCTGCTTGGCGAAGGCAAGGCGATCGACAATCCGCACGACCGCATGGCCGAGATCGACCGCATGTTCAACCAGGACAAGCCGGCGCTGGCCTACTACAACGTGCAGGACTGCGCGCTGGTCACGCGCATCTTCGACAAGACGAACCTGATGCCGTTCCTGCTCGAGCGCGCCAGCGTCACCGGGCTCGCGGTGGACCGCAGCGGCGGTTCGGTCGCCGCTTTCGAGCACCTGTACATGCCGGTGATGCACCGCCAGGGCCGGGTGGCGCCGAATATCGGCGACGTCGAAGGCGCCGACAGCCCGGGCGGCTTCGTGATGGATTCGCGCTCGGGCCTGTACGACTCGGTGCTGGTGCTCGACTACAAGAGCCTGTACCCGTCGATCATCCGCACCTTCCTGATCGATCCGCTCGGCCTGGTCGAGGGATTGCTGGAGCCCGAAGCGGATACGGTGCCCGGATTCCGGGGCGGACGCTTCTCGCGCACCAAGCACTGCCTGCCGACGATCGTGACCCGGATCTGGGCCGGCCGCGAAGCGGCCAAGGTTGACAAGAACGCGCCGCTGTCGCAGGCGCTCAAGATCATCATGAATGCCTTTTACGGCGTGCTGGGCACCACCGGCTGCCGCTTCTTCGATCCGCGCCTGGCCTCGTCGATCACGATGCGCGGCCATGCGATCATGCACCGCACGCGCGAACTGATCGAGGAACAAGGCTACCAGGTGATCTACGGCGACACCGATTCGACCTTCGTCTGGCTGGGACGCGAGCACGCCGAAGCGGACGCACGGCGCATCGGCCAGACGCTGGTCGACCATGTCAACGCCTGGTGGCGCATGCACCTGCGCGAAGAACTGGACATCGAGAGCGCGCTCGAACTCGAATACGATGTCCACTTCAGGCGCTTCCTGATGCCGACCGTGCGCGGTTCGGAAGAGGGCAGCAAGAAGCGCTATGCCGGACTCGCCGCTGCCACTTCCGCCGGCGGTGGCGAAGAGATGGTGTACAAGGGCCTGGAGACGGTGCGTACCGACTGGACCCCGCTGGCGCAGGCTTTCCAGCAGGGGCTGTACGAACGCATCTTCAAGCGCGAACCCTACGAGGACTATGTGCGCGACACGGTGGGCCGGATGCTCGCTGGCGCTTCCGACGAGCAGCTCATCTACCGCAAGCGCCTGCGCCGGCCGCTCGACGAGTACCAGAAGAATGTGCCGCCACATGTGCGCGCCGCGCGCATGGCCGACGAACACCACCTGCGCCAGGGCCGCACGGCCCTGTACCGCAAGGGCGGCCATATTCGCTACGTGATGACATTGAGCGGCCCGGAGCCGCTCGAGGTGCGCCGTTCGCCGATCGACTACGAACATTACCTGACGCGCCAGCTCGAACCGATCGCCGACGCCATCCTGCCCTTCCTGGGCGACAGCTTCGCGCGCCTCACCAGCCGCCAGCAAGACCTGTTCTAGGCGGCGTCAGGTCGGCGCCCAGGCGCCGCGCGCGCACCGCCCAGGCGCCGCGATACTGCGGGTCATGAGGTAGCGCCCACCCGGCGCCTGCACCGCCCCGGCGAACAGCAGGTCGCGCCACAGGCCGGCGCCGTCGGCCTGGAAGCATGGCGTCAATGCGCGGCTCAGCGCCTGGTAGGTGCGCACGGTACGCAGGCGCCTGCGCGAGTAGCGCGCCGCGCCGTCGAGCGGGCCGGCCGCCGCGACCTGGGCCGCCAGCACCAGCGCATCCTGCACGGCGAGCGTCGTGCCGAGGCCGAGCTGGGGACTCATCGCATGGGCGGCGTCACCGACGATGCACACCGGCCCCGCGGCCAGGCGCCGGGGGCGGGCGTGGTGGTAGCTGGCGAAGGCCAGCTGCGCATGCGAATGGATGCGCTCGACCACCGGACGCGCGTCGGGCCACAGCGCCAGCAGTTCCTGCTTCCAGTCGTCGATCGGCGCTGCGCGCCAGGCGTCGTAGCGGTCGCGCCGCAGGCTCCAGAACAGCGATACGCGCAGCCCATTGCCGATCCGCTCGGTGGGCATGATGCCGCACATGCGGTGCAGGCCGCCATAGCGCTGGCCGAGCACCTCGGGGTCAGGCCAGTCGTCCACGTCGATCAGCGACCACAGGGCGCCCCAGGCATAAAGCGTCGCGCGCACCGCCAGGCCGCTGGCCGCCGGCAGCTGAGACGCGGCCCCGTTCGCGATGACGACCAGGTCGAGCGCACGGCGCGCGCCGCCGGCATCGATCACCCCGCGCGCGCCGTCCGACCCCACCGCATCGACATCGACCCCGAAATGCAGTCGTACACCGAGCGCGCGGCAGGCGCGTTCCAGCACCGCGCCAAGGGCCGAGCGGCTGACCGCGCGCGCTTCACGGTTCGGGTAGCGCAGGTCGACCAGCGTCCAGCCACGCGCGCTGCGCCCGTGCAGGCGGCCGATCGGCACGCTGATCGCCTCGAAAGCCGATCCGACGCCAAGGTCGCCCAGCGCAGCGACGCCCTGCGGCTGGATCAGGACGCCCGCGCCGAGCGTGGCAAGCGAGGGGTGCTTCTCGAACACGTCGACCGTGTGCCCGGCCCGGGCGAAGGCAATGGCGCTTGCCAGACCGGCGGTGCCGGCGCCGATGATGCCGATATGAAGACGCTGCATCCGGATGCTTTCTTGTGTCTTTGTGGAAATAGTCGAACCGAGTATAGCGCGCCGGGCGACGCCCCTGCATGCGCCAGGCATAAGATCGTAAAAACATCACTTCGGCACGCTCCAGTGCGACACAGTCTTTCTATAATCACCGCAGAGCGTCAACCCTGGAGGCCCGCCGTGTCGTTCCTGATCGTCCTCGCTTCCCTGGCATTCCTGATGTTCGCCGCCTACCGCGGCTACAGCGTCATCCTGTTCGCCCCGGTCGCCGCGCTGGGTGCGGTGCTGCTCACCGATCCGGCCCAGGTGGCGCCGGTCTTTTCCGGCATCTTCATGGAAAAGATGGTGGGCTTCGTCAAGCTGTACTTCCCGGTGTTCATGCTGGGCGCCGTGTTCGGCAAGGTGATCGAGCTGTCCGGTTTTTCCGAGTCGATCGTGGCCGCCGCGATCCGCCATATCGGCCGCACCCGCGCGAACGCCGTGATCGTGGCGGTTTGCGCGTTGCTGACCTATGGCGGGGTGTCGCTGTTCGTGGTGGTGTTCGCCGTGTATCCGTTCGCGGCCGAACTCTATCGCCAGAGCGGCATCCCCAAGCGCCTGCTGCCCGGCGCCATCGCGCTGGGCGCGTTTTCGTTCACGATGGACGCGCTGCCCGGCACCCCGCAGATCCAGAACATCATCCCGACCACCTTCTTCCAGACGACCTCCTGGGCGGCCCCGGCCCTGGGCACCCTGGGCGCCCTGTTCATCCTGGGCGTGGGCTTGCGCTACCTCGAATGGCGCCGGCGCCAGGCGCTCGCCAGCGGTGAAGGCTACGGCGCGACGCTCATGAACGAGCCGGAACGGGTGGATACCGAAGCGGGCGGCCTGCCGCATCCGCTGCTGGCGGTGGCGCCGTTGCTGCTGGTCGGCGTGGCCAATTTCGTGTTCACCCGCATGATCCCGCTCTGGTATGGCGACAGCCACGTGGTGCCGCCCGAGATCCTGCCCGGCATCGCGACCCCGGTGAGCACCACGATCAAGACCGTCACCGCCATCTGGGCGGTGCAGGCGGCGCTGCTGCTGGGGATCCTGTTCGTCGTCGCCACCGCGTTCGGGCGGGTGGCGCGGCGTTTCGCCGACGGCAGCAAGGCGGCGGTGGCGGGCGCGCTGCTGGCGGCGATGAACACGGCGTCCGAATACGGCTTCGGCGGCGTGATCGCGGCGCTGCCGGGTTTCATCGTCGTCAGCGATGCGCTGCGCAGCATCCCCGACCCGCTGGTCAATGCGGCGGTGTCGGTCAGTTCGCTGGCCGGCATCACCGGCTCGGCCTCGGGCGGCATGAGCATTGCGCTGGCCGCCATGTCGGATACCTTCATCGCCGGCGCCAACGCGGCAGGGATTCCGCTCGAGGTGCTGCACCGTGTGGTCGCCATGGCCAGCGGCGGCATGGACACGCTGCCGCACAACGGCGCCGTGATCACGCTGCTCGCGGTCACCGGCCTGACCCACCGCGAAGCCTACCGCGACATCTTCGCCGTCACGCTGATCAAGACGCTGGCGGTGTTCTTCATCATCGGCGTGTACTACGCATCCGGATGGGTCTAGGGAAGCACTGATGTATTCGTGGCGGCGGCCTCGGCCACGAGAAAATGCGCCCAGCGGCGTTGCAAATCCTCGCGATACCACGGGGTATCGCTGCGGTTGCGCCTTGCCGGGCACATTTTTCGTGACCGATTCCTGCGCGCCAGACTAAATCAGTGCTTCCCCAGGTGTATTCTTGCCAGGAGAGCAGGGCGGGTCCCGGGTTTTCTTGGCAACAGTTCAATGGGCGCTGTGACAATCCGTGGTTTTTTCGCAGCGCGAGGGGACAAATCTGCGCAGGCGCCGCCGCTGTATGGACTACGGACGCGGCATCGCGACTACAATCATTTCTCGATGGCATCATTACCCCAGGACAGGACATGAAATCCGTACAACAAGAAGTCGACGAGCGCAGCAACCTCACCGGTACCAACAAGTTCGAACTGCTGCTGTTTCGCCTCGGCGGCGATGCGCAGGGCAACCATAGCGAACTGTTCGGCATCAACGTGTTCAAGATCCGTGAAATCGTGGCGATGCCCGACATTACCGCCGTCGCCGGCGCGCCGCAGCACGTGCTGGGCGTGGTCAACCTGCGCGGCCAGATCATCCAGGTACTCGATCTGCCGGGCATCGCCGGCGTCACGCCCAAGACCGGCCTGAACATCATGCTGGTGACCGAATTCGCGCGCACCACCCAGGCCTTCGCGGTCGAGAGCGTCGAGGAAATCGTGCGCCTCGACTGGAGCCAGGTGATGACCGCCGAGCACAGCGCCGGCAGCGGCATGGTCACCAGTATCGCGCGCCTGCCCGAGCAGGACGGCCAGCCGGCCAGGCTGGCCCAGGTGCTCGACGTCGAGACCATCCTGCGCAAGCTCAATCCGGAGCAGGACGAGGAAAACATGCGCCAGAAAGTGGGCGAGCGCATCGTCATCAAGCCCGGCTCGGTGATCCTGGCGGCCGACGACTCGGTGGTGGCGCGCGCGCTGATCGAGCAGGGCCTGGAAGCCATGGGCCTGCCGTTCATCATGACCAAGAGCGGCAAGGAGTGCTGGGACCAGCTCAATACCATCGCCAACGCGGCCGAAGCCGAAGGCCGCAGCGTGTACGACCGCGTGGCGCTGGTGCTGACCGACCTCGAGATGCCCGAGATGGACGGCTTCACGCTCACCCGCAACATCAAGTCGACCAGCCGCTTCGGCAACCTGCCGGTGGTGATCCACTCGTCGCTGTCGGGCACCACCAACGAGGAACACGTGCGCAACGTGCGCGCCGACGCCTACGTCGCCAAGTTCTCGGCCGAAGACCTGTCGCGCACCCTGCGCAAGGTGCTGGGCAACTGAGCGTGACGGGGAAACACGGCGCACCATGGCCGGGTGCTATGATGCCGCCGTGATTCCCGACCTGTCCCAGCTCCTCATCCTCGACAGCCTGCTGCGCGAGGGCAGCCTGACCCGCACCGCCGAACTGCTCGGCATGACGCAACCCACCGTCAGCCGGGCGCTCGCGCGCCTGCGCCGTCACTTCGGCGACCCGCTGTTCGTGCGCACCGGCCAGCGCATGCAGCCGACCGCGCGCGCCCTCGAACTGGCCGCGCCGGTCGCCGCGGTACTCGATGCCGCGCGCCAGCTCGACGGCGGGCCCGCGGCCTTCGATCCCGTCAGCGCCACCCGCTCGTTCAAGCTGTACATGGTCGACGGCGCCGTGGTCAATATCCTGCCGCGCCTGCTCGATGGCCTCGAACGCCTGGAAGAGGGCGCGCGCCGCCTGCAGCTGCGCGTGGCCCACATCGATCCCGGCTCGCTCGAGGGCCAGCTGGAGCGCGGCCAGGTCGACCTGGCCATCGGGCGCTTCCCGCAACTGGTCAACAACATCCGCCAGCGCAAGCTGTGGGACGACGAGTACGCCTGCGTGATGCGGCCCGGACACCCGTGGGCGACCCAGCTCGACCGCGACAACTACCTGCGCCACCGCCACGTGCTGATCGAGATGGAAAACACCAGCCACCACAACGTCGCCATCACGCGCAAGCTGGAAACGCTGCTGGAGCCGTCGCGCATCCTGTGCCATGTGCCGAGTTTCACGTCGGCCGCGCACATCGCGCTGCATACCGACGCCATCGCCACCATCCCGCTGCGCCTGGCCGGCCCGCTGGCGCGCGACCTGGGCCTGACGCTGGCGCGCATTCCCATCGAATTGCCGCCGCTGCAACTGGCGCTGTACTGGCATGAACGGGTGCACCGCGACCCGGCCAACGCCTGGCTGCGCGAATTCGTGCGCAGCACGCTGGTCGACGCCGGGGAAGCCGCCCCGGCCCTGGTGCCGGTGACGGGGCCAGGGCCGGGCCATTATGCAGATTCTGCATGACCTGCATGTCGGTACCGGCATGGCGTTGATAACGTAAAGCAACTATGCTGCGGAGATTCCGAATTCCTCCCGCAGCACACGATGCCCCTCATTTCCTCGATTGCGCCAGGCCGGTGGACCACCCGCCTGGCCACTGGCTCTGCCATCCTGCTGTTGTCCGGTTGCGTGTCCATGGGTCCGCAGCCCGGGCACGCCGCCCTGCGTGACGACGCGGCGGCGCATTCGTCGCGCGCGCTCGGCGCGCTGGCGACCGCGCCAGCCGTCTGGCCCGCCCAGGACTGGTGGCGCGCCTACGGCGACCCGCAGCTCGACCGCCTGGTCGACGGCGCGCGCAGCGCCAGCCCGACCATCGCCGCCGCCAGCGCGCGCGTACGCCAGGCCGCCGCGCTCGAAGGCCTGGCCGCGTCCAGCCTGGGGCCGCAGGCGAGCGCCTCGGCCCGCAGCGCGCGCCAGCGCTATAGCGAACACTCGAGTGTTCCCAAGCCGCTGGCCGGCAGCTGGCAGTGGGTCAATGACGCCAGCGTCGGCCTGAACTACGAGGTCGACTTCTGGGGCAAGAACGCCGCCAGCGTGGCCGCCGCCGCCGGCCGGGTCAACGCGCGCGAGGCCGAAGCGCAGGCTGCGCGGCTGGCAGTGACGGGCGCCGTGGTGCAGGCCTATCTGCGGCTCGACCATCTGTATGCCCAGCGCGACCTGGCCGAACAGGAACTGCGTCAGCGCAGCCGCATCCTCGAACTGGTCCGCCAGCGCGTGTCGGCCCAACTCGACAGCCAGGCGGAACTCAAGCAGGCCGAGATCGGTGTGCCGGCCGCGCGCGGCCAGATCGCCGCGCTGGAAGAGTCCCTGGCGCTCACGCGCGGCCAGATCGCGGCGCTGTGCGCGCAAGGGCAGGATGCCGGCGCCGCCATCGAACGCCCGCACCTGCGCCTGGAGCGCCCGCACGGCGCGCCGGCCGACATCCCGGCCGCGCTGCTGGGCCGTCGTCCCGACCTGGTGGCGCTGCGCTGGCAGATCGAAGCGGCCAGCGGCGAGGTGGAGGTGGCCAAGGCCCGCTTCTACCCGACCGTCAACCTGAGCGTCTCGGGCGGGCTGGCCAGCCTCGGCTTCGACCGCCTGCTCGAAGGCGGCAGCCGCACCTTCGCCGCCGGCCCGCTCGTCACCTTGCCGCTGCTGGATGGCGGCGCCCTGCGCAGCAACCTGGCGGCGCGCAACGCCGACGTCGACCTCGCCGTGGAGCAGTACAACGGCGCCGTGATCGAGGCGCTGCGCGACGTGACCGCGCAACTGACCTCGCTGCACTGGCTGGGGGAACGGGTGCGCGAGCAGGACGACGCACTGGCTGCGGCCGAACAGGCGTATGCACTGGCCGAGCAGCGCTACCGCGCGGGCCTGGGCAACTTCGTGCAGGTCCTGATCGCCGAAACCCAGGTGGTGGCGCAGCGCCGCGGCCAGGCCGACCTGGCGGCGCGCGCCCATGAACTCGACGTCAACCTGGTGCGCGCACTGGGCGGCGGCTACGCCAGCAACTGACAGGAAAAAGGAAAGCCATGCAAGCAGAGAAGACTACCCCGGCGCCGCAGTCGCGCCGCACGCTCACCATCGCCCTGGGCGCGGCGGTGGCCGCCGCCGTTGCCGCCATCGTCTGGTCGTCGTCCGACGTGCTGGGCATCGGCTGGCACAGCCAGCATACCGAAGACGCCTACATCGAGGGCAACCTGGTGCAGGTCACCCCGCAGGTGGCCGGCACCGTGACCCGGATCGCGGCCGATAACACCGATTTCGTGCGCCCGGGCGAAACCCTGGTGCAGCTCAACGGCGTCGACGCCCAGCTGGCGCTGGACCGCGCCGAAGCGGCGCTGGCCAAGTCGGCGCGCCAGGTGCGCGCCCAGTTCGCCGGCGTCGAAGGGCTGCGCGCCACCGTGATCCAGCGCGAGTCCGACCTTGCCAAGGCCACCAGCGACCTCGATCGCCGGCGCCAGCTGGCCGATACCGGCGCCGTGTCGGGCGAAGACATTCGCCACGCCCAGGATGCGGTAGCCGCCGCGCGCGCGGCGTTGACGGCGGCGCGCCAGCAGGTCGGCTCGGCGCTGGCCCTGGTCGACGGTACCACGGTCGAGAACCACCCCGATGTCGCCGCCGCGATCGCCGGCGTGCGCGACGCCGCGCTGGCGGTGGCGCGCACCACGCTGGCCGCGCCGGTGGGCGGCATCGTCGCGCGCCGCAATGTGCAGATCGGCCAGCGCGTGGCCCAGGGCACGCCGCTGATGGCGATCGTGCCGCTCGACCAGATGTGGGTCACGGCCAACCTGAAGGAAACCCAGTTGAAGGACGTGCGCATCGGCCAGCCGGTCGCCGTCACCGCCGACGCCTACGGCAAGGATATCGTGTTCCATGGCCGCGTGGTCGGCCAGGAGGCCGGCACCGGCGCGGCGTTCGCCGCGGTGCCGGCCCAGAACGCGACCGGCAACTGGATCAAGGTGGTGCAGCGCGTGCCGGTGCGCATCGCGCTCGACCCGAACGAACTCGGACGCCACCCGCTGCGCCTCGGCCTGTCGATGAAGGTCGTGATCGACACCAGCCGCCAGGACGGCGCCAGCCTGATGCAGGCTGGCGCGGTACGCCAGCAATACCGGACCGTGGTGTTCGAGACGGAAGCCCATGGCGCCGACGCCGTGGTCCAGCGCGCGCTGGGCGTGCCCGGGGCGGTGGCGGCGCGCTGAAGATGACGGCCATTCCCCGCCCGGCGCTCCTGAGCGCGATCTTCTGCTTCAATTTCATCGAGTTCCTGTCGACTGGGATGACGGTGTTCGCCGCCAGCGCGATCATGGGCCATATCGGCGCCTCGCCCGAGGAATACGCGACGGTGTCGGCGCTGTACGCGGCGGTCGCGGTGCTGGCCATCTCGCAGTTCACGGTGGTGCTGCAGCGGCTCGGCTGGCGCAACTACCTGCTCGGCGCGGTCCTGTTCTACATCGTGGGCGCCTGGATCTGCGCCACCAGCAATACGGTGGCCGGCTTCGCGCTGGGCCGGCTGTCGATGGCGGTCGGCGGCGGCGTCTTCATGACCGCGTCGCGCATGATGGTCAACCTGATCCCGCCGTCGCCGCAGCGCCTGCAGGGCATCGCCGCGTTCGGCGGCGCCCTGACGCTGGGACTGGCCTTCGGGCCGCTGGCGGCCTCGGTGCTCGTCGGCCACGAAGCTTGGGGCGGCATGTTCCTGGTGCTGGGCATGCTGGCGGCGCTGGGCGCGGCCATCGCGGCGCGCTGGCTGCCGCCTGGCGCCGACACGCTGGACGGCACGCCGACCCGCACCCACGTGGCGGACGCGATCCTGCTCGGGACCGGCGCCGGCATCACGCTGTTCGCGCTGCAGCACCTGACCTATGACTGGCACGGCG
>Ga0265780_10006628_pt1 | contig 14324 bp, 5 predicted proteins | sample P1T30metagenome_FD_192432 | JGI IMG/M metagenome (GOLD analysis project Ga0265780, IMG submission 192432) | Plant litter microbial communities from East Loma Ridge, Irvine, California - P1 T30 | ecosystem: Environmental > Terrestrial > Plant litter > Unclassified | place: USA: California... | reverse complement strand
ATTGTTCGTTGCTCTGTCTTTATCCTTTGCTTCTTGAATCTTGCGGGCTTGCTCCGGCGTCAAGCCTCTTGCTTTATTTCTGGAGGAGGTCACCCTTGTTGACGGCGCCTTTGCTATGCCGGTTCTTGGGGCGGAAGTCGAGAATGGTTGGGCGAGGGATTGCGCGCCGCAGCGTCCGACGCAGACATCACATGTCGCCTGTGTGATCACAAGGTTCTGAAGCGATCGTCGTAGTGACAGGTGGAGGGTTCGTGGCAGCATTGCCATTACGAGGTCGGGATGAAGCCAGTCTTCCCTGATCACCAGTTCTCCGGTGTCCTACAGTATAGTAAGGTATGTTCCAGTAGGTCCGACGTGAGTGATTATCCAAAATCTTCTTTCTTCGCCGAGCGCAATGCTCTCAATGCGTTAATTATTGCGAGGCCGTGAATGAGTGTACATATGTCATGGTGTGGTCTGTTGGAATCTTGTTCCTGTAGGCGGAGATCTTCAGCGGAGGTCGTCCGCCGGCCGACAGACTGCAAACGACTGGATTGACTTTATGTTGGCGATAAAGAATGTGATTCACAGCCATCACTTGCCATTGGCACGGGATCAGCCTTGGAACTTCTTATGAGCGACTTTTATTGTATCGCTCACTCGGAATTAGTACGCGATCATTACCATGTGAGGTGCCAGTGCCAGCAGTCTGACCTCACTTGTACCGCCTTGAGATAACGATGCTATGCCTGTTCAACATCGACGCAGTGGATTGCCACCGGCATTTTAAAGGCGTAACGCTGCTCCAGATCGTTCACTCTTTTCGATGGTCTCTTCAGAATAATTAGGCGACATTAATTGCGTGATGTAATGTTCCAAAACAGTTTTCCTTTCCTTTCCCTTCTTTACACGGCGAACTTCCCGATCGTGGGGCAAGGGCCAAAAAACAGGCGACTTCAAAGCCCACGTCAAAGGGAAAGTCGCGGGCCGACACCAGCAACACACCACACTCCTTGACCACCACTCACACCTTTCGCCCCAACCGTCAATCACCTCTCCCACAGATTGACGAGTATCTGCAATCATGTCTCTCTCCGTTCCTGGAGCACCCAACGCCGGCTTGTTCAAGCCAGGCTACCAAAAGTACGCTTCCCCTCCAAAACACTTTCACACCAACAAATACTAACAACATCCCCAGCCACGACTCAGAGGATGGCGCCGTCATTCGCAACATCGACGCATGCCGTACCATTGCTCAGACCGTCCAGACATCGCTGGGTCCCTATGGCCGCAACAAGATCGTCATCAACCACCTGCAGAAAATGATCCTCACCAACGACGCCGCTACGATCCTCCGCGAACTGGAAGTTGTGCACCCCGCCGCTAAGCTGCTTGTCATGGCCTCGCAGCAGCAAGAGGCCGAGATGGGCGACGCAACCAACCTGGTCATCGTGTTGGCCGGCGAGCTGCTCAAGAAAGCGGAGGACCTCATAAGGATGGGCTTGAAGACGAGCGAGATCGCAAAGGGCTACGAGCGCGCACAAGGATTCGCGCTCAAGGCGCTCGAGGAGCTGGAAGTCGAGAGGGTGGAGGACATTAGGAGCCAGGCCGAGCTCGCAAAGGCGTTGAGGACAGTCATCGCGGCCAAGCAATCTGGAAACGAGGACTTCCTGGCGGACAAGGTCGCCGAGGCCGTGCTGGCGGTGATGCCCAAGAACCCATACAACTTCAACGTGGACAACGTACGGGTGGTCAAGATCATGGGAGGTGGACTGGAGCAAAGCAAGGTCGTCAAGGGCATGGTCTTCGGCCGTGAGCCCGATGGCAGCATCAAGAAGGCTTCAAACGCCAAGGTCGGCGTCTACAGCTGCCCCATCGACATCTCGCAGACTGAGACCAAGGGCACTGTTCTGCTCAAGAACTCGAAGGAACTTCTGGACTTCTCCAAGGGCGAGGAGTCGCAGATGGAGGCCGCCATCAAGGAGATCCACGACTCTGGCATCCGCGTGATCGTCGCTGGCGCGACTGTCGGCGAGCTCGCCATGCACTACCTCAACCGCTACGGTATTCTCGTGATCAAGATCCTCTCCAAGTTCGAGCTCCGCCGTCTTTGCAGCGTTGTCGGCGCTACTCCCCTCGCTCGTCTCGGTGCACCCATGCCCGACGAGATGGGTGACATCTCTGTTGTCGAGACCCTCGAAATCGGTGGCGACAGAGTGACCGTCTTCAGGCAAGAGAACGACTCCACCCGCACAGCGACCATTGTGCTCAGAGGCGCCACGCAGAACCACCTCGACGACGTGGAGCGCGCAGTCGACGACGGCGTCAACGCCATCAAGGCCATCACACGCGACCCCAGAATGGTGCCCGGTGCAGGCGCCGCCGAGATGCAGATCATCGACAAGGTCAACGCGATCGCAGAGAAGACTCCCGGCCTCAGCCAGTACGCCATCAAGAAGTACGCCGAAGCCTTCGAAGTCATCCCGCGCACGCTCGCCGAATCCGCCGGCCTCGACGCCACCGAGGTGCTCGCGCGCCTCTACACCGCACACAACTCCTACCAACAGCAGCAGAACAGCAGCAAAAAGACCGACTCGTCTTCAGAAGACGAGTCGCCGATCGCCATCGGCGTGGACATTGAGAACGAGGACGGCACCGGCACGCTCGACGCCGAGGAGGAGGGCATCCTGGACCTGATGGTCAGCAAGTCGTGGGCGATCAAGCTGGCGACCGAGTCGGTCAGAACGATCCTCAGCGTCGACCAGATCATCGTCGCGAGGCAGGCGGGCGGTCCTAAGCCGCCGGGCCCCAATCCCAACTGGGACGACGACTGATTGCATAACCAAAAAGGTAGATAGACGACATGCGCTAGAAGGCTAATGGCAATGCGAAAAGTGACACGAAGAGCTAGGTGACTGCTGAGTGTGGTCTTTCTGTTTCACGTGTTCTCCCTTGTGTGGTGAGTTGTCTTTGTAACAGATGCGCTGATCATAAGACAGGAAGGTGTTCCTTGCGTTGCTCTTTGTCGCAGTTCTAAGGAGTTTAAAAGGGTGATCACATGCAGACGTACGTTTTGAGGTTTGAGACATCAGGTTAGATGAAATTGACTCTCAATGATGTGAGTGTCAGCGAGGTGCCGTTTCGCTCCTTCCATGCATCGCAAGCCGCCCAGTCCCTTCCCACGTCTTCAACTTTATCCATCAACTTCGCTGACCTCCAACCTGCCACACCACTCAACAGTTCTGGTACACCGCCGACGATACTCTTCGCAACAATCACTCTCAACACACTCGCGATACCCACAATGCGAGCCGCCTGCCTGCCTTCCGCTCGCGTTTCGATCATCGTCGACAACGCTGCTCTCACAGAGCATAGCACCGAGGGTGACGATGGCTTGGGCGCAACAACTTTTGTTGAAGCTGTTCCTGGTACCGCCTTCGCAGTGGAAATGGAGCTGGATCACCGCTTCCCTCACCGCAAAAGGCGCGACAAACTCATCTTCACTATCTACCTAGATGGCGAATACGCGAGCAGCACTTTCGTCCATGGAGACAACGGTACATACGGACCAATCAAATCGGTCGTGAGCGGCGCGATCGAACAAAAGGGCGGCGAAAGTTGGCGCAGAGCCTTCAGATTCGCACAGCATGCAACCAGTATGTTGGTATCTGCTTACAACGGCGTCCCCATGCTAATGTCCAACTACAGCAGACGGCCAGGCTGACCCATCACTCATACAAAAGTTGGCGAACATCGGGGAGATCAAGGTTGAGGTGAAAACGTGTCGTACAAAGGGGATCATGACTGGTGATCAAGTCTCAGGCTTCAAGGGCGTCGGGGATCAGTCGATTCCTGAGAAAGTCACAAAAGGGCGCTCGATCTCCAACCACGCCGAGTGAGTAAAGTTTAGGTAGAGACTTCCAGGGTGCTGCGAACTAACTTTTTCTCAGGCTCGGACCCGAAACGAAGATAGAAACGCGGTCTTTTGTCAATATTTCGTACCCATACGGGGAGGCGTGCCTCGCCACCTACAGGTTCCAGTACCGTTCCTGCAGTAAGTAGTGGACACACGACATCTCTAAAAAGGCAGTCTCTGATCTCATCACAGGAGATCTCGAAATCGAGGGCATCGTTGAGCGCCCACCTTCTCCGGCTCCTCCGGTCCCACTCGAAGATCGCGACCCCGATGAACTCACGGCCGAAGAGGCGCGTGAGCAACTCCGCCTCCTGCGCGCAAGGGGGGCTGCAAGCAGCATCAAGCAGGAGTTCACCCGCGTGAAGCGCGAGCGTGAGCGTTCCGTTACATCGGGTCAAGACAACGGCAACGACCAGAACAACAGCGGCGAGAACAACAACAACGGCGAGAGCAACGACGATGGAGACGACGACGAAGTCACCATCACTGCCGAGTGGGACAGGCGCAAGCGCGCGAGAGTCAGCGCTGAAGGTGCAGAGGTGATCGACCTCACGGAAGATTGACCTGCTCAGAAAATCGCAGATTGGCTGGGTGTGCTCATGCAGTCGGGAAGTGTCTACGATCCGCACGCTGCTGTTGATCACATCAAGTCGCTATGAAGGATTCGGGTTCCTGTTCAGAAGGTCCGGATCGAACTGATGTTCACAGACTCCGCGCACCTAAGCTTCGGTTCATGGAGCATGATGAGTTTCCTCGCTCGAGCATCGCATGGCTTGGTCTAAATACCGTATTCACAATGCGACGAAAGTAAACAACACATCACACAAACGAGAATCGTTGCTTGTCCTCTTTGCCTAGGTGACAATTCGTCTCGAACAACAATTAGGGTCAGGGTTGGGGTAAGACGCGTTTACTTGTGTGGTCGATTACATCCTTCTTTGACAGTGCGGCCTAATACCGGAGATCAATGGCCATGTATCCATTATCTTTACGTCCTTGTCGGTGTTACGGGTGTCTTGTGTATGGTGTTGTCGTAGTCGTCTGATCACTCTGATCGATTCGAAAGAGTGGCCAAACAACTTGGAACGACTGATGTACGCTTCCTTCCGCGCGATAGGTTGCTTGTCATTCATCTCATAATCAAATGATCCTCCACTTACCATCTCCTGCTCACAACCCGTGTGAGTTCTCATACTAGGAAATATGTTGGAAATGCTTCCGATCGATTGTACCGCACCTAAACGTTGATTGGCCTAATTATTGATAATGCGAAGCCTCAAAACTGGTAAAGATCTTGTATTGCGACTCAAACAAAACCCTTCATAAAATACAGATCGACGGATTCATCTATACTACGGATCTTCACATGCAAACCAGAAGACGAGCATGGTCTAGATGCAGCCCTGTCGTGAAGCTTTGGTTTCTCCACCTCCCCACCAACAGGTTGATCTCACCCGCAGGTGGCAGGAGCCCCTGCCGCTCCGTCATTGCCTTCCAAGAGCTCCCAGCAACTCACTACCCAAGACAAGCTCAATGGCTGACTTTGGACCTCAACCAAAAGCTACCGCACGTAGCGAGCGGAGAGACTGCCCTCTCTGCCAGCATCACTCCAAGCGTCCCTGATGATCCAGAACAGCAGCAATGTCATCCACCAAGGAGAACCAGAAGCCGACCTGGGCTGCTGCTGCTGCTAGTGGCAGCAACAACACCAACGGCTCTATGCACTCCGGGGAGACCAATGGACATCCACACAAGGACTTCCAGAACGGCACTGAAAATCACACGAAAGCTTCCGAAACGCTGCAGCTTGGGCGTTCTGGTTTGCGACAGCGAGCGCACAGCATCTCGGGTTCGAAACATGCACAGGCTGCTGCAAGGAAGTACAAGCATGCCTTTGCCGTGCATTCAAAGAATCGTACATCTTGCCTGAGCCGCGATTCCATCGAAACCGTCTCCCTGCAGGGATTCAAGAACCTCGCCTTTGCCGTCCTCGCCTGCTCGATCTTGCGACTCATGATCGAGAACTTCAAGAGATACGGCATTCGCGTCACTATCTCATCCAATGGACCTTCCAGGAGCGACCTCATATACGGCACCATCCTCTACATCTCGGTCCCGTGCCATCTGTTCGTGGCGTATGGGATTGAGCGACTGGCGGCATGGTATGCGCAAGGAGCTGTCGGCAGAGTGAAAAAGAGCGAAACAAGAGACTATGACAAACAACTGGAGTTTGAGAGGAAGAGACTGAAGAGCCTGTGGTGGATCATTGCCATGCTGCATGCGCTCAACGCGACTTTCAACCTGCTGGTTTCGACCACGGTGGTATACTGCTACATCCACAACCCCGGCATCGGCACGATCCATGAGATGCATGCGGTCATTGTCTGGTTGAAAGTCTGCTCGTACGCTTTCACCAACCGTGACATTCGACATGCTTTCCTCAAGCCTGACCCAACTGTGGAGACCATCCCTGCGTTGTACAAAACTTGCCCGTATCCGCAGAACATTACGATATCCAACCTCTGTTACTTCTGGTGGGCACCGACACTGATTTACCAGCCGGCCTACCCTCGCACCGACAAGATCCGCTGGGACTTTGTCGCCAAGAGAGTCTGCGAGACCATTCTCGCCTGCTTCATCATCTGGATCGCATCAGCACAGTACGCCGTGCCATTGCTGCAGAACAGTCTTGCAGACATCTCAGAGCTTAAGCTTATCAACCTGCTGGAGCGAGTGCTCAAGCTAAGCACCATCAGCGTCATTTGCTGGCTTGCCGGATTCTATGCCTTGTTCCAAGCGTCTTTGAACGCACTAGCCGAAGTCATGCGCTTCGGCGACCGCGAATTCTACGGCGACTGGTGGAACTGCTCGGACGTCCGCTCGTACTGGACGAGCTGGAACAAGCCCGTGTCGCAGTTCATGAAGCGGCACATCTACGCTCCAATGGTCGGCCGAGGCATGCCTCCACCGCTCGCGCAGGTCCTGACCTTCATCTTCTCTGCTTTCTTGCACGAGATACTGGTCGGAGTGCCGACGCACAACTTGCTGGGGCTTGCTTTCATGGGGATGATGATGCAGATCCCGATGATCTTCTTGACGGATACGTTTAGGAAGCGGGAAGGATATTGGCCGAAGCTGATGGGCAATCTGATTTTCTGGTGTTCATTCTGTCTTATCGGTCAGCCCGTGGCGGCGCTGGGGTATTACTTTGCCTGGCAGGCGAAGTACGGCCAGTCTCGGCCGGAGTATCCTGTGCTGTGGCCCGCGGGCGAGAAGACAGGGTGATCCTTGTTTGAGTGCATTATGGCAGTAGGTAGCGAGCTTGGACGTGCGAGTGAAGAGAATACCTTGTCGAGATAGTCACGAATAACGTTAATTAATCAGGCATTTCAAGTGTACTAATATGCGCATTCACTACTGCTCAGCTACAACCCTTCTCACCACTTTTGTTCACTCAATCAGCTTGACCATCACGTGATCCAATCGTTTCGGGTCTCCGAGAATAGCAGGTGCATTGGATGACGAGTGAAGGAGCGGGTGTAACTTCAAGTCCCGCCCAATCTCTCCTCACGTGGGCGGCAGCAGCAGCAGAGGTGGGAGCTCCAATTGAGACTTATCGCTCACTGATATCGACTGGGTTTTGTCCTCCTTCACCCGTACAGCACACAGGACAAGACAGGACCACCCCATCTTTCACTTCACAAGCCGGCGCAAAGATTAAGTTCACAAGAGTTGAGTTGATCGTCTAGCGCGCACCCACACTTCCTGTGCCGCCCGAGCTCAGGCTGGATCGCGACCAACGTCAGCCCGCCGCCGAGACGAGACGCTGAGACACAGGGCTCTTTCGCCGAGAGCCTCATCGTGCCTCCGCCGCCGAACACTTCCAACACGCGACCGCTAACGGCTTCACTGGACCCGACTGGACTGGACTGGACTGGCCTGCTCCATCCTGTTTTTATGGCGTCACATTGAACATTGCACTACTCACTACTACTGTACTGCATTGCACTCCCCTCCGCCCTCGCCACCCCGAGCACATTGTCTTTCCGCCCTGTACAGTCACGCGACAAGACCTCCGCCCGACGCGATCGCCGCGCCATAACTCGTCTGCGCCCGGCCGCCTCTCTGTCGCACCGTCTGCGCTGTTGCCCGTCCATCTCATACGCGCACCGTCTGCGCTGTCGCCCGGCGCCCATCTCATACGCGCACTCCGAGTCCGCCCGGCGCCCATCTCTGTCGCCTGCCGAGCACCACCATCCATTGCGCGCCATCCCCGCAACTCCCAGTACCGCACTCTCGTCGACTCGCTCGGTCGATCGTCCATCGCGTGCGCTGCAGCTGAGTGCGCAGCGTCTCACGCGCCGGCGCCGGCACCATGGCTCTTGCGGCCCCGCCGGCCAGTGAGCGCAAGCGCGTCAAGGTCTACGAACTTAAGAACAACGACTGGTACGACCGCGGCACTGGCTTTTGCTCTGGCCGCCTGCTCACCGGACCCAACATCAATCCGGACAACCCCGATGCGCACATCGTAGTCGTCAGCGAAGATGAACCCGAGCGCGCGCTTCTGGAGACGCGCATCACCAAGGACGATGGATATCAGAAACAGCAAGAGACGCTCATAGTATGGACCGAGGCGAATGGTGTGGATATGGCGCTGAGCTTCCAAGAGGCCGAGGGATGTTCTTCGATATGGGAATTCGTATCCGAGGTGCAAACACGCTTGGCCGCGCTCGCGCCGGATGACGGCCTTTCGGATGATTTGCTGGATCCTCTTCACAACACAGTCGCTCTACCGGATCCCCAACTGGGGAAGTTGGAAGAGATTGATGGCATGATCCGGAATGCTTCCCAAACGCCGGCTGGTCGCGACGCCCTTATCACGTTCATCATGAACCCCGAACAGCAGTACATCTTGAAACTCACGCCGCTAGTGGAGATTGCGGAGGATCGGGAATCAACACCTGATTTGCATCGGCTGTGCACGATCATGAAGGCCCTCATCTTGCTGAACGACACGTCGATCATCGAATTTGTGGTAACGGACCAGGCGGTCATGGGCGTGGTTGGCGCACTCGAATACGATCCCGACTTCCCATCACATCGCGCAAACCACCGGCAATACCTTTCCGACTCTTCAAAGTTCAAGCAAGTCGTCCACATAGAAAATGACGACATCCGCCGAAAGATTCATTACACCTATCGCTTGCAGTACCTCAAGGACGTTGTTTTGGCTCGCATTCTGGACGACCCTACATTCTCCGTGCTCAATTCACTCATCTTCTTCCACCAAGTTGACATTGTCAACTACCTCCATGGTAACGAGCAGCTCCTGAGGGAGCTTTTCAACATATTCGGCCCGGACGAGACCGATGCGCCGCGGATGAGAGAAGCGGTACTTTTCATTCAAAACTGCTGTTCGGTGGCGAAGACCATCCAAGCGACTTCGAGAGCGCACCTGTACAACAACTTTGTTCAATTCGGCCTCTTCCCCGTGGTCATGTTCGCTTTGCGACATCACGATGCAGCGGTGAGAGTGGCGGGAACAGACATCTTGGTGTCACTGATCGACCACGACCCACATATGGTCAGGCTGCAGATCTTCAATGCCATCAAGGAAAAGACCACACCACTCACAGACACTCTGATCGAACTCCTACTGGTGGAGGTCGACTTGGGAGTCAAGAGCCAAATGGCCGATGCGATCAAGATTCTACTAGACCCCAGCACGACACAAGCACAAATGGACATGATGAATAGAGCTCAAAATGGCGACTTTGTACAGAAGCAGCGCGGCTCGGGACCACACATGGCGATAGCGCCCCAAACGGAGGCCTTCATTTCGAATTTCTACGAAGACAGCGCGAAGAGGCTCTTCCAACCCCTGAAGGATCTCGAACACAGACCATCGATGGTCGGCCTCACTGTTCACGAGACAAGTCTATACACCCATCTCGTTGAGGTATTGTGCTTCTTCGTGCGACAACACACATACAAGAGCAAGCTCTTCATTCTGGCAGAGAATCTGCACGCCCGGGTGGCACAACTCTTGGCTTGTCCGCAGAAGTACATGAAGTTGATGGCTCTTAAGTGGTTCCGCATCTGCATTGGCCTGCAAGACGAGTTCCACAACCGACAACTGATCCAGCATGGCCTCTTCGAGCCGATACTGAACATTGTGTACGAGACGATGCCACGGGACAACCTCTTGAACTCGGCTTGTTTGGAGCTCTTTGAATACATCAAGCGCGAGAACATCAAACAGCTGATCGTACATCTCGTGGAGCATCACCGCGAGCGCTTGCTTGGGATCACGTACGTGAACACATTCCAGAACCTCCTTATCAAATACGAAGCATTGCAGATGCCTCCGCAGGCCAGCGGAGAGGACTCATTCACCACACAAGAGGGCACACCTCAAAGAACGATCAACGGCCAGCGCCACAGTGGCCTCCGAGAAGCAGATGCCGACGAAGAGGCATACTTCAACGGCGACGATGACATGGACGGCGAAGAGGACGACGACAGTAGCCTGCCCACCACCGCCAAGGTCAATCTCCCCAACGGCGCAAGTCCCTTGCGTCCCTTGGTCAGCTATCCCGACGACGACGAAGACACCATGGACTTGCTTTCATCCTCGCCTGACCAACTCAAGGACAAGAAGAACACCAGCAGCAGCGAATCCACATCGACCGACGCAGCGACCGAAGGCACAGAAATTGACTCACCGCAGGAGAAATCGCGCGGCCGCGATCGCAAGCCCGTTCCCGTCGAGGGCTCGCCCGGCGCCCAGCAGTCCCCTCCAGAGTCCGTCGCCATCAAACGCCGCCGCGAAGAAGACGACGAAGACAACGAGCTCGGCAAGCTCATGAGCGGTGCCAGCGGCGTCAAGCGCAGGAACAGTTCCGCCACAAGCGTCAGCAATCGCATGGGAGACGCTTCGCTCGGCGACCGGCCGAACGGCGCGCACAACGCCGACGGCGCCTCTTCACCCACCAGTGGCGGCGCGCAGATGCTGAGGCGCAAAGGCAGCTTGAAGACCAAGAATCAGGGCAACGTCAGCCGCTTTGCTTTCAACAAGAGCGTGCCGATCAAGGCGACGACGACGACGACGGAGCCTGAAAGTACTGCCAAGGACGAAAATCCGCCGGCTGCTGCTGCTGCTGCTGCTGCTGTCGAGGCTGACGAAGCGAAGGATGGCTAGGCTAGAGAGGGAAGAAAGAGAAGAGATTCGCTGGCTCATCGTTCGATCCGACGACTAAACGACGTCGAATGACGAAATCCGTATGAAACACGTTGGCGTCTTTTTTTTTTCTCTTTATAACCGTAGCAAAGCATAAGTGCGCCTTCCCGTCCTCCCTCTCTCCCTCACCCTCGCCCCCTTCGAGCAAAACTTGACGGTTTTTTTTCTTATTGACAAGTTTCCTTAATTGTTTCTCAAGGTCCTTTTATTACCCTCCTGTCTCGCTTTTCTTCTCTTTTCTTTTTTCCAAAGTAAACCTACATGTTTATTCTGTGTATGTGATCGGTTCGTTTTTTATAACTCGAAGGGCGGGGGGACTGGAGGAGGAGAAGGGGGCAATCAACGACGCAATCATTACAACGCGCGCGAACTCTGACCTTTCCGGCGTTTGGAAGGGGATTGAGGGGCGGAAGGGAGGGTGCCCTTTTCAGTTGTTCCCTAGGTTTCCTATGTATGCAGGTTCGACGGATGGGAAATCCGAGATGTTGAATGAACTTGGGACGACGTGAGAGTCGAAAGTGGAAAGTGGAAGAGGGCGAGGAGAGGTGGAGAAGGGGGACGGTAACAAGAGGAATGAAGTATATTGTTAACTGGGTACAGGTATCATCAAGTACAGAACAAAAAATTCACGAGATGCAAGGAGTTTGAATCGGGAAAGAGTGTTTTGATGTTTTCTCTTTTTTTTTTTCCTCTTGTCATTCGGCTATGTACTTGGGTAAGTGGTATATTATCATCATCACAATGTAACAATGTTACTGACAGCGGGTCGTCTATTATGTCTAACTACATCAAAACTCAGGTGTAGATCTTGAAACGCTGGGAAGAGGCTGAAGTTAACTGGACGAGTGCATCCCGTTTCGGGGTTGGTGGTCGGCGGCGCTCTCGAAGAGTGGGGTCTGGATCGGGGAACTACCATGGGGCTGGAGAGAGGGCTATCTATTTCCTGATCGCCCTTTTACACTTGTGCCTTTCTGCTTTGCTTGCCGTTACTGTGGTCGAAGGCTGGCCGGTTGGGGGATCGAGAGGCTGACTTCATGCATGTCAGGGCTATAGATGTTGGCATCTCTCTGGCTGGCTGAAGGCTCTAGGATCATTGGGGGTGCCGTCTCTATTGAGGCCCAATGTCTTGCCCTGCCCTGCTTACTTTCGCTGCCGGCGATGGAAGAATTAAGCTCTTTCGGTAATTGCCCTGAGCCGTGGATGATCAATCTTCTCGGCAGGAGATCAAGTCGAGAGCCCGGTCCCGGATTCCTGGAATCGAAAGACACACGTCTCGAAGAATCGTGAACTTGCCAACCACTGTGAACCTGCGAAAGCCAAACACCGCACGCGCTCAAGATTCGCATTTTTTTGAGTGTCTGACTAGACTACTGATCCTGGTGGAAGATCTAGATGGCGTAACCCAACACGCCTGAACCGCCTCAATAACCTTATTCAGCTGGACCTTCGACAAGGTTGGCACCTCTTTGCCTACCTGCCGCGTGTGTAGTTGCCGGTTGCAATTCTAACTGTCCCGAGGTGTAAAACGGCTCTATCGAAATCCGAACTAGTACTACTCCGCTCTCTCACATCCTACCTACTAACCCAGCTTACCACCAGAGTGTGTAGCTCTCTCTCGCTATTTCCTACGGCGTGCCGTTCTATTCAGCCTCAGAGCTCCTACTTTTAGGTTGGTCACTACGTACATCACTCGGGACATGGTAGCCGAGAGTTCAGATGGCTTGGGTCGATTGTTATGAGAAGCTTTACGAAGTGCTCTTCCGGACGGCACACGGTCAGGCCGCTTTGCGTGGTCTGATGGATGGTTTGGGTTGCTGTGAAGATCATGGCTAGTGTTTTATACTGCTGGACCGCTCGTGGGCCTTCGTCTACTCGAGTGCCACTCGCTTCTCTTTCGGTGGACTTTTGGTTCACTGCACATTCCTCGATACACACCAGTCTGACGAATACTGGCGCTACAACTTGGTCGCCCACGAAGGCTTACACTACTCGCGTCTACACCCGGCTCATTGGAAGGTCGTCGTACAAATTATGGCTATATTCTCCAGGACCAAGTCAAAGGCTAGAAGAGCCAGCGAGCCAGGAGCCCTGAAGGTCGAGGTGGTAGAAGACATCACAACACCGAACAACGCACCCGAAAGAGGATGCAAAGGAAAAGAGGCCATAAGGCCAGCCCAGCGAGATTGTGCGAGCGCGATGCCGCCGATCTCTTCCCTTTCACAGCCGGCAGAATCCTCCCATAAGACATCGAATGGATCTGGTTTGGCTCAAACTTCTAGCGACGACTTCGAAGGCAGCGACTACCTGACTGCTCTCAACAGCCAGCAGGATTACTCCTATGCGCACTCGTCTAGTGATTCGGGATACTCCTCAGCAGGACCGCAATCCCGTTCAATCTCGCAGGCACCAACTGTACAACGGGAGACGGGCTGCTTCCAAATTTCCAACAAATCCTCCTCCAATTCGACACTGGGAGAAGACGTTCCACGAAAGTCAGGTCTCTCTGTGCGACGGCCTTCGTCACAAGACGATGTAACTGATCGTAGCAGTGCAAATCTGCCTAAGTCCGCTGAAAGCCGATTCCTGAGTCCTTCGAGGTCTGTACAGGGAATGCGATCGTACTTCAGGCCGGATCACGGAGACGACACACCACCGGCTCTGCCCAGCCAAACTCGGTTCCAGGATGTACGGTATCAGCGCCAAATCCAACAAACCATGCCCAAGCGGCCTACTTCTGTCTCTCAAGCGTCGCGGGCCGAGTCTGAGCGCATGTCTTGCCCGCCGCCCCAGTGTAGCAGCAGCTCCTCGGCGGCAGTGTTGCAGAGCGTCCGCAGTGCCTACGCTATTCGATCTCTCGCCGCAGTACCGTCAAGTTCACGATTGCCGTATGACTGGAGCAACCAGATCCCCAGTAATCTCGACCAACAGCTACAGACCACGTCTCTGCAGCCTCGATCTCCTACGTCTCCCACATCACACAAGACTCCCGCACAAACGAGAGGTCGGAACGAGTACAAACCACCCCTCAGCATCCTCGATGGACAGAAGGTGAAAAAATGTGGTCTCATCTTGGACGAAGAGGGGGATCCCATCGGCGAGCTATACGAGGGAGACATCATCGACTGCGTCCGCGAAAAAGCAGATGCCCAAGGTGCTGTCCTCGATGAGTACGGGCTAGTGGTTGGCAAG
>Ga0265780_10006626_pt1 | contig 14328 bp, 13 predicted proteins | sample P1T30metagenome_FD_192432 | JGI IMG/M metagenome (GOLD analysis project Ga0265780, IMG submission 192432) | Plant litter microbial communities from East Loma Ridge, Irvine, California - P1 T30 | ecosystem: Environmental > Terrestrial > Plant litter > Unclassified | place: USA: California... | reverse complement strand
GAAACGTCCCTGCCGATTTTAAAACAACACTACCTGTAATAACACAGGAAAAACGGAGTACCTGTCCCCTTTTTGATACCAGGTAAACACCGTCCGACTTAAATGCCCACCTCCTGTTCAAAGAAAAATTCACAAAGGCTCCCAGAATACCTGAAACAAGGATAGAATAGGTATAATGGATATAAACCAGTTCTGTAAGAATAATCATGACGGCATAATCTGTCATACCACCAAGAAAGGCCGATACCTGGGCCTTTAAAAATGCCAGAAATGAACTGCGCCTCTTCATATATTTATATCACTCTTTTTTCTGCCTGGTCCCTGAAATCGCCTGACTGAAGAAGTTTCCTGGTGTCTGCCAGGTTTACGAACAGCAACACCAGTGATATCGCTCCTGCAAACCAGGTAATCGAACCCTTAAAAATAACTTCTGCAACCAGAACAAGACTTATTATTACCCGAAGCTCTGTAGGTCCTACCAGCCCGGAATCAATAGAATATTTATCGGTTATCTTATAACGCAGCTGCGATATGATCATGGCCCATCCATATAACACTACAAAAAGAAAAGCAAGAATTTCAGCAGCCCCCGCAGCATAGACCATATATCCCAGTCCGATAAATACAATGCCGGCCCAGTCTACAATTATATCGAGAGCAAAGCCATACCACTTCCGCGGACTGTTACGATAGTATGCCAGACGACCGTCCAGCGAATCGCCTAACCAGTTTATAGCCAGTCCGGCAATACCCAGTAAAAGGTATGCCGGATGAGCGTAATGCCCCAATAAAAAAGCAGTAAGCACAATAGCCGATCCTCCCATCCCGGTATATGTCAGCATATCTGATGTAACATATCCCGGCACTCTTTTTATAAGTATAGAAATGAGTTTCTGCTCGGCTGCCCGGAACAGGTTGGTCCGGGTTCTGTCTTTGAAAAGCTGTTTATTGCCGTCCGGAGTTTTTGATAAATCATTTCCTCCAGACGCATGTTCTTCTTCTTTCAATATCTTTTATTAATCCTTCTTTAAGAAATTGATATTTCTTTTGTTCAGGACAAAGATAAAAAGATTAAATAGTAATGGTATGTGTAATCCCTTTTCCGGTTTCCATATCCTTCCCGCTCAGTTGTATATAATCAACTTTAGGTATACAGAAGGTGCCGTTTTTTACTTTAATAAACACCCTGTCGAGTATCATAGACCGGTCTTTCAGCACGGCGTAAACATAATAGTTCTTTCCCGGAGCTGACTGAGTCAGATAGAGAGGCAGCTTGGGGTAAGACGTAAAACGCAGTTCATGTTTTCCCTTTGCTATAATCTTCGAACTTATGCCATATGCCAGCTTACGCTGCATGCCGGATAGCGCCTTGATCTGCCCACCCTCCGTATAGCGGATCCAGAACACACTCACAGGCTCCTCTTCATTCAGCTGCCCGTCTTTCATATTCAACTGGTAAATTACCGTATTGGCATCAGGGTTCCTTTGCAGATAGAACAGCTGATTAGCTATTCCCCTTGGAACAGGATAGCTCTCTTCAAAATATGAAGTTCTTGTCAGCGTGTTACCGCTCGACTGTAAAGAGAACATCAGCATACATAACAAAACGGTTACCGGCCTGTAAAATCTGATGAACTTTTTCCTGTCCATATTGTCAACGAGTAACAATACCCCGTCTAAGCGCCCCGATCTCCGGAGATAAGTAATTATCAGAAGGATTAACATTATACTATTTTTTCTATTTAACTATGCCTGCAAACCGCTGGTAAAATACCGTCGGACTGTTTTCATCCTTTGGAGCATATTTGCCTGCTATTATTGGTATGTAAATTACCCGCCTGCGGCTTTCCTCTCCTCTTACAGACGATTGTGCAACTCTGTGCCATAATCTGCCGTCGTGTACCGTGAGATCGCCTGCCTGGGGAATAACAGCTATCTCATTCGGGTCCTCGTCATGATCAAGAAAGTACTTTTTCCTGAACAACATCTGGTAAAGCCCCTGTTTATGCGTACCTGGAATTATTCGCAGGCCTCCGTTCTCCGGTTTCAGATTACTCAGATGAATTCCGACATTCAGCATCGGGTTAAGCTTTCTTCCATAAAAAATGTCACGCAGTCCGTCTGTATGCCATCCCATCCTGGTAAACTTACTTTCCGGCCCGTTTACATAATGGTTAAATACCATTCCATCTTTCTCGCTCTCTCCTAACCTGGCATCGGGGCCTGCCAGTTCAAGCAGCCCGTTTAACCGGTGATCAAGTAACAATCCGCTTAATGCAGAATGATGCTGATTAACAAAAGCAAAACGCTGTACTATCGGTGTTCCGTCCAGGTCATGGCCATATTTTATCGGCACTCCGTTCACTTTCTTAACATCCGCTTCAAGCCACCTCTTTTGAACTGCCTCAGAGGCGTTTACAATCGTTTGTACGGTATCCGTGGTAATAAAGTTTTTAAAATGAATAAATCCATGAGTGTTAAAAAAATCTTTCTGTTCTGCAGTTAACGTTTCTGTCAATGTAAATTTTGGATATGCGCTTGCCATACTTATATTTTTAATAAAAACCGTAAATGTATTTGAGTGAATTATCAGATCAGAGATGACCCGGAAAGAAAGGTATTAACAACAACAGCAGCCAGCATTCACCGGCTTAATGGGATCTGCCTCGTCTGTAATTAAACTATATCTTTTAAATTTGTTCATATACTCTACCAATTCAGTAGTCTATATACAAACATAGAAAAAAATATTATTGTTTACACAAATTAAAAAAATATTAAATAAATGTTAATCAGTCTTATAAATACCTGCTGCTGCGTTTTCTATAAAGGATTTCGGAAGAAAACGGTTAGCATACGCTGAAATAACATTTATTGCTCCGGGTATAATTTCCGATTTTCTGCTGAACATCCCCTTAACAGCTATTTCAGCCACTTCCGCAGGCTGCATGTTAAATCTGGCAGCCATTTTACTCAAAGCATTAAGTCCGGCCCTCTCGGCGAAACCGGTATCCACAGGTCCGGGACATAAACAGGTAACCGATACCGGTGAGTTTTTCAGTTCATACCGCAGCGAGCGACTGAAAGAAAGCACAAAAGCTTTTGAAGCGGCGTATAAACCCAGTGTGGGTACAGACTGGTATGCCGCCGTGCTTGATACATTGAGTATGAACGAAGCACTTTCCTTTTTTAGCAAGGGAAGCAAAAAGAATGTCAGTTCAATTACAGTATTTATATTCAGCTGAAGCATATTTAACTGCTGATCCAGCTCCAGGTTTTCAAAAGGACCCCAAAGCCCGTAACCCGCATTATTTATTAAAACAGAGACGGGGAACGAATGGCCATTTATCCATTCCTTCACTTCCAGCGCAGCGCCCGGTACAGCCAGATCTACAGGAAACACTTCTGCCCTTATGCCATAACGCTCTTCTACATCTTTTTTAAGCTGGTTAAGATCGGTAGCAGACCGTGCTACCAGGAGCAGGTTATAATTCCGGCTGGCCAGCGAATATGCCATCGCTTTTCCTATCCCTTTACTCGCTCCTGTAATAACTGCGTATGATTTCATAATGAAGTGGCTTATGTCCGGGCAATAATACTAATATATCATCATTGCTTATCAGAAACTTAATACTTCGGGACGAAATAACCTGTCGTCGAAGCCATTTGCCAATACTTTAAATCGAATAAATGGAAATAAGTTGCTGCCTGAAGCTGATCATGAAAATGCCCCCCCTTACCGGAAATTCCCCCACTCAAATACAACTAGTTTACAATAACTTACCTGTGTTCTCAGGATAACAGCGGCCCTATCAAAGTCTTCGAAGTCAGACGAGTCAAACAGATTCCGGCAGCTTGTGTTTATAAGGTCTGATATCATTTACCATGTTAGAAATTATTAGAAACCTGCCTTCTCATGTACTGGGAATAAAGGCAATCGGACAAGTAACGGCAGAAGATCTTAAAACGGTATTACATCCCGCCTTAAATGAACAGGTAGAAAAATTTGATGCGATCAACTATTTACTTGTTTTGGATACATCCGTTAAAAATTTCACCACAGGTGCCTGGCTTCAGGATATGAAGGCTGGATTACAGAACTTATCCAAATGGAATAAAATTGCGGTGGTAACTGATGAGATCGTGGTCGAAAAGTTCACCGATCTGTTTACCATAGCTGTTCCGGGAAAATCGAGAGGATTTAAACATGTGGAGATGGAAGAAGCTAAAGCCTGGATCAGTACTATGGAGTAATAAAAGCAAGCTGATATTAATTATTGATAGCTATTTCAGTATTTCATCAGGCTCCAGGCATGTTTTGTATATTGCCGATTTAATGACTGCGGATGTATGGGTGGCTTGAATGCATTTGTCTGCTATCAGAGAGGCGTTGCTTACCTTTCTGCATAACAGACAAATACTTATTATAACATTCCCCTTAGTAACTGGAATAATTAGACCGTCGGAATCGTGCCACCGTCAATCACATACTCAGTCCCTGTAAGGTACGCGGCCTTTGGCGAAACAAGAAAACCTACCAGTTCTGCAACCTCTTCCGGTTTGGCAGGCCTGCCCATTGGAATACCTCCCAGGCTGTCCATCACTTTTTGTATAGCCTCGTCAATAGTAACACCTGTCCTTTCCGAAATCTCTTTCATCATGCCGCTGGCCCCTTCAGTCTGGATCCAGCCCGGTGAAACGGTTAATACTCTGACGCCCTTGCCGGAGACTTCATTAGAAAGATTTTTGCTATAGTTAATCAATCCGGCCTTGGCAGCAGCATAAGGTATTGTCGAATCGTATAAAGGCAGCCGTCCCTGGATCGACGCTATATGTATAATTACGCCAAACTTTTTTTCCAGCATAACAGGTAGAAAAGCTCTGTCAAGCCGTACCGGTGCGAGAAGATTGGTCTGAATCGTCTCTTCCCAGTTCTGGTCGCTTATTGCGGCAAAACCACCTCCCGGTGTTGTGGATCCGCCTAAGTTATTAATTAAAATATCCAGCCTTCCGTAACCAGAGAACACTTGACGAACAAGCTTTTCAGAGCCTTCCGCCTTGCTCAGATCTGCTGCAATAAAATCGAACTCGTTATCACCATATTCAGGCTGGTTCCTGGCTGTAACGATCACCTTAGCGCCCGCAGCAGCGAGTCTTTTCGCAATAGCATTTCCGGTGCCTTTTGTACCGCCTGTTACGAGAGCAACTTTGCCCTTCAGTTCATCATTATAATTGAAACTCATTTCCATTGTTATATCTTTTGTGTAAAATTCGGCAGTATGATCTGGCTAAAAAAGTAGGGCAAAACGATTCATATAGGGATAAATTTATCCTTATTGCCTTAAAGAACTCATTAGGCTACTTTTGTAAAATGTATCAGCGAAAAATAGCTCCGAATCTTAACTGCGGATTAGATCTAGTCGGCGAGGTATTATATGGAAAATGGAAGATCCGCCTGTTATGGTTCATCCACGGAGGATACAAACGCCCCAGCGAACTGCAGCGAAAGATTCCGGATGCATCTGCGAGAGTATTATCTATGCAACTGAGGGAACTGGAACAACATGAATTAGTTTCAAGAAAGATCTACCCACAAGTTCCTCCGAAAGTAGAATATAATCTGACAGCTTTTGGCGAATCGCTTATTCCCATACTGGCTGCCATCGGAAACTGGGGAGATGAACATGAAGAAAGATTGAGGAGGGTTATAACTGAAGCCGAAAATTTATAGTGCAGTGGCAAGTGTTTCCCTTTATCGTCCGCATTTGCAATGCGGATGTTGGAGATCGGCGATTGTATCGCCTCCTTTTATGCCTTAAAAAATGTAATTCTCAATCGTCCCCGTTTGAAACGGGGACGATTGGATGCATAAAAATTCCTGCAGGTTATTATTGTTTGCTGGTCGTATCTTTCTTCTTAAAGGGACTTAAATTTTTCAGCAGCCCCTTTCCTGCCTCTTCCAGTTTCTTTTTATTTGATGTTCCGGCAGCAGAAGTATCCCGAGCTCCGCTGAGCTTTTTGTTCAGCTCATCCTTAGCATTTTGCACCAGCTGTTTCTTTACCGACGCCACGGTATCTTTTACCGCCTGGCTAACCGCCTGTTTCGTCGCTTCTACTTTAGCCTGAATAAACTGAGCCGACTGTGCTTTGATATCCTGAGCCAGAGAAGTGGCGGTTTGTTTAAAGTCTGCTTTTATAACGGGTTTGCTGAATGAGCCTCCCAGCTTAACCTGAAAATCTACTTTATCGGCGACAGTTAAGGGAACGCCCTTAGTGTTGGCTTTAGCTACCAGACTGTTAACCAGCGAATTCCCCTTCTCCCCCATCAGTGCACGCGGCACCTTCATATTTATGGTATAATCCAGTGACTGATCCAGGCCGTGCAGTCCGCCAACCTCCATATCAATATCTTTCACGCTGAGGTTAAAAGGTTTAACAAGTACCTTCCCGGCAGCAAACTCAAAATAACTCTTTATATCCTTTACCGAAATCTGCTGAAGCGATGAAATATTTAATGTCGTAGCCATGCTCTCCAGCGGTTTGAACTTGCTGAGTATCCCTTCCAGCAGTAATACATTACCCTTACCTGTCAGCGTACTGAAGTCCGGCATCATACTTTCGCCCAGTTTTCCATTCAGGGTTAATGCCGAACTCAATTTACCCGACAGGAATTTGCCTACAGGCATCAGCTTTTGTACTGTATTAAACGTATAAAACGTTTTCTCTATACTCACATCTTTGATGTCGTACGACATCGAGATATCCGGTTTCTTTTTGTTCAGCTTGGTAGAATAACTTCCGCTTATCCCCATAGTCCCATCCAAAGCTTTACCATTTACACCATCGATCTTTACGGTTTCGTCCGACACCTGTAATGCCCCGGAGAGGTCTTTTATCTCCAGCTTATCATACTTCACCGAACCAGCTTTCGCATTTACGGTAACATCCAGGCTCGCAGGTACAACAAAAGGCGCTGAAGCAGCGGCGCTGGAACTGGTATCTGCCGATACCCCCATCCATTCATTCAGGTCAATACGGTCGGCCGTCAGGTTAATCACTCCGTCGAGCGGCTGGTTTTTGATCAGGTAAGGCAGTATATTATTTATAGAACCGTTTGCCGTAAAATTACTGTGCATATAACGTCCTGCGGCACGGTTGAGGGTAACATTTCTCGGATTAAAGGTCATTAACAGGTCGCTGACCTGTACGCCAGCAGGATAATCTGCAGACAAGTAAAGAAAATCTTTCAGTGCGATGGTACCTGCTGCATAAAACTGCTCGTACTGCTTTTTCTGAACGGCCAGCGTACTCCCCTTTATGCTCACATTTGCGTCGAGCAGTCCCTTCAGCCTGGTACCGTCCTGTAATTTCACAAAACTGGTAATCGCCGAAAGATCCAGTTTTCCCTTTGCCGCCGCATCGACATACAGACTGGAAACCGGCTGTTTGATCAGCGCCCGGAAATCAAAAGGATTACGGTCCATCTCAATATGCCCCTTTGATATATTAACAACCGTATGGTCCGTAATACCGTCAGGGTTATCGACGCTTGCCGCAAAATTGATATTCTTTACGGCCTTCGGCAGGTCCGGATACTGAAAGAACCCATTCTTCACTTCCAGGTTCAGATGATATGCAGGTATTTTTGATTCGCTGTAAACACCTTTTACAAAACCATCAAAGCTCAGATCCCCTGAAGTTTTTACAGAAGAAAAATTGTTCTGATAAATAGCAGGAACAAAAGAAAGGATATTTTTAAAGCTGGTAGACAGCGCCTTGAATTTAATATCCATATTATAATAATTTTCGGCCATCTGGAAAAAGCCGTCCACTCCGAGATTCAGGTCGTTAAGCTGTATCTTCTCCGTCTGAAAGGAGTATTTACTGTTCTTTGCATCTACCTGGATATCCGCATCGATATTTGTTTTTATCTTATATAAATAAGGGATGCCGCCATAGCTGAAACTGAGCTCATCGGCAGCAGTCATGGTTTTAAGTGAAAAAATATCCGCACTGAAGTCGCCGCTTCCTTCGTGCTCCAGGTTGCTGATGCTGGCACTCATTTTTGCGGCGTCATCGCGATAGATAATATAACCCTTATGGATAGCGTATTTCTTAAGATCCAGGCTCAGCGGTTCTGTTTTCCCGGTAGTATCTGCAGCAGTTGTATCCGGCTTGAAGATATCCCAGTTTGCCTTACCCTCTTTGGTAACCAGGGCCAGCACATGCGGCTCGTCAAGCTCAATGCCATTTATTTTGATCGTATTACCGTGGATAACACTCATTACGTTAATTGAGATATCGAACTTTGTTACCGAAAGTAAGGTGTCGCCCGCAAATTCATCAGAGCCCGTAATACGAAGGCTGTCCAGCCCAAGGGATAACGAAGGAAAGTTCCTGATCAGCGAAACATCTGCATCGCTAAAATCGACCTTTGCATTTACGCTTTTATTGATCTCCGACTTAACCAATTGTACTATTTTTCCTTTAAAAAGCAGGGGAATCAGCACAATGAATGCTATAAGAATTAAAACCAGGATGCCTGCTATACTAAGATTTCTTTTCAACCGCATTATATAAAATTTAATAAAATGCTAAGTTAAGATTTTCTGCATAGCTGAACTCTGTAGAAAACCTTTAACATTTAAAGACTGGCAGGACGGCTTTTATTAAAATACGCAGTATATCTTTTTACGAACCAGTTCACCGCCTCATTTTCCGCTGCTGAATGCGCAAGCACTACTTCGGTAGTAACCGGCACACCGTCGAGTCTTATATACTCCAGCTTCAGTTCGCTGAACTGCGCAGCAACCGCAGCCGGCAAAATAGACACTCCTGCTCCGTGTGCTACCAGCCTCAGAATAGAATGAACAGTGTTGGCTTCATGGGTAATTTCAGGCAAAAATCCCATCCGCCTGCAAACCTCCATTAACTTCTGATAATAAACAGGGGCATAGTCGCGGTTAAAAAATATGAATGGCTGCCCTCGAAGAAAATCTCCCGCTTCTCCTGGTTTAAAAGCGCTCTTGAGCCATTCGGGCAATACAATTACAAAAGGATCCTGGAACAAGCTCACTATCTTCAGCTTTTCTGAATTTACCGGCGCCCGCATAATACCTATATCAAGCTTTCCTTCTTCCAGGGCCTTTACCTGCTTTACCGTAGGGATCTCGTATAATTTGACGTTCAGAAAGGGAAAGACCTGCCGCATTTCCTTCAGGGTATCCAGCATATAAACATGATAGGTTGAGCTGATATACCCGATCTTGAGTTCGCCGCTCTGGTTTTCATGAAGCTGTTTCACTACCTGTTTAGTTTCGCTTAACAAGGAAAAGATATGATCCACCCTGCTTTTGAAATACAGGCCGGCCGGAGTTAGAATAACGCGCTTGTTGTTTCTCTCAAACAGTTTCGCGCCCAGTTCTTCTTCCAGCTCCCTGATTTGCCGGCTCAGCGGCGGCTGCGATATAAAAAGTCTTGAAGCCGCCTTTCTGAAGTGCAGATCTTCGGCTACCGTCTTAAAATAAAGTAAATGCCTTAATTCCATGATACCTTAAATATATCATTAATTGACAATATTGATATTTTTAAACTATCAACAATGCGCTTAGCTTTGAAAAAACAAACAAAATGAACAACAGCAATTACCTCAGGAAATCAAGTATAACGGAGATCAGGACGCGCTTCGACCAGGATGTGGAACGCTTTTCGAACCTGGAAACCGGCCAGCAGACAGTTATAGATTCATCCCTGAGCATTGAACTCGTCACCAGCGCAGCCTCGGTTATAAACCCATCGGCTACAGAGCTTCTGGATATCGGCTGCGGCGCTGGTAACTATAGCCTCAGGATGCTGGAAAAAATACCCGCACTCAACTGTACGCTGATAGACCTCAGCCTGCCAATGCTGAACCGGGCAAAAGAACGTATCGAACAGGTATCAGTGGGAAGGACGACTTTATTACAGACCGATATCCTGGAGGCCGGACTGCCGGAAGAGGGTTTCGACATCGTACTGGCCGGCGCCGTACTGCACCACCTGAGAGACGAAGAGCAATGGAAAACGGTATTTAAGAATGTTTACCGCTCGCTTAAACCGGGTGGAAGTTTCTGGATCTCTGACCTGATCGTACATGATCACCCTGCGCTCGATCAGCTTTTCCAGGGAAGATATGCTGAATATCTGGATAGTCTCGGCGGACCGGAGTACCGCAAAAAGGTATTTGATTATATCGAAGCGGAAGATACACCGCGTTCGGTTACATTTCAGGTAGAACTTATGAGGAGCTGCGGCTTCAGGTATGTTGATATTCTGCACAAGAACAGCTGTTTTGCCACATTTGGAGGGGTAAAATAGGTTGTAACAGCGGGGATCTCGGATCCCCGCTGTTACATATTCCTTTAAAACCTGAAACCTGCAGAAATATACGGCAGCGTCCCTTCTTGCGAAAATCCTACAACACCCTGGATAAAGATCAGGTCTGCCGGACTGATATACAAACCTGTTCCGTAACCATGATGCCATCTCGAAGAACTTTCCCCGGGATTCCAGACACGCCCGACATCGTTGAACCCGATAAGCCCCACTGTTCCGGGAAGGAGATAAGAGGTAAAATGAAACAGTTTCAGCCGCATTTCCAGGTTATGATAAGCCATAGTATTTCCGGTAAACCGCCGGCTATGAAAACCGCGCAGGTTCTGCGGGCCGCCCAGCTGCATCTGCTGGAAGAACATTGGATCGCCAATGGCCGTACCTCCCCCTATCCTGTTCGCGATTACAAAAGACGAATCTTTGCTGCCCAGATAAAAACTAAGATCCGAAAGAATACTTCCGTAAGACCGTGAACCTGCATTCACCTGCCTTTTCGCCGTAATAAAGGTATTCCAGATCACTCCGCGCCGCGGGTTAGATACATTATCACGTGTATCATAGTGCAGCCCGCCCGAAAAACCGGCAAAAAAACGATTCTTATATATCTCCTCCTGCGGAGAACCTGCGTTATACACATCGAAGAAAAGACCCGTATTATTCTTTTGCTCACTGGTGTAATACTCCGTACCAAGCCCGCCTTCCAAACGCCAGCGTTCCGTAAGCTGGCGTTTCAGCTTTACGTCTCCAGTCACGTAATCGTACCTGTTCCGGTAATACGAGATTTCCTTGCCCTCCTCATTAACAAAAACCGAATTATTTCCCTGCCCAAAGTAATTGGCAAGGTTCTTCGGCCCCCGGCTTTCAAGATCAATTACAAGATCATTTTTGCCGATAAGTTCTTTAAAATCTCCGTTGTAGGTAAAAGACCAGGATTTGCGGCCGGTAGCATAACCTGCCCAGAATTCATGTTTTACTGCATAAGGCTCTTTTCTGAACCCCTGTTTCTCCTTAAGCAAACCGGCACGTAGCAGGAATCCCTGGTCAATGCTATAGTTCAGCATCACCATCGGGCCCGAACGGTCGTATTTAAAACTTTCTTTGTTAAAGGAATGAACACTGCTGTCGGCAGAAAGCCTCAACCTCGCCTTTCCCCGGGAAGGAAACTCATTGCCTGAATCCCGGTCATCATAAATATATAAGTTCCTGATACGGGATAAAGAATCAGATAACAGATACCGGTCTTTATCCGGCCCTCCGATCACCCTCACTTTTACAGGCGACCTGTATTGTCCTCTAACCTCGTAAACGTCTTCACCTCCTATGCCATAGATCCTTATCTCTTCAGTGATAGCAGGATCAAATACCCGATCGTATAATTTCCTTCCGCGTGTTTCATCTTTTTTCTTATTCCAGATCCGTAAGCGAACCTCAGCCTCTTTGAGGTAATCAAGAACAACAAACTCCCGTTTTGCCGAAGCAGGGATATCCACATACCTGGATAAAAAATGATAGTATTCGAGTGCGAGCGGCATGAGGTTCTGGCGCCTTGCTTTTAGTAAGCGGATCAGCTCTTCACCTCCAAGCGCAAAAATGGTGTCGGGCATTCTTCTTACCGAGCGTTCGATAAGCTCGTCTGTTATAAGGTCCTGTACTGTTTTAACTTCCTTCTCCCATTCCTTCCCGTTCAGAGAATGAAGAAAATACCTGTCGAAGTACCGGGCATTGAAGTTCCATCCGTTAATATCCCTGATCGTTTCGCTAAATGGCTGAATATTGGATTTCAGCCATTGATGCGAAAGTATCCAGGGAAATACACCCGAAGTTTTATAGAAAACCTTATCGCGGTCGCGCGGCACCGGCGTATATATGGTCTCTCCCTTTTCTTTTTCCAGGTCCCAGCGCCAGTTGTCGGCATGCCTGTCCCAGTCGCCCACCAGGAAATCCAGCAGCCTTGCCCTAAGTGTCAGCTGCTGATCTACACGTGTATCATTATCCTCTTCAGCCTTTCGCTGAACTTTTAACGTATTGTCTGTTTTCGTTGATTCAAAAGGCTGCCGTTCTTCAAACAGGTACACGGCATCGGCAAAGTTCTTACGGTATTCTCCCAGGCCCGGATCATCTTTTACGTAAACTATTTCGGCATTGGCATGCGGCAGGGATAAAGCCTCTGCCATAGGTGGCACCACCAGCGCGGCAAAGGGATGCGCGGTTGATACCTGGTCCTGCAGGATATCCTTAGCGATGGTCGGGCGAAGATTTTCCGGCAGCCCTCTTTCCGGGTATTTTTGTATAGTACGCAACACAAATTCCCTTCCCGAAGGATCTTTCAATCTTAAAGACCGCGTCTGCATACCACCTCCCAGCTTTTCGACGGTAAGTCCACCCCGCTCCTTTTGTATATCCAGAACGCGCATTTTAACGGGAGCAGCCCAGAGTTTGCGGTAATTCTCCCCCAGCCAGAAGCGATGAACGTTACTTACATCGTCGTATTCTGCTGCTATGGCAACTGTTACACTGTCGTCCAGGCTAAGAGTGCTGCAATACGCCTTAACACCCAGCATAAGCTGTAGCAATACAAGTGATATAAAGAACTTATCTTTCAACCCTGTAATTAACAAATAATTATGACTGCAGCATAATATGATCCGCAGAAATAATATAATTATGGTTAAAAATGTTTGGTAGAAAGAGTTGAGTCTAAGTTTTACAGACCAGCGTTCGATTAAAGAAATTAAAAAGTCATCACTTTTTTGTACCGGTGACTACTGCTGCAATGGTGGTCGCATTAGTGCTACCTTCCCAAATAAAGGAGCCATGGTGGACGTGTCGGCCTTGCTGTGGTTTGCTGTCGCCTTGCCATGGTTCCAGGTTTTTATAAGTTAGGGTTCTAAAAAGATATGAAATGAGCCTTTATTAAACGGAACTTAATTTCGGGATATTTGCAGAACAGCCTATCTAATTAGAGGCAAAAAATCCTGTATTTTCCTCCCTTTTATTAAACAAAGTTTAAAGATCTGAAATAGGCGGATGCGAAAAGCCGGACAAGCTATTGTCGACGGCTTAACCAGGGTAAAACTAGAGAGCCTGAATTTTGTCAATCGGCATACCTGTAATTTTAGCTATTTCTTCGGCAGGCATTCCTATGTTTTTAAGATTGCGGACTATAGAAATAGTATGCTGCTCCGCTTTGATCCTCTCCTGTTCGGCTTTGGCTTTGTCCTGTTTCGCCTTAGCTAACTCGCCTCGCATCTCCTGCTCCGCTTTTATCCGTCCCTCCTCTGCCCCTTCCTTCTTTGCATAAGCAATCGAGTTCATATAATCGCGTTTCGCTTTTAAGCCTGAATCATACAACATACGTTCTTCTTTTGTTAATCCCGACACCTCCCCTATCTGGAATAGCTTCTGAAATATCCGCTTATTCAGGACCGCCGGGATTCTATCTAATATACTGATACTCTTAAAGGAACAGCAATTTATCCACATCGAGTTTAAGCTCTTCCTCCCTTTTACTAAACAAAGTTTTAAAGATCTGAAACAGGCGGATGCGAAAAACCGGACAAGCTATTGTCGAGGGCTTACCCGGGGTAAAGCTAGAGAGCCTGAATTTTGTCAATCGGCATGCCTGTAATTTTAGCTATTTCTTCGGCAGGCATTCCTATGTTTTTAAGATTGCGGACTATTGAAATAGTATGCTGCTCCGCTTTGGCTTTTTCCTGCTCAGCTTTGATCCTCTCCTGTTCGGCTTTTGCCTCCGCCTCCTTCATCTTCTGCTCTGCCCTAGCCTCCACCGCCTTGATCGTCTGGTCAGATTTGATCCGCTCTTCCTCTGCCCCTTCCTTCTTCGCATAAGCAATCGAGTTCATATAATCGCGTTTCGCTTTTAAGCCTGAATCATACAACATACGCTCTTCTTTTGTTAATCCCGACACTTCCCCTATTTGGAATAGCTTCTGAAAT
>Ga0265780_10006625_pt1 | contig 14329 bp, 19 predicted proteins | sample P1T30metagenome_FD_192432 | JGI IMG/M metagenome (GOLD analysis project Ga0265780, IMG submission 192432) | Plant litter microbial communities from East Loma Ridge, Irvine, California - P1 T30 | ecosystem: Environmental > Terrestrial > Plant litter > Unclassified | place: USA: California... | reverse complement strand
CGAAGAGGTTGTGCATACTTACAAATAGCAGGCCACTGTAGCATCGCCGTGACGATCTGCTTGAGCGTTGCCTTGCGATCCCTGAACGTGAGCAGGACTGCCGCTGCGTACTGTCGGCTTGTCATTCTGGGTAGCTTGGAGCTGTGCAGCAGGTCGTGGAGGTCGCGGCCGAGGAGCGAATATTCGGATATCACGCATGTCGCGAGTCGGCCGGGTTGCACGCCTGCGTAGTCGGCTTGCAGTGCGCTGAAGTCATTGTAGGTACGGGTGGGTGCTAGTCCTGTGCACGAAAATGTCAACCGCTGACTTTATAGACATACTGCGGTGTCGAAGTAGCTCTGTATACCTTTTTTCCAGGACCGCATAGTAGTCCAATGAGCCTCCATGACGTCTACCCGAGACGTTGTGGCTGCTGTGGCGTTGAGTGTGTGGCTGTTTCTAATGTACTGCGCTCAACCAGGATCTTCAGAATCAGTTGCCGCGGACGTACATACGATCTGTTCAGGTCTTCTTGTACTGGGGATCGCGTGTCTATTGATCGTGGAAGCAGTCCTGGTCAGTGGTGACAAGGCGGGCGGGTGGTACAAGCTTGAGAGAAGCAAGGGACGTAGCCCCCAAAATCACGGTGTGTGCAGATTTTTACACCGAATGGCTGACGCAAGTGGCCGTGGATGACGTTCTCGAAAGTTTCGGCAAGAGATGGGATGAAATTCATAGTGGCTGGTTTGGCTCCCTTCCTTTTGCGAAGTATCTTGCTGACACAGCATAGAAGTTTCAACAATGTTTAGATATAGGCATTTTGAAGCTGCTTTGATTGCTAATCGTCACCTGATGGCATCATGGAAGCCATCCGGGGTATATCATAAGTACGCCAATACTCTATACCATCTTTCAAGGTGTAGATGCACTGTGGTCTACACACCGATTCTTCACGCCGTTCAGATCCTGAATATCTACGCTGTCATACACCAAACTCTACGCCTTTCGTATACCAATCATCCGTGTATAGACGTATTTGTCCTTGATCCAACCCAAGTCTACCATCCAGGGAAGCCACCAAGCCACGTGCGAAGCGACTCGTTGCCCTCCAGCTCTTCCCATCCCTTCAGATTGCGCTTCTGCTGCACGCCCTGCCTCGTACGGATCGGCGCAATACCCTCGGTTATCTCCGCATTTGCAAAACCTTCCGGAGGCGTAATCCATTCCTCTTCCACCCAGAACTTCTTGTCGTCCGTATCCTCCAACTCCATTAGCTTCTGGACCCACTTCTGCACCTCACGGCACTGCGGCACAAAAACTCTCAGAGCCGTGCTGTCCTTGAAGGTGTCCCTCTTTGCCTCCAACCTTGCACCCAAAGCTGACTTTGCCTACGCGAGCATTGGTAAGCCTGGCCACTCTTCCCACTCAGTAGCTACGTTCTTGGATGGAAAATGGACGTCTGGATCGACTACTTCTACGTACGGAGCGCAAGAAACGGCCCATGTCCACGGTCACGACAAGGCGAAGCAGACTTGGCATGCTTACCAGAATCTGGAAGGTGCGGCGGATGTGCCACTTTGTCTGGCTGCCTTTCTCGAGATCGATGTCGACGTTGAGCTTGCGGATTCGATTGAGAAACCCGTGCTTCCCAATCAGTTCGAGCCATCGATGAGCGACAACGCGGGCGTAGTTTGGGCAGTTTGGCGTAGCACACGGAAACAGCAGACGACAAGGTATTCCCCCGCCAGGTGCAGCCTTGTGAGCGTGGCGGTATTGTCGTGAAGTTCAAATGTGTTCCCGCCAAAGAATGCTTCGCTGATGAGGGCGTCGAACTCTTTGCTCACTGTGCGCGCCGCCAACAAGACGCTTGGTTTGTCGAGCCTCCAGTACCTCGGGCCGTACTTGTGCACATTCAAGACTTTGCTGAGTCTGCGGAATTAGAGCCTTGGGTGCCTTTGCGACGAGCCGGAAAGCGTATCGCGAACTTGCCGCTTCTTCGGCAGGTGTGGTTGACGAGGCTGTGCCCGGTGGCTTGACGATCGCAAAAGCTGTGACCTTCAAGGTCTCGGTGTAGCGGAAGAGCATGTTGATTACCCTAATCTTGAGCTCATTGGGTAGGAGGCCCCAAGGGAACGGCGTGGCTACAGGTGGCACCGGTGGGAGATGCTCAGCAAAGATGTCCAGCTCCTGCTTTGTGTCTTCAGGCAGAGTCCAAGTGGGTTCTGCCCACAGACGACCTTCATTGCGCCGACGCCTCAATTCTTTCTTGAAGTTTGGCGCCCAGTCCGCACGTCGGAAATCTTGAACGTAGAACCGCGCTAGGTCTTCACGAAACCAAGGGGCCCCTTCTTCTTCCACAACATCTCCCTGTATGCTCAATTTCCACTCATTGTAGGCCGTCGGATTGCTGGGTGGTAGGTATCCAAGCGGCGGGAAAGCGGTGTCAAACCTCATCATGTCCCTTCCCAGGAAACCCGACATCTAGCAGATTGTCAGGGAGGCTTCAAGCCATCAATAGTCTCACTCACCCAATAGTCTCACTCACCTTGCGCATGAGCGTATGAGCGTACATAGCCTCTTCTCGCACCCCCAACGCCTTACAATCCTCGTCCGTGAGAGAAGCGAAGTCCTCCCATCCGCCCCAATCCTCCACGTGCTCCTTCAGCCAAGGCCATGAGCTCACGCAATCCAGGATCTCTATCAACGTTGCCTTGCGCTCCTCGAACTTCATGATGGCGATGGCGACAATCTGCTTCACGGGTATGTTCTTTGCGATACGTGCGCTGTGGCTCTTCAGGAGGGCATGGAGGACCTCGCGCGTGAGACTTGAACTGTACCTACTCGCGGCCTCTACGAACGGACCATCGCTTCCGCAGCCGAGAAGGCCAGATGTGTAGTCGTCCGTTCGGTCGTCGACGACTTCTTCTGGGAGAAGTACGCTCTCCATCGCGGCGATGGTGTCCGGCGCGAACGCCGCTCTTGATGAATACACTAGCTGATCAGTCTCTTAAAAGAGATTCCTGGGAGGCGTTGTCGGTGCCGTGTACCTCGGGTAGCTCGGTCTTGGATGACTGGTGGAAGTCGCCGTAGCTGTCAGGCTGCTTGATGATACTGAGACATGTGGGCGCACTGGTCAGTAAGCTACTCCACGGTCAAGTATGCTTACAGGTCCAAAGATGCAGGTCTTCGCAGTACAAAATCATAGGCAGGATGGCGAGGTCCTGATGGTGCTCCCCCGCTCCAGACTACTCGCCATCAGCGTCAACACCCTGTTCACCAACGAACCCCGAGAGAACGCAGCTCCCTCTCCCATCCAGCTCTGCTCCCCAATCATCCCCTGAGCACTACACCCAGGCAGACTGGGCCTCTCCTGATCGATTACCCAGTGTGCCATCTGGCGCTTGTTGGCTGTCGTCGGTCCGCTGAGCTTGGCAACGAAGGCTCGCAGACCCTTCTTACTGGCGACGCCGACGCGCGTCAGCTGCTTCTCCCGCTGGGCGAGGAAGTTCTCGTCGAAGTAGGCGACGCCAGGGCCGTCTTCCGTCGCGGCCCAGTAGTTGATGCCGCCTTTCTCAGCGGAGAACGAGAAGTACGTGCCCGTGGCGTTCGGGACTTGTGCGCGCTGGCGCCGCAGCAGCTCTTGCGCGGGGAAGGGGTGGTGGGCGACAGGGGGTGGGAGGGTGCCGAGAGGGTGCCGAGAGGATTTTGGCGGCTGGTGGTGGTGGTGGTGCTGTTGCTGCTGCTGCTGCTGCCCACGCACATTCCCACATCAAGTCGGCGCGGCGTGCAAACTCGCCCTCCTCCTCATCCCACTGAGCGTCGAGATCTCCGATTGATAAAATGCCGTAGTAGTTCGAATTTTTGAGGGCTTTGGTGGTTGTTGTTGTGGTAAGCTCGCAGACTCTGCCTTTGTGCGCAGTCTCTTAGCGCCAGGAGCCACCCGAGCTGACTTGGTCGTTTGGAGTGTTAAGCGAGGTCGAAGTGAAGTCTGAAGACTTAAACTGGCTTAGTCGCTGGACATTGAGGGCTTGAGAACCTCTGGCATACTTTGACAATTGAGAAGGCATGGATATCGCGGCTCTCGAAGACGCTGCAAAAGAGCGTGGCATGCAAGTTGCGTCTTCAAGATTATCCAGCTCTCCTCACGGCCTCTTGTACACGACTCTAGGCCCACGAGATACTCTCTGTAGTCATCACAGTAGATCGAGAGATCGTCAGAATGCGCGAGTTTACAATTTGTGTCTATCAAGCACGTCGGGACAGTCACCATTACACTTTAATCGAGCGTTCGAACCATCGTCTATCCCTTCCAATCTTAATATTTCCCCTAATCTCACCACCATCTCACCACGGACTAAATCCTCTCGCGTCTGCGCTCTCCCAACGGCAATTCTGTGTCAGCCTCATCCTGAGGCCCATGAACTGCTCCTATACCTCGAGCTCCATAAGTGCTAGGATGTCTTCCGTGGTAGCCATGCCTTCATACACAGTCATGTCTGCTTGCTGCCTAGGCGGCGACATGCTGGCTATGAGCTAGATTTGAAGAGCCAGCACAGACTCATCACACGTGACTGCGAGCTTAACACCACGCAACTTGGCGAGATGCTCGATCGCTGTAATACTTTGGAAGCCATGTATTATTGTGCTCTTCTGACGCTTTGTGGGCATGTGTGTAGGGCGCAGAGGCAACCCGAGCTTCTCGAGCTTCTGGCTACAAGAAAGTATAGTTAGCGGGCGGACAATGCGAGCGTCGTAGTGATCTAGATGATTGTCGAGGCACACAGTCAGCTTGACTTTTCGTAGCAGCTTGACATATTGTTACCATGGCACGACATCTATCCAATTGGTAAATGGTGACGATGAATCCATGTGTTCAATAACATCTTCTACCTTGTGATCGCTCGAGGTCACTCCGTGTTGTGAGTCCCCTCCTGCCGTCTCAAAGTGTCCGAATCTAGTAAAACTAGAATCTACCATGATCTTCTTGTGCCAATGTTATCTATGCTTCTGAACCTAGCCCTAAATTTGGCTCGCTTTGCGTCCTCCTCAGCCTTTTCAGCGGCAGCACGTTCGGCAGCGAGTTCGATAGCCCGAGCAGCTGCTCTCGCCTCATCAATCTCCTTTTGGGTTGCGAACGTCTCAGTATCGACATCGTGTTCGATCTGGGCGCAGGAGTTGACTTCCTCCTTGGGTAAGGACATCGCTTTAGTGAGCCAGAACGCGTCGCACTTTAGGAGCCCTCCACGTGTAAGCGTCAGCTCTACGCCTCTGAACATGCTGAGCTCGAACATGTCGTAATGGCGACGAAAGTCGAGATCAAATAAAACCATCACGTCATTGTCGAGCGCAGAGAGATCGATCGTGAGCTCGATGCTACGAAGTCTCCGGCTTTGTCCGAGCAGCTGGAGGAGCTCCACATTTTCTTCCGTGTCTTCATCGTTCCATACTGCGGTCAAGTACATCTTGAGTTTGACTTTACGTAGCTGAGTCGACAACTCCGAGTTGAGACCGCGGAGCCATGGCAATCCTTCGATGGTCAAGTCAATCGTCATGTTCCCAAAGAATGTCTCCGGGACGAAGTGGCGGAGCTTTTTGCAGGTACGACGAGAAGCAAGGACTCTTCTCAAGTGGTCGAACCGCCATACTTCTGCTGTACCGGCCGTGATGAGGGTAAAGTGAAGCAAAGGCTCGCTGTCTCCGAAGAATCGGCGGTTGTCGATGAAATATGCGGCTAGGGTTTTGCCTTCAAAGCATTGTTTGAAGACCTCGACCAGCAACTCGTCCGGGAGCCCCAATAGACTTGCTGACTTGTAAACAGTACCGGTCGCGGATTGTCCTTGCACATGCAGGGCACTCGGACGATCGATCGTCGGCGAGGTTGTTTCGGGCGTCTACATAGCTTTATCAGTAACCTGCTACCATGATTGTAGTGCTGCACATACTCCAGGAGCGGAGGAGCGAGGTGGACTGGAAGCCGGAGGCGTATGGCGGGTTGACAGCCGCTTTGTCATGTTGACAGTAGCACCTACAGAAATCACTGTCAGCGGACCGGATCGTGTTCATCGCGAATCATATCGGTGCGTTACCTTTTGAGGCGTACGGACAGCACAGCTGTGGTTTCTCGTTCGGAAGCCAAGGTGTGAGGGCAGCAATTTTGCGTGCGGGAATGTCTTTCCTATCGCACCTCAAATAATCGATCGTGTGCTCGGCTACTTAAATGGTGATCAGTAAGCGCCGTCATTGAAACCAGCGCTGGGTGGCATTGCATCTAGTCACTGAATCACAAACTATAACTTCATGCCTATCCGAGCCTCACTTTCAGAGCGAGTCGCATCAAGACAGGAATCAGTGAGCTCACAAGTTCATCGGTGTATATTGCGATGAAGTGCTACGAAGCCTGGCTGAACTAGCTTTTACTCAGAGACATGACTTAAGCCTTGCGAAGGCCTCATCCTACTACCATCCTGCAGCACCGCCATTCAATAGCAATCTGTCAGTTGGCCCCGCTATGTCTTCTACGTTAATAGATACCAGGCCCGTTGGCAGTCTATCCAGTTGAAGCTGCCCGTGGCAAATAGTGTAGCCAGATATTGTTTCCGGGAGCTGCCTCAAGCCCAAGGTCATGTTCTTTATAGTGGGCGCCAGTGTTCCACCTTGTTTGAGCGGGCTGGCAACCTCAGCAGTAAGATCACTACACGATGTAGATGACGAAGTGGCGATCGTGACGTTAACGATCACGTCCGACAATGAGGTCAGACTTGGAACGATCCAAAGCCGGTGGGAAATTTCAAAAGTCTCCGCCGATATCCCAGCAGCACTGACGACGAACGAAGTCGTGTTCTTGAGCAGCGGTCCGCTGACTGAGAAGGGAAAGTATGTGGTGACTCCATAGTTGCTGCCAGTGCGACCAAAGACCGAGCTTCCTACGTCTGTTTCAGGCAAAAGCTCGTTACTTTGGCCAGCGATACTCAATGTGATCGCCTTCGTTGGAGGAGTTCCGGCTGCTGTGAGTACGCGAATGTTTCCGGATAGCGAAATTGCACCGTTCACATCAAAGTTAAAGGTCACGTTGATCGGCTTCACAGGCATCGCGTCAATGACATGGCCCAACTCAGTCCCCGAAGGAACAGTGTTCATCGCGCGACCCATGAGACTGACGCAAGTATCGAGGAAGTCGTCGCCTTGAGCAAAGAGTGCGCGCATTGTTGCATTTTGATCACTTTCGTACAGCCGGAGATCCGAGCGTGCGGTGACGTTGTTGGAAGTCACCAGTGGACCGCCTTTGTTTCCAGTCCAGTCCAGATATTCGCTCAGGACCTTTGGATCGAATGCGCCTCGAGTAGTGTCGAAATTGCTACCACCGTTGGTATTGTTTGGGGTGACGAATGTCTCGTCGACTACGTCTGGAAAACCGCCCTGAAAACATCAACTTCCTGAAAACATCACTTATTCGAGGTACCACTGTCGCTACCGAGTTCCTTCATGACGCATCAATCAACCAAAACTTGAACTTACATGATGTACCGAGCCCATGGTGTGCCCACATGCAGTGAGACCGATCGAATCTTCCTTGTTGAAGCCGGCGCGCTCGAAGAAGACCAGCGTCTCTTCAAGATCAGTCTCAGGAGCAGGAACACCCGCAGTTAGTCCGGCTGATGTAGCATCGATTCGGCCTGCACGATATGGAAGGTTCCGACCACCGCAGAGATTATTTGACATAGCGGTTCCGAGAGCAACAAGATCGGCCACTGTATGCGTGTCAGTCATTGCATGAACGCTCCATTGCGCTCAGTGCATACTCGAGACGGCAGAATTTACGTAAGCTCGCCAGAATGTGAAGCTGTCATTAAACGCACTACCGGAGTTCTCGGCGCGGGCCGTCTCAAATCCAATGCTCGCGTCAATACCACCGGTGCCAGCACTGACGTTCGCGGTGATGAAGTCGTGAAAGAGAACGCGCATCCACTGAGCCGCAGTCGTGCGACCACTATTGAGCGCAGCCGTTCCTGTCTGCGTGACATATCTGGTACAGGGAGTGATGGCGGATGAGAAGTTCGATGCGTAAGCGCCCCAATTATCGACGAGGATGTGTTCCAACAACGAAGTTTGAACATCAGGATAATAGAATGCCGCGTCGGTCGTAGAGAAAGGCAGAACGACCAGTAGCAGCGAAATAGTCAACATGCTGAGGAACAGGTCTGGCAATAAGTCGCGCCTGCCGACAGCATACCAGAGGCATGTCTCTTGGTAAATATACTCTTTGTGTGCTGGCCTGTCACGACAACTTAGGAGTATTTCTAGTTGTGGTAGTGTGGTTCTACAGCATGGGTAGTATCCTTGCGTGTTGATGGGTAAGTACAACATGATTGGCGTAAAACCGGATGGGTGTAGAGCTTATGCGCAGTAAGCTCGTGAGCATGCACGTAAGCTGTCACGTAGTCCAACGAGCAAGTTCTGGCGTCTGCGCCACTGCATTTTCTTCGTCAGTTGATGAACTCACCTCTGCAAGTTACTCAAACATGACTTCAGGCACAACACATCACACGATTCGAACGATTCGAACAATTCAAGTGCGTCCGTGCTGTAGTTCATCAGGCATTGGTGGATGAGAACATATTATGCTCCGATTGGAGAGAACTGTGGGTGCCTACATATAACAGGTCGGAAACAACCTAGAACTGTACTGACCATGTAACTTCTCGCCGCGCGGTCCACTTGGCTTCTAAATTAGACCAACAACTTGGTCATTGGCGTCAACTAAGATCGTCGTCGATCTGATGGTGAATCGTTATACTGACGCTAGCGTCGATATCCTAAGGGTTCGGCTTAGCGATCTTCGCAGGGGCGTCTTCCATGTTGTCATCCTCGCGCTTTCGCTTGTTCGGCTGGCCACGGGGAGATCCGAAGATAGACGGATGAGAGAGAAGGCTCGAGGAGCCATTCGATTCACCGCCACCTTGACCATGGTCTTGTAAGCCAGGCTGAGGGCCAGACTGAGGGCCAGACTGAGGGCCAGACTGAGGGCCAGACTGAGGGCCAGACTGAGGACCAGACTGAGGGCGATCAAGGCGCTGAGACTGTTGAACTAGCACATGCTGAGCTGGAGGAGACGTGAGTATGGGGCGGTGTCGCGCTGGCATCGTATACAGTAGATCGCCGGCATCGTTGTACTCAAATTCCTGCTCTTCGTGGATGAACCGTGTGAGGTGTAGTAGATACGCAGGATTACCACCGCCAGGAAAGCTATCATCAGTCAAGCGGTTGTATCCATAATGCTCTGCCATGGCCAAGAGAGTGCCACGAGAGCGCCTCGGTAGATCATCTATGGATCGCGGTCGATCAAGTAGCGCCGCAGTTGAGTGGCTGTGAAGGTGAGGGCGAGATGCCCGAGCCCGAAGTGTGGCGATAATTGCGGACAATCGATCATCCACAATGATATTGATACGGTCAGAGCCCCGGTATCGTCGAAGAATCTCCATCCCTGGTAAATTTTCTCGGTTGGCTAGGTCGTGAGGCGTGAGAGGTTCGATGATGAGAGTAATACCCGGATTGAGACGTTGTCCGAGCATGCGCAGGACATGTGAGATTTCGGTTCGCTGCCGGTGATTCAAGTCGAGATGGATGGTAATACGGCGCAGTAGGCGTTGATCTATAGGGCCGGTGGAATCCAGCCACTGACGACCAAAAAAGGGTGCTAGAAACCTACGCCTCACCCTACGACCTGGGATATCTGGACCATATGGGACGATAGAGAAAGTATTTTGCGAGAAAAATTCTCTCAAAGCAATGTCGCGAACGATAGGCACGCGGAAGAGCTCTCGTGGCAGGTCAATCCAACGCCCAGATGCTGGGTTCTCTCCTGGACGACGAACAAACAAACCCAGCCCGATATGTCGATCTCTGCTCTCGGGCAGTACCCACGCCGCATCGTTGACAAAGTATTGCGCGATAGTACGTCCGTCGTTGAGGCGCCCGTCGATGACGTTAATTGGGCCTGGGAACACAACGAGCTGCTGCAAGACTAAGTCTTGGATCTCTCTAGTAGATCGAAGAAACGAAAGCTTGGGGGGCTTGAAGGAGAGGTACCTGCTTGAGGATTCGCGGACGTGACGCGAAATGGGTCATTCTCCGCGTTGGAAGGCAGATAATGAAGCTCCTCCACATGCCCTTGAGTATTACATGGACTGCGTCCCCGGGAAGCCGAATCAACTTGACGGAAGACGTTGTCGAAACGCCGGTTGAGTTCCTGCAAAAAGCGCCGAATGTGCTCATCCAGGGTCGCTGTCGGCCAAATCCTACCCATGATCATGACCCTTCGGTCTCGAAACCAAGGAAACCACTGGAGGAGCCGTAACGTCATCTCCTCGACATTGGCGATCCGATCTGGGTGTCCGAGCAACGCCAAAGTCACTAGCTGGGCGAGGTCCAGATTCGGTTGCAAGCTGAAAGGATGTTGTCCTCCGATGAAGGCAAAGACGCTTTGAAAAAGCCGCGGTGATTGTGCCATCTCGAGCCGGAAAGGCTGCTCAGAAAGATCAAGTATGCCAGCTGCGTTCAGGCTGGGCAACTGCTAGTCGAGGATGCGGTTGATGTAGTTGTGTCGAGATCCATGTTCATGCCAGGAAAGAGTGTGGCTTTCGAGAATGCGATGAAGATCTTGTCCCGACAGGACCGCAATGTGATCTTGCCGTGTTTCCTTGTCGCGTGTGAGAAGGCTATACTGAAGGACTGTTCCAGTATTGCGATCCACATAGGCTCGAACGCTTCGGCCAGCATCGCCTGATCCGTCACCATCAAGTACGGGTGCCGCCCACTCATCGACGTCCGCCCATATTGTTATTCGGTCCGGGTTGTCATATTCCTCATGCACAAAATACAAGAATTCCAAGCGTTGGTCATCTGGCAACATCAATGACGCTGAGGGACCGGCAGCAATGTTTGTTGGCGAGCTCATAGGACTGTGTGTCATCATGCTGTTTGTAGTCACTGCCGTGGTAGTAGCATTGTCGTGTACGTATGGTGAAGATCGGCTGGCTGCAAGGGCAGAGACGGGAGCTCGTGAAGAGTTGGGCGCGTGCGGAATAGACGGAGGGAAGGGGCTCGGTGCTGTCGTGAGCGCAGGTGAAGATGAGGTCGGAGGTCGCGACGACGACATGTCAGTAAACTATGCAAAGCCATCATGCTAGAGCTGCGTAACATACTTCACGAATGAACAGCTGGGGCGTTGAAGACATTGAAGTGTCTCGAGCGTCATCCACTTGAAGGGTCGATGTCGCAACAACAGCTTGAGTGGAAGATGGGGCAAGCTTTTCATGGTCAGCGAAACACAAAGTAATCCATGTCTTCAGTACTTACTGCAGCAATCGCATTACCCAAGATGTAGATGGTAGCAGAAGGTACGGTAATGTCGAATTTGAACGGTCCCAGCGCAATCGCTAGGGCGAAGAAGACCATGAAGGACGTCGTCACGTGGCAGAAGAGCAACATCTGGACGTCGACCTAAGGGCTGTTGACGCGTGTATGGAGTCTTTTTGAAAAAATAGTCGGGCGCAATTTGTACGTGTCGAGAAGTGAAGTGATGGTGGATGGAGGCTCTCATTGCCTCTTTACGAAATTCTAGCGCCGAGTGTTGGCATGTAAGCGGAGCTAGTCGAAACGGATCATCCAAGTTACGGTTCACCTGGTGACGAAAAGGCTAAGTGAGAAGCGTGTGGAGTGCCTGTAATGACCAGTGCTTCGTGGTAATCCTAACCACGCCACTAAATTTTCGGCTTATAATCACTCTCAAGATTCTCGCACCTAGCTTCCTCGAACTCGATTTCTAGTTCCGCCATTCCTTCTACTGAATGCCTCCGCGCGGGCGATTTCTTGGTCACAGCACACCCATACCAGGTCGGTATCGCAGCAGCTGGAGCCGTTCCACTGTGCCCGGAAAGGGGCAGAGGTAGGCGAACGCTGCGAATCAGGAGGCTACACTGCCTCGGTGCGAAACAAGCTGACTGCGACTAGCATTCGAAAACGCCTGCCCCGCCCAGAATAATCCTTCGATCCGTCCTATGCGGTAGAGTAAAAGTCAACAAGTTGAAAACGAACATGGCGCACAACAGAATGTCGACCGTCGGCATGAAAGCGCAGCAACCCGGGGCACCAATCGGAGGCAAATACCACACACAGGCAATAGCACCAGGCTCGGAATTCGGGGATGACTTGTTTGACTTGCTCAACAACCCTCGACGGAGTTTCAACTGGAGTGTGGAGAGGACGATTGTGACGATACTCCATGGTTTCGAGTCGAGGAAGGCATCCAAGACTCAGATCCTCGAAGGCGTCCGCACACTTCCATGCATTGCGCGTATCCTCGCAAGCGGCACGGACGCCGAGAGAGCCAACACTGCCCGATCTCGCAAGGCAGTCAGCGTTTATTTGGACGAAGAACTGCTAAAGTACGATGTCAAATTTCCACCGGAAGATTACTGCGACCTCTATCCGCAGCCTGGCATTTCGAAGAAAAAGGTCGATCCCACGGCTGAACTCAAGTGGCTCTCCACCGTCGGCCTTGAGATGCGAAACGAAGAATAGGATCCACCCAACGAGACTCCATACAACTATGACTATAGGAGTGGGCTTGATGCATGGTGCGAGGATTTCGATGAGGAATACGATCGTCGGCGCAGCGAGGGCGCACACCCCACTGCGTATGTCTTCGTACTGCCTACGGGTCAGGAAAACATCATTCCCCGCCCTCCATATCAAAACCTTGGCATACCAACAAACCCGTTCGGCATGGCGAGCCGACCACACAGCCAACCAGGGCGCGGCTTTGACGACTTACCCGACGAGCTGGTAGACAAGATCCTTCGATTTCTCCTCCTCTTTCCCGGGAAGCTAAGAATTACGGCAACGGTGACCGATGATGGAACTGAAACTGGTTATACCGTCGAACAGATGATGGCATCGAGCTACAAGTTTGGTCTTGCCTTCAAAGTGCCGAAGTTCATGATTGCGGCAGATACCTCACGCCATACGCAGCCCAGTGAGGGTTATTACTCAGACTTAGAGAAACCTCCCGTGCTGCTTGCTGTCTTAGAAGTCGACAAGCGTTTTCGTAGCTCGGGAAAGCCAATCTTCTACGGAAAGAACTACTTCGAGGCGCTAGATGACCATGAGGATGTCTGGCTTCATGATCGCACACCGGACCATACGCTTGCAGGCCAGCTGTCAACGCATCGGTTCCTCGAACTAATGAGCGCCATGGAGCTTCGAGATGGTACGCGTAGTTACGACGACCCACCGCTCAGTATGATGACTCGACTCAACATCGATTCGAAGGAGCTCTCGTGATCCATTTTGAGGAGCCGAATATGCTAAGTCACCTCGCTGATGCCTTCGCTTCTGTGAAGCTGCCTCGACACCAACATGTTTCCGGCAGCACTTTCGATTCGCAAGCTAAACATGCCTTCACTCCGGGTGATATCAGAACCATGCTCGACATGCGTCTTGTCAACAGCACGTGGGATAGCGTCGTGCTGAAATCGTTCTTTTCCAACGTCCTGGTGTTTCCTATGCGATCCAGCAAAGAAACCCGGAACATACTAGATACATACCTCGCGTCTACGGGTCCTCTGGAAAAAGATGAATATCAACTCTCGACAATGACAATCCAACATAAGACTACAGTCAGCAACCCCGTTATACAAGTCGACTATACACACCAGGATGAAGTTGTCTATCTGCGTACCAGTAGACTAATGGGGGGGCCGGTCGTTGCTGACGCAAGTGCACTGTGGGTATGCGAGCCATTGAACAGCTTTCTATACCGCTCAAGATGGGGCGATCTTATGATCCCTGTGCGAACCGTCAAGATAGATACCTGGCAGCCTATGTACTGGACCGACTGGAGAAGATACATAGAGGATGCTATATCAAGCCACCTCTGGGCGCGACGTGATTCGAGATTCCAGGCGCCTGACGTATTGCTTCTCGATTATTGGAAGTCGTACTAGGTGACGAGGTGCTACACCGACAGCAGAAAAGATCCTGAAGACGACAAGGACATCTACCACGAAGGAAGTATTGCGTGTTCACTTCGACGGCGGACAGCTCCTTTGATTGAACGGCGATCGAAAGTCTCAGACATCGTAGCAGTCGTCGGCAGTGAGTTTCAACAAGTCGATGTTAGCACACTACCAACTTCAACTTGGGACGAACATACCTTTACCAACCTGGTCAAAATTGAAGTCATCTCATCTCAACTCTTGTACTTTCATCCAACTTTCTCTGCATCGACGTCTCATGGTCCATGCTCTTTTCAGACGACGCGACCTTGGATCACAACACTTGGGGTCATCTG
>Ga0265780_10006624_pt1 | contig 14329 bp, 12 predicted proteins | sample P1T30metagenome_FD_192432 | JGI IMG/M metagenome (GOLD analysis project Ga0265780, IMG submission 192432) | Plant litter microbial communities from East Loma Ridge, Irvine, California - P1 T30 | ecosystem: Environmental > Terrestrial > Plant litter > Unclassified | place: USA: California... | reverse complement strand
TATATAAGTTAATGTAAGGTGTATTGTGTTGTGTAGTTGTATGTGTTCTCATGTTCTAATGACCGAGAAGTCTGTGACGTAGGTTTATATACATGAAGTGGTGGGCTGATTGGCTGGTGGATAATCCACGTGACCATGCAAGGTGCCCTGGGCTTACACTTCTGCATTCGTGCGAGGGCGCCAACAAGGCACCTCATTCGACGCCATTGTGCAGGAAAGCTTGGGAATCGCTAGCCTCTAGGTACTCGCTGACATACAAGGAACACGTCCCCCTACCTCTCGGACACTTTGTGGACGAAACTATCGACTTGCATCCTTTTTCCATATCGTCAAAGTCAACCACGCGAACTATCGCTTCCATCTCCTCGAAACCTGTCACCGACGGACCTCATCTCATCTCAACTCGCTGCTCACACAGCCAAGAAGCGCACGCGGAATCATGGCTCCAACACTCCCAGATGATCAAGTCGACACCGACTCCTCTGCGTCGCTGGAGCTCTGCGGCGGAATCGGTCCATATGCTGGGTAGTTTTTTTTTAACAATCTGCAGGTCTGCCTTTTCTGTTGACCTTGCAGGTATCAACGACGAAGCCGACGTGTTGTCCGACAAAGTTTTTGATTGGTCCACGTCGCCCTTCCCTCCCCAATACGGCACAGCCTTCCAGCAGCCGCAAGGACCTACCGCCCGGCCTCAGACCCATTCGATCAATCAAAACAACATCCATCAATACGACCATGCCCTACTTAGCACATCGACCTTCGAGCTGGGTGTCCCTCCGGCTTACTACGCCACCGACGCCTCGAACGGCGACTTCCCAGGCGACTATGGCAATCACCAGGGCTGCCAGAACTTGACTGCAGCTTCTCAATTTGTCGATGGCTTCACCTATCTTTTCGACTCCAATCTTGGTGGAACGGATGCGGCTCTGCAGATTCTGTACGCGAGGTCTCTGGTACCAACCCAGCACGCGCTCGACCAACCAGATGTCCTCAAGACGCCCTTGCGGGACGTCAGCTACATGAACACGAGCTCTCATGCAGCACCTCTTGAACCGAACGGCCTCAATGCTCACTACGACAAGATTTCTGGGTCTGTAGACTCTGAAAATCCGCATTGCTTCCAAGGCCAGACTGGATATGACTTCCAAGGCCAGACTGGATGCGAGTTCTCACTCGATGATGCGCACCTCCTGCCCATATTCAGCCATCCGATGCATTACCAGGCAGCTACTTGGCCAGACGCGAATCTCGGATTCAATCAGTACCCGCAGCTGGCATTCCAGCCCACCATGACCGAAATCGCGCCTCTTGCGACGCCTCAGCCCGCGGTTGTAGTCGTCCCTCAGCCTGCCCCGTGTGCCACAAAGTCGTCCGCCGCCCTGGCGACTACCGCCGCCACATGCTCAAGCACGGCCCACCGAAGTTCAATTGCGCAGTCATAGGCTGTGACAAGACGTTTGCTCGCGCCGACAAGCTGCGTGACCATATGAGGCAGGGACACAAGATGAAATTCGATCTTGCAGGGTAGATCGCTGGGGACTACATGCACGTTGTATTGGTGGCGTAAGAAGGGCGAAGACGACGAGGCTGAGGCTGAGTGGTGGGTTTCCTCGTCATTCAACATACTCGGGTTGGACAGTATTCAACATCATTGTCGGTGCCATGCAGTATCCAGTGTCTCTGCTATCGGCATCTCGACGTATTTCTTTTTGTATTTTGGATATCGATATTGGTTTTGGGGTTTCACTTGTAGCTTAAATTGTCACATTTCGGTAGTAATGCATGTCTTTTCCTTGGATTTTCATATTTCACTCCTCACTGAGACGTGAAAGAAAATGTCACATTACCTGACCATGGCACCGCGAAGAAACGACACATACGGCGATGCATAAGTCGAGACGTGTCCATACTTGACAGCAACCGGCTGCTTGCGCCCCTCAACTCATCACACCAAATAGACAAAGCATGCCCTTCCAAAGTTCCCATATGAGTCACAGCCTCACCACAACCCACCAACTCTCCAAATTCGGCGCAAAGCAAATCACACACATGTATGTCGCCAAATGCTCCATTTTGATTGATTTAGCGCGCCCTTTTAGTTTCCAACGCCACTCCGCTGTCGAGTATGCATGTCGGCAGTATTGAAAAGCTACGTCTCTTTTAATAGATTGCTGGCGCCCTCTGTAGCGATGAGTAGATTTCAATAGGCTAGACGCGCCCGTCAGCCTCACCGCAGTACAGCAGTGCAATGTCGAACTTTTAGAAGAGTCTAAGAGGAGAGCATTATGTTGGCAATTGGATCGCTGTGCCCTTTGGCAAGCGGCACTCATTGGTTGAGCGCGCCCCTTCAATGCACGTCTCAGTCTCAGCCGCAAGCAAAACGCAATACTTTAGAACAAATCGAAACCAGATCCATGTAGCCGAGAGGGCGCCTACCTCTCATCTCATGCGCTGCTAACGCCGGTTACATGCATCACTCAATTGCCTACCTTGGCGACGACAACACATTAACGACAAAGAAGCGCAAACCACAAGTCAAAAAAACCATCATCATTTCATACTCACGTAAATCATCAAGTCCAAATATACCAAACCCAACCCCCCAAACCCCAAAATCCCTCTCCTTCCCCCTCTCACCGCGCACCTAAAGCAACGCCATCACCACTCTCCCCACCCACTCCCTCACACCCCCAGCCCCCCTACCCCCCTCCCACATCTCCCCCACCAAATCCTTATACACCCTTCGCACCTGCCCCTCCGTCCCCTCGCCCACCAGCCCCTCCAAATCGCCATCTTCCTCCAGCCAGCGCGCAAGTACATCACCATCAATATGCTTCGCCTTAGGATTATTGTGATGCTGGTGTCGCGAATCGACGGTGCGCGCGTGGATAAGTGAATCAGGTTCTTGATCTCCTTCTGCGCCGTTCATGAGTACATCTGCGATTGCGCCGGTGCGTGGGTTGACTGGTGTGTGTCTCGCGCTTGGATCGCGTTTGGCTTTTTCTTCGATTAGAGTCTGCAAGAATTTGAGCAGATGCCTACTATTCTCGTCGAGGATGGTGAACCCGTAGATTGTCCCGTCGCTGCAAGCGCCTACGACTCCATCTTTCAATATCCCTGTCAACGGCGCTATGGGACGGCGCCAACTTGGTCTTACATCGCCTTCTTGTAGTCGGACGACTGTGCGTGGCAAGCAAGCTTCGAAGAGGGTCGGGGCGGCGGATTTGTAGGTGCGTTGGGGGGAGTGGTATAGTGCGGAGAGTGAGGCAGAGGATTTATCGGATACGAGGACCATCGTATGCGTTGTAGGATCCACTTTGCTGTCGGTGTTGGTCGTGGTGGAGGTAGTGGCGGTGTTCGGTGAAGTGGTGGTAGGTATGTCGACGACAAGATGATTCGAGCAATTCCGATTCTTGCTATCCTCAAAGATCTTCTTGAATCCGATGGAGCCGTCCGCTTCGTCGTCGATGACCACAAAGCAGTGGTGCGAGTGTTGGAGTGTTGAAACGTAGATGTACGTCGCGCGGATGGTGATGTCTATGGCGGGGGAGGGGAGGTTGATTGTCGCGCGTTTTTTCAATCTCCACAGCCGTTAGCACAATTCCATCTCATCGTCTGTCAGGTAGTCGACTTACAATCCATCTTCAGGCTTGAATACATCCAGCGTCAAACATTTCCCAATCGCGCTTATGCTGACGAGATTGCTCATCACAGCCGTGCAATACACCGGATGGTCGAATGAGGACTCTTTCTGCAGCTGCAATTTCGAGCCTTGCTTGCCGGTGTTTAGGATTAAGCGGCGGCCAGTTTCTTTACCAGTAGCGGAAGGAATGCCGGTCCCGACGATGAGCAAATGGTGTTTCTTGCCGCGAGTGTCTTCGAACGGCCATTCGGCGATTGAGTACACGCGCTCCCCGTGCTTGAGCTCGAACTCGGCTGCAACGAGCTTGTTGGCGAGAGGAGCGTCGTCTTCTTGTTTGATTTCTGCATCGTCGAGGGCCTTTTCATCCGTAGGATTGAGCAGCTTGATGAACGAGTGCAGGACTCTGTAGCCGTGAGGAGGTGGTCGGCCCTCCTTCGCTTCCATCGTGGCTATGACAATCTTGCGCGGCGACTCCAGATATGCAAGGTATGTGGGTTTAGCACCAGTGATGAGCTTCCGCGGTATGGCTCGGCAGTCGTTCTGGAACACTGAAGGGATGCCTGACTCGGGTATGTACGGTTCCATCTCCACTTGCGAGAAGAGAAGCTGGTCGCCAGCTACAGTGAATAGCAGCCCACCGAGATTGCGGCCAACAGTGTTGAGGTCGTAGACATTGGGTAGTTGGAACATCGCCGTCACTGGAGACTGCATGTAGTCGGGCTGGGAAGTCTTGGTGAACCATATCGACTTGACGTCAAGTGTGGTAGGGTCATTTGCGGAGGGGCGGATTAAGCAGAAGTCTGGGCCGCACGATACGAATGCCGTTGATGGGTCCGTAGAGCTCATCGTGATCTTGGCTGAAGTTGTGCCCAATCTCATGGTATGCCAGCCAAATTTCAGCCCTGCAGGTAATCAGCGTAGGTAGCTCGAACGGCGTGTATTTACTCACTCGACCCTTTCGTAGGAAATTGCGAGCTCAGCAGGAAGCCACTGCGCGTAGCGCACACCAATATCGGCATCGTGCTTGTTTGTAGTAGTACTGCACTCTCTAGCAGCACACGCGCACCGTCGACGGCGGCATTTTCCAAGGTATCTTCCACCTCCCGCAGGAGCGTTCCATCGTCCTCAACCCTTAGCAGGCCGACTTTCGAATCAAATGTGCTATAAAAGACGTATGTGGCGGATTCGACCTGGAAGATCTCGATGCACGTAGGATCGTGGTCCAGTTGCAGACTTACGTTAGAAGGAGCTCTTTCCAACGTCCCGTCTCGCAGCAACTGCGTCATTTCCACGCGTATCTCGCCTGATGCGCGAAGAGCGCTGACGATCCAAGGGCAGCTCGGTCTACACGCAGCTCGCAGCAGCGAATCGTCGTACGTGATTGAGCAGGTTTCGCGCAACCTTGGGCGGCTCAAGCTTCGAATGCCATTGCGCGTGATTTGTATAGCCACATCGTCATTCCAGGAACAGGCTGCGATTGTTTCCACCTCTCGAATTACCCCATCGAGAACGTCACCTTCCTCGACACTTATCTGCTCAATATCCCAGGTGCCATCCTCCCATGCTCCGGAAAAGCCCGTTCGGATTTCAAGCTGAGTGCGGACGATCCGAATGAGCAACGTTTCTGGTGGTAGTGTAACGGCAAAAGTGGCGTAGTGTCGTCTGGTGCTTTTACCTTCATCATCAACTGCGACGTTGCATCCGTGATCGACAACCCAAAGACCCGTGCACCCATTCATACCTCCAGAATAATTCTCGACGGATGCCTGAATCCCATATCTCAGTTCTGAAACCTCGCCGTGGGGACTGGCACCATTCGACACGAAGATGGAGTCGCGTTGGCGTTCGTGTGGGACACGTATGCCCGGCATCCGACTAACAAGCAGGTCTGTCATTGGCGTCCAATTCGGTATGCTCTCAATGGGCGAGAACATGTTCATTTGCGGCCATTTCCGGCCGTAAGAGTACTCAGCAGGCCACGAGCCGACTTTGCAAAGCTGACCATCGTTACTGGCGCCTCCAGCGAAAAGTACATCAGGGTATAGCTGAGAAAACTCAGAGTTATCGACGTTGAGGCATGCGAAAGCCGTGTCAATTCGGTATGGCCAATCGCCGGCTTCTTCCGATTCTAGGCTATATGTTGCTCTTTCCGCATACATGATCCGTCCATCCTCGCGAGCAATGTAGAACACTTCTTTCGGATAGTCTCGATTTCGAGGCGTTCTGTCCCATGCGATCCAGCGCGGTCTCCTCTTGCTGTCGCCTGGTAGAAGTGATGGTATCACACGCGGATCGATAGGGGCCAATGTACGTCGAGGGTCGCCTGAGAGGATATCTCGGTATGCCGCTATGTGAGTGTCGAAGATGAGGAGGAATTCGGACGTGCGGCTCAGCGGTATGAGCAAGGAGGGGTTGTGGTCCTCTACCAAAGTTAGTTTCAGCAAGCATCGGTATACTTCCTGCTACGCACCCAAGTCCACCACAAACCTCTCCGTCCGAACTGCAGCTTTGCTCAGATTCTCTCTGCAGTCCCAATCGAAGCAGGTCATCTTTGTTTTCCCCTGCACTACAACAATGAAGAGCAACACAACGTGCGAATCGTCCTGCCCAACTGCGGACGACAAGAAGTCCATGTGCATGATACGGCCTTCGATGAGAATGATACGTTCATCTTCGATAGGCGTGGTCGATAGCCCATCACGAAGCTCATTCCGCCATCGGTCCATGGACTTTGTTTTGTATATGATGAAGCGCCCCTCTTGCGCAGCGACTGCCATTGCTCGGCGTTTAGGGTCGATTGCGAGATATGTTCCAAAGCGGTCAAAGATCGAGGTGCCAGCCGGAAGGCTGACAGTCTTTTGCATGAACGTGCTCGAGCCAGTCTGTGTATGCTGTGCCCATAGAAATATGAGTGTCCTCGATGAGAGAGTGAGCACCATGACTTCCGGCGGAAGAACATATTCCTCGTCGCCAGTCATCGAACGTCTTGCTCTGTGCATGACCTTCTTCTTTGGCAGAGGACTGCCTATGTTTAGCGGTACTTCACGGGGGTCACCGAACACCTTGGCCGCGAGGATACGGCCATTGAAGTCCGTCTTCGTCGCAACATGGCGCAGACGGCCGTAGTCACGGATCTCCTTGAGATGAACAGCATCTTCGCCAATGAGGACAATGTCGTTCAAGTGCTTATGACGTATGTTGGCGGGGCGGACGTATTTGAAGAGTGGGCTCGCAAAGACTGTTCTTGAGAGGATGCCAATTTCAGGCACCTGTGGTGACGGTTCGACGGCGGCTTCTGGCATTTCACTGTCAGAATCCTGAGCTCGTGCCATTGCTTGATAGATGTCGACCGGTCTTGAGACCCACTCGCCGTCGACAAGGACGTAGTGCTGTGCTTGGTGGTTCATGTTTGACAGGGTCCTGACCAAGGCAGCACCTGTGAGACACAACAGAAGTAATCTCGATTAGACTAGGCTGAAGAAAGCCGCCAATGTGCGCAGAGATGTGCTGCCGCTGGCTCAGATCAACTTTGGGAGGGACAATGGCACACTGTAGGAGAGGGACTGCTACATGTTGGTGCCTAACCAAGCAGGCTTTCTGTCAGGCGAGCAAAATTTGGTCAAAAGAAAACGATCCAGTGTGATCGTGAGGGGCAATAGACGGGAGGATGGACAGCGGCACAACAGCCGGCACCAGGGCCGTATTGGACACCGGCTCGATGACTGGAAATGCGTGATCGAATGATTGGAACGTATGCCAGGATACCCTAACTTGTTTGCTGCAAGTCAAATCCGCAACAGACGATTGTAGCGAGTGCCCGCAATATAATATAGCGGAGCCCACAATATGTGCCGAATGTGGTTGGGAAGTGCTATTCGAGGGCTTGCAAATGGTGGACTGGCTGGCGATCGATCGATAACGCAGAAGAGCGATCTTGCAGCACACCAGACACGATGTTAGTGGTGGATTCGTGTGAATGGCAGCGATGTCCGGGGTTATGTGCCCGAAGCAAGATCTGGTGGGGGCCTTTTGATCCTGTTGGTCGTTGTTAAGACGACATGTGCAGGGCTAAACTAGCCGGGCGCGTACGAGGCCCGAGCAACTCCGCGAGGCAGGCGGCAACTAACAAATTAATGGAACGGGCCGTGGTGTTGCACAAGTCAGTTTCACGTGTCCTGGAATGGATTGAGAGGAGTGCGTCGATCAAGTTCGTGGGGGAGTTCTGGAGTTCTCGGTGAATGCCAAGACCGCGGGATGGAAGTCGCGAAACGCGTTGATTGTCTAGCAAACCTCGCCAGCAGACGTCATGCCATGAGCCATATCTATTTCTGAAGCAACTTCACATCGACTGACTGCATGGTGTTGTAGTCTGCATCGAAATGCAGGCTCCGTCATGTCTTCCTCCACCAACCCTTCCCGCCCGTCGTCCCGCTCCGTGAGCTCCAACAGCGTGCCATCGCGCCGGGCAACGCCAGTCCTCGAGCTCTCGCCAGCCGAGAAGGAGAAGGAGGCACTGATCGCCGCTGCATGCGAGGAACGTGATCTTCCTACTCTCGTACAGCTCGCAACGAGTACCTATGGCCTGGTCAGCGATAGCCTGCGTCGCACAGCCTGTATGTTATCGCCAGAATGATAGCGATACACATAGCTAACACACCAAGGGCCTCTTCTCCTCGGATGTACTGAACAAGCCTTGCAGACGCCATGGGAGAAGCTACCACCCCATAAAGACGAGCACCAAGTCAGCCTAGACGTCAACCGCGCCTTCGTCTACTACCCCAAGAATGGTACACCAACCTTCCAACCCCAGGCCCCCATACTCCACGCCATATCTAACTACGTACAGAGTCAGACAAGCAACTCGACCGCCGGAAGCAAGAGCTCTCAGGCGTCATCATCTCCGTGCTCCGCCAGCACCCGTCCCTCTGCTACTTCCAAGGCTACCACGACATCGTGCAAGTCTTCCTGCTCGTCCTGGGCGCCCACGATGCCCATCCCACCGTTGCACGCCTTTCACTCTTGCGCATACGCGACTTCATGCTCTCGACACTCGACCCCGCTATATCACAGCTTGAACTACTGCGCCCTATCTTCCGCGCGGCCGATCCAGAGCTTTATGAACACATGCCCAAGAGCCAGCCCTCTTTCGCTCTAGCAGGCACCATCACCATGTTCGCGCACAACATACAGGCCTACAAGGACATCACGCGTCTGTTCGACTTCTTTCTAGCGAGAGATGCCGTCATGCCAATATACCTCTTCGCAGCCGTAGTCCTCTCCAGGCGCGATGAACTGCTTGAGATCGAAAAGGAAGACGAAGACATCCTGTACGTCATGCTCGGCAAACTACCCGAGCCCTTCGACGTCGAATTCCACATCGCACGCACACTCGAGTTGTACGAACGCATACCGCCTGCGTCGCTAGGGAGCTGGGAATGGTGGCGCATCTCGACGTCGAGCGTGCTCAAGACTTCCGCAGAGATCACCGACGTCCACCAGCTTACGTTGGAAGATGGAGAGAAGTTGTTCGCACAGCAAGAAGCAGAGTTACGGAGACAGCAGGCTCTGAAACGCGCGGCGAAGAATGTGCTGTATGTTAGGCGCCGGCTCTGGTTCTACCGCAGGTACGGATACGTCGGGCTTGCTGTTGTTGTTGGCGCGTATGCATTGTATCTCGGACGGAATGGTGGCAAGCGCCTTCTGCTCCTCGGGTCGCTGGGCGATTTGCTGAGGAGATTTATCGGCTTGCCGACATGAGTTTGCGCATAGCGAGGAGGAACAAAAGTCATTTCATTGCATATCAATCATAGCGCGGCGCTGGTGGAAGGGTAAGGTTCTACGACCGCAATGTCAGATAAGCGGATCGTGCACCATTTCTCCTCGTACATTTTATCGCTTCTTCTCATTTCTGTGCCTTCGAATCGTGATCAAGGTTCCTTATTCACATGTTGTCTCTCGTAATAAGTCACTAATCTTCACATCTTTCACGGAAAGCACCTTTCCCCAGCGTGGGACGCAGCGCGGAAAGAGGGGAATAGTAAATGAGTTGCTATGACGGGGCTAATGCGAGGTTGAAGGCATGACTCAGTTCGGTAAAGGTTGTGAAGTGTATTCAAGCTTATCATTCAATCTATGTATGTGGATCTGAATCTACACCAACACTGGGTGAGTTCTCATATCCTGGTTCCTGGCCAGAAAGCTGATCCGTACCATATCCAGATCCTTTCCTCCAGAACGCTTGATTCAGTCTGAAAAGCCAATCCAATCGTTCCGTCGTCTCTTGATCAACCACAGTTGCCAAGTCACAACGACGTCCAACCCTTCTCTCCAAAACCCACTCACCCCTCAACCTCCACCACCCTCCCCGGCACAGAAGTACTCATATCAGGCACTATCCTCCCCCCACCATACCCCCTCTTCCACGTACACCTATCACACCCCCTACACTCCTCATCCGCACACATCGCGACCCGACAATGCTCCACCGCAGCCGCATCGTCCTTCTTGCCCGCCTCGCAGTACAAATATGTGTACGCTTCACACCGACTATCGCATGTGGGTGTGTCAACGTACTGCGGGAATCCGGCGCACTCGAGGCTTTCGGGCCCGGGCGTGTAGGCCCAGGGCTTGCACCAGCCGGGCCCGAAGCAGCGCTGGGGCGTGGTGGTCCAGTGGTTGGTCGGGGAGCAGGTGAAGAGGAAGCGGCGGGCGGAGTCGCAGACTCTGTCGCCTTTGTTGCAGGTGGCGGGGGCTGCGGTGCGTAGCTTCGGGGCTGCGCTGTAGGTTGTCCATGCGGGTGGGTTGACGAACGTTGGTGGGAGGGAGAAAGGAGGAGGGTCGACATAGGTCGATGAGAAAGAAATTTCAAGTTGTTCGACGACGTCGCCTTGGATTTGGCTAGGAATGGCGTGCCTGAGGATGGACGTCAATGTCGATGGAGACGCGGGCGCAACGGTCAATGACTTGAAACCGTCCTGGTTACCATCCTTCCAACAGCGCGCCATATACTCGCCGTCCACGACGCACTTTCCCTCACCAGCCTCGCCGTTCCAGCATGCGAATTCCACCACCCACGCATGCTGCGCATTGCACATGAGCACATAGCGCCCGTCGCTAGAACACTTGCGATCATAAAGCTTGCACTGTCCTGGTACGCGAGGAGCAGGAGCCGGGTGAACACCGCCACGAGAGCACCGCGCACGGAACGGGCTGTCTTCAACGCATTTGCCGCCTTCGGTGCAGATGAGCTCGAGATCCCATGCACGCGCCTCGTTGTTGCATTTATACTGTGCGCGACCCTCCGCGCCGCAAATCTTGTCGTGTGCTTGACAGAAATCAGGCTTGTTAGGCATGTTGCGAGGATTGACGTTGGGAGGAGGATGTACGCCACCGCGAGTACAGCGTGCGCGGAGATGTTCGTCTTCAACGCATTCGCCGCCTTCGGTACAAACGAGTTCGAGATCCCAGCGCTTGAGCGCGTTGTTGCATGTTAGCAGGCTCTTCTTGTCGGCGCTGCACAGCTTGTCGAACTTCTGGCAGAAGAAGGGTGGGTTGGGCATGTCATCTGGGAACTGGCAGTGCGCGTTGGCAGTGCCGTCGTTGTCGAGATCGCAGACTTGCTCCTTGGGGCATGTTTCCCACCTGGTCCAGAAGTACACCGAGGGTTCCAGAGATTTCATGCAGAAGAGAATGATGGCGAGGCCGGCATCGTTGGTGGTGCATTTCTTGTGCGTGTACTCTGCTTCGGTGCACGTGCCCCAGCCTACTTCCGGCGGAGGCGTGGCGCGAGGCATGAGCGCGAGTGGCGTGGTCGTGGGAGATGGTGTAGACGAGACTCTATATCCTGAGCCAGGGCACATCGCGCGACGATAGCCCGTTTCTTCACAGTAGACACCAGGCCTCATGTAGTCCTCGCGGCACGCCAGCTCGATCTTCCAGTCCAATGTCTTCAGGTCGCACTTCATGAGGTTGATACCGTCGCATTTCTTGTCTAGGTCTTGACATCTTCCCGGCATCCTCGGGTCGTCTTTCTTGTAGAGGCAGCGTCCGTAGTTGAACAAGTCGATTGTCTCGATGGTGCACACGCGGTCAGACGGGCAGATGAGCTTGCGGTACCACTTCCTGGGCCCGCCCGACTGGGTTGAGCCGCAGCGCAGCAGGAGGGATGATTTGTCGTACTGGGGCACGCACTTGTGATTGCCATCTTCTCGTTTGGTGCAGTCCCCGAAAGATGGGGTGTCGGGGTCGGATTGGGGGCTTCGCTTTGACTTGGATGGTACAGTGTTGACACAGGCTGCGCGAACGGTGCCCGATGCTTCGTCGATGGAGGCTAGGCACTCGGTATCTTCAGGACACTGCTCAGTCTGCCACCAAGCTGGCTTCATATCACCATAAGCAAAGCAACTATCGATGTGATCGAGCCTACGGTCGGTAACACAACGGTCATTGCCGGGCTGATCGCACCATTCTGGTTCGCCGGTGCGTTGCTTCTCGTCGTGTTCGCGCAGCAGTTCGGTGATGGGCGTGCACTTTGCATATCTCAAGCCTGTTTGTGTCTCGAGGTCGTCCCAGCATACTTGGTAGGTGGTACAGTTCTTGATGTTTGCCCACTCAGCAACACCATCACGAACAGTGCACTTTTCCACGCCGTTATTGGCGGTACACTGGCTCTCGCCAGCTCGACAGATCTGAGATCCCGACGTGGGCTTGGCTGCGACGGAAGAGCTGGAAGTCGTGGAGGTCGACGTAGACGCAAGAGACGTGGAGTTGCTAGGAGGAGAACTAGTGTTTTGACCAAAGCATTCAGGCGGAGGAGGTCCATGCGGCACGTTGCTGTTTGTCACGGTGTACGTGCACGGCGATAGGCTAGATGAACTGACGGTCGTGATGCTGGTGGGAGACGGCAGAGGCGGTGACGGCGTGTGCGGAACTGTCTCCGTGCGTACGGACGAAGATGGCTTGCTCGTTGAACGCAAGGAAACGACGGTTGTGGTGAAGACCGGCTGCGTGACAGGCGGAGGTGGACCATGCGGAACTGTATCCGTATTAACCGACGACGACAAGGGAATCGAGGTCGTGGTCGAGAAGTTGGTCGTCGAATTACTCAGTGTGGTACTCGTCCAGGATGAAGAATCGCTAGCGTTGGCGGTCCAAGTTTGCGCCCACGAAGACTTGAACGTGAAAATTGGCTTAGAGACCGGGGCAATGTGTACCAGATTGTCGATCGAAGAAGAGGCAACTGAACTCGGGTTGCTCGGTGGCGGTGTATACGCAGGCGTAGACGCAGACGTGCTTGGTCTCAAGGGAAGAATTTCAGCGCGCTCGCAGTGAGCTTCGCCGACCGCACCAGGCTTGCAGGCGCCAGCTTTGGGGCAGAGCTCCTTAGTCTGCCACTGCTTGAACTTGTTACAGATCAGGAGGACGGCAAGGTTGTAGTCGCACTTGTGCCTTCCAGGGACGCAGTCAGGGTAGAGAAGATCGGGACCGGACGAGGTGGCATGGCAGCGAGCAGTACAACCCGAAGTCGAGCAGTCCTGGACGCAGACTTGGCCGATGGGACACTCCTGCTTGGTGGTCCACGTGTTGGGCTCGGGGCAGTGCTGGACCTTGTTGTCGTTGCAGCGAGTGGTGTTGAAGCACAGCTCGCCAGCAGTGAACCACTCAGGAAGAACGGGAGCATCACGAGGCACGGCGGCAACGCGACAGCCGCCGCCCTTCTTGGTCGTCTCGTCGACGTAGCAGGCCTCGTGCTTGTCCTCGAAGCAGTGCTGGAGAGTGGTCCAGGCGCCGCGGCCGTTGCAGACTTGAAGGTTGTTGTGGTCGTTGCAGCGGTGAGTTGTGGGCACGCCACAACTACCTACAGCGGCGGCATCGCGAACTGCAACAGCGTCGACTGTAGTGGCGCGTGGAACGCATTCGCAGTGTCCATTGACGACCACACACTTGTCCAGGGCTGCGCAAAGGCGATTGCCTGCCCATTTGCCAGTCTTGCAGTACTTGAGCTGATGGCCTGAAGTACACGTTAGTACTCATCCCGCAGTCGATTCGTACACACGACTCCTACCTTGGCATTTTTCTTCGCCCTTGTTGCACTCGGGCTTTGCAAAGCTGAGTGGCAAGGCCGCTAGAAGCAGCGGCACAAGCCTAAGGAGCCGCATTGTCGCGGCGTGGAGGGAGGGCAGTCGATATAGAGGTTCTCAAAGATTGAGAAATGGGAGCTGAGTGTAGAGGTAGAGGTAAGGTGAGGTAAGCGCGAAAAGTCTTTGAGATGGCGGGGTCGAGGAGATCCATTTACGCCGGTGATTGCGAGAGCAGGTGAAGAAGAGATTTTCGCGGGCGTGCGTTTTTCTGTTTGCTCGAGCCGTTACTGGGGCACTCGGGCAGGAAGCTCAATCACCAGTTGGGCAATACCGCAAACGCAAAGCGAGGTAGAAGTGAGAAGAGATGAGAAGATAAATGGTATGACGGACTTTGAGCTGCACAGTTCTGCGAGTCTGTCGTTTGTCAGTGAGTCAGTGCTCGATGGCGGTGATGGTGCAAAAAGAAGATATTCGGCTGATGTGTTGAAAATCCACGCTGGGGCTGGAGGGTCAGCATGCGATGGCAATCATTGAGGCAAAGGTACTCTACTGCTCTCACCTTTCTGCTCGTGACTCTATACGCCTGTGAATTCACGTCACAGCACCA
>Ga0265780_10006623_pt1 | contig 14330 bp, 16 predicted proteins | sample P1T30metagenome_FD_192432 | JGI IMG/M metagenome (GOLD analysis project Ga0265780, IMG submission 192432) | Plant litter microbial communities from East Loma Ridge, Irvine, California - P1 T30 | ecosystem: Environmental > Terrestrial > Plant litter > Unclassified | place: USA: California... | reverse complement strand
CTGCGAATAAATCAAGCCCTTATTATTACGGTCCAGATCTACTGTCAGTGTTCGATCGATAGCAGACCTCCTCAGTCATGCGTAAATAGCCTTGTTCGTATGGCAGGAGTATCACCTACTCTGTACAGTGAAGAAAGGGCTGTATCGCAGCGTCTACCGCGATTCTAGCTAGCCTTTCTGCGAGGCGCACTTCAATGGTCCCGTGCCGCCCACCAACACCACTCATCACCTTTCTCGGGTGCTCTTGGAAGATGGCTGCCTTGAGCTTTACACAAGCCCGAGTCGAGTCAATCAGATATCCAATGTGCAGCGGTAGGCGATATCGCCCTTCCACTGATTGGTCTAATCGGACACGATCCCTGCATGTGGCTGCAGATGCATGTTACGAATACCGAGAGCTGAAAGTTCGGACCGACCAGGCTGTAATCTCATTTCACTTGCAGTCCGCGCCATGGAAAAGCCAAATATTGGCGGCGCTTATTATTAACCTTGCAGTCATGCAAGTTCGACAGCCCTCGAGGCACTGGGAAAAGTAGCCTATATCTAAACTTCGAAGTGTCGACTCTGCTACTAGAATAGAAAATGTCGTCCTCGGGCTCGTCTTCATCTGCGACTACAGGGGATCAAGCGAAGAATGACGTCCTGGATAGTACGGGTTACTGCCTTCTGTCCTTGGATGGTGGTGGTGTGCGTGGCCTCGCGACTCTCTACATCCTTCAGAGGACCATGAAAGAGCTGAATTTCAGGCGAAGAGACAAAGGACTGGGACCGAAAAAGCCCTGCGAAATATTCGACTTGATGGGCGGTACTAGTACTGGAGGGTCAGCACTCCCTACATTCATAAATTGGAAGTGCAAATGGCTGAGTTTCCATAGGTTGATCGCCATCATGCTGGGCCGATTGCAAATGTCAGTCGAGGACTGCATCATAGCTTACGTCAAGCTCATGAGGCGAATATTCGAAAGGAAGGAGAACCGGAGCATCATGAGCACTATAGGACGCGTAAAGCCACGTTTCTCAGCGCAAGCACTTTCGGAAGCCATCGTGGAGGTGCTACGTGCCAGCGGACACTCTCCAAGTGAAAGCTTCGAAGAGCCCGGTGATCCCACATGTAAAGTGTGAGTATTCAGGAAGAGATTGGTTAGTTTATCACAACGGCTAATCCGATCATTTCCAAAGCTTCGTCTGTGCGCGCTTCCAGAAGACAAATGCGACAACACGTCTGCGCAGCTATGCGACAGCTCGAAGCGAATATACTCCTACGATCCTGGAGGCCGCCATGGCAACGACAGCAGCGCCGACATACTTTTCCTCCGCCACGATCGATGGCAGCAACTTCGTCGACGGAGCGATCGGCGCAAACAATCCAGTCATACAGGTGGAGGAAGAGGCTGCGGACATTTGGTGCGCAGATACCGGCAACATCAAGCCGCTCGTCAAATGCTTCGTATCAATAGGCACTGGGCATCCAGGCATTAGGAGTGTCGCGGATAAGAGCCTCAGGCACCTTGTGGAAACGTTGCAGAAAGTCGCGACAGAGACTGAAGACACGAACCAGCAATTCGAAGCGAGGTGGAGAGAGTACATGGTGAGTGGAAGATGTTTTCGCTTCAATGTCAGCAACGGATTGGAAAACATCAAACTGGCAGAGTACGAGGAGAAAGAGTTGATTAGACAGGCGACCATGACGTATCTGGAGAAGAGAGAGACAATTGGCAGAGTTGTGGCGTGCGCGGAGAATTTGAGGAAGAAAGAATGTAAGTAGATCGCTGTAATACATTGAAACATGAATGAGAGGGTTTCTTCGCATTCCAAGCTGTGTGGCCACCGTTGCCACAAGTAACAGTGCGGGTTTACCCAAGCACTTTTTTCGTAGGAGTTTCTAACATCTAATAAGATCGTCCAACGTCCGCTTTCATACAACAGATGACATACCACGACCGCGAAAGAACGCTCGTTCCTGGCAGAGCCACGGAGATTGCCACATCCTCAGAAATCGGTAAGTTACATGCATCTTCTCCTTCTCACACACATCAGTCTAATATCTTCCAGTGGAGCTCATCGCCCTCGGCAACTCGAACCTCAGGACTCCATCCTCCCAACTCTCCACCGCCCACCTCCTCCGCGCCCGCCACTACTTCTCCAAAGCCCTCCATTTCCTCCGTAACGACCCATCTACATCCAACAAACATCCAACAAGCAAGTTTCCCGCGTGTGCCAAAAGCTCATGGAAACTATGCTGCTTCTTAGCCAGATATCGCGTCCACTTGCCGAGCGCAAAGAGCACGCCGACCAAGCTCAAGGCTATGGTGAGGTGGCGTTGGAGAATGTAATGAAATGCGGTGATGAGTGTATGGTGGCGCAGGCCGAGTTTATGCTAGCATGTGTTACGGCGTGGAAGGTTTATCTCAGGATGAAGGGTGGTGAGGAGGGCGCAGGTGGAAGAGAAGGTGTGAGGGTGTTGATGGAGTCAAGACTGGCTGGTCTAAGGGCATTTCCAAAGCTCCAGACGGAGTACTATGAAGGGCAGGCGAGGACTTACTTGGGCTATCTAGAGTAGATTGAAGGTATGGAAAATCATTGTAGCTACTGGGCACCCTTGTACTATTCATTGAACTATATTACGGCAGAATTTGCAGCATATACTTGCCAGGCCTCAAGCCTATCTTCCGACCCGCGCGCTTCGTAGGCTGTGCGCCTCTTCTTGTAACCAGGACTTCGCTCTCGTCTCTCGGTAGCAAGAGATACCCAGTAGTGCTCGTCGGAACTGTGACATTCATACAAACCTTGCCCTGGTCATTTTTCTCGTACTCGATCTCGATCAAACCATACGGACAGTCCATAGCGCCTACTACATGATTGAACTCGGACTTCAATGGTGGCTTTACGATCCAAGTGCGATAAGCCTCGGTCTCTGGTTTCAAGCCCAGTACTGCCTCATAGCACCATTCGTAGATTGTACCGAGCATGTCGTGGCATTTACTGCGGCATGCATCTTGCCAGAACTCGTTGAGCGTTGTTTCGCCACGCCTTAAGAAGCGCATGTAGGAAGGGTGTTCTTGTTGCCGAGCCATTTCGAGAACGATTTCCGGGCGATCCAGGTCTGCGAGGGTGTTCCAGATATACTTTAGCCCAATCTCACCTGCTTGGATTCGATTACTGGATGCCGCGCAGTCCTCTAGGAAAGTGTGTTGCACGTCAGATATGCATTCTTGAGGAACCAGGTTGAACTGCAAGGCCACTGCCTGAGCCACCATATTGCGGTCTCGCTTAACGGGATCATCCCGAGATGTGTAGAATGCATAAGGGTAAAGTGTCTTGTCAGTAACGAGCAATTTCTCGTTATACACTCTGGCGATCCGATCCGCCCATTCGCTAAATCGAGCTTCCGCTTCCGCATTCCCAAGCTCATGTGCCATGCGCTGAATGTTCCTCAAGCAACGATAGTATATTCCGGTTTCGATGTTGGCTTGATTGTTGCCAAAAGCAATGTCACGGCCCCAGTCACCTAGTCCATGTTCGATCAGACCACCTTCTCGTTCTTTTGTCTTGATGTACTCCATGTAGCGCACGCATGGATCGAAGAGCTTCTCAAAGATATGAGTCGAATCGTAGTAGAACCGAAGGATTTCAGGTAACAATGCGACTGCGCCGCCCCATGTTATTGTGTCGTGGAGGGGTCCGCACATGTAACGAATCTCAGGCGCCATGGTCGGGCACAGTCCGTTGGGCTCTTGCGTGTCAACAATATCATCGAGAATCTTGGAGTACAGCGACTCCATATCGCGAATATACTGCGTTGCTGGAGCAAGAAGATGTGTGACTTCTAGCCAGCCGAACTTCTCGATCTGCGGACAGTCTATGTGGTAGCTGAATAGATTACTGACAAATGACCAGTAGCACATGTTGATGAGAGAGTTCACATCCTCCTTGTCGGTCTTCAAAGCGCCCAAGCGTCGAGCTGCCGACGATACATGTCTACTGACAATGGACCGCACCACCGGCAGATTACGACCTTCTTCAAGAGCAACGCCCTCGACTTGGATGTAACGAGCGCTTGTAAAACAGAATTCAGGTTCCCATGTTTCAATACCTGTGCCAGCTATTGTGAATTTGCAGAAGACCCCCGTCTCAAATTGCCTGAAGAGAGGATCGGGCATCAGAACTCGACCATCTTCACCAAATGTTTCAGAGAATCGCACAATGACCTCCGAGCCAACAGGCCCAGTTACCTGGAGCTTGATCATAGTCGTCATGTTTTGGCCAAAGTCAAAGCTTACAAGTCCTGGTTCTAGCGTCGTTGATTTCTTTGGTTCAAAGGTTTCATGCAATACCACGGGCGGTTGACTCTGGTATTTCAGCTTCCCTCTTGGACCAGTGACTGGCGTCGCGTTTGACCAAAGATCATCTTCTTGATAATTAGAAGTATCCCAGCCGACTGGATAAGCTCTGAAGTCTTTCGTTTCCGACGAATAGATGTTGGCTAGCGTTGTCGCGCTCTTTCGTAATTTCCAGTCAGGGCCTGTGGTAACAATATCCGGTGTTCCGTCTTCGTAGAACAGGTGCAATTCTGCGAAAAAGCATAGCTCATTTCCATACCCGACATATGTATTGTCTTCGTAGCAGGGCCAGAAGAAGCGGCCATCGCCCTGGTCTCCAGCATAGAAGCCGTTCCCCAGATGCGCGCCTAGGACGTTGGCTCCGGACTTCAGGATACCGGACACATCGTATGCAACGTATTGCACGGTCCTATGATAGTTCGTCCACCCAGGATCTAGCACGTGTTCATTCGACGCAGTAGGGTCACCATTGCAGGAGAATTTGAAGTGGCCAAGTCCGGAAGCAAGCACGATGGCTCTCGCTGGGTTTCGTTCCAGATGCAGAGTTTTCCTCAGATATATTGGTTTGTCACCATTATCACCGATCCAGACACCTTTCAATCGGTTTGGCTGATCTTCAAACCATGTGCGGAAGATGAGACTGGTGTGCGGCATGTAAGTCTGGTTCATGCTGTAGGGCGGAAGCAGACCGCTGGAGCGGGGATATGCGGTGAAGGACTCCTTGACTGGACTCTGTTCAGAATCTCCGTTATGATCCCAGACAGTCACTCGCCAGTAATGAAATGTGGCTGACAAAAAACCGTTCGTGGGTTCACATTCGATGTTACGTTGCTGATCGCTGTCAACTTTGCCAGAGTCCCAAAGGAGCGAGTCGAAGGATCTCGACGTCGATAGTTCGATCCGATAAGCACTTTGCAGTGCGTGTTCGTCATCTGAATGCAAAACCCAGAAGAGTCGTATCTTGTCCGAATCGATACCGAGAACTTCATGATACGCATGTATGCCACAGCGAGCAAACCTGAAGGTCATATTTGTCGCTTGGTGGTGACCCAGTTTTATTTCCCGGGGTGATCGGGGTGATATAGTCCGGGGCAAGAACTTGGGGTATGTAGGGGGTATATATGTGAGGATGCGCTCTTATCATGACTTTGGTGTCTGATATCAAGAGCCATTTAGTGCTGCAAGTATGGGTCTTACGATCACAGTTTTTTCCGCCATCTTTCTTGCAACGGGAGGCTGTAAGTCCAGTCAACGATCTCAGACATGGATGCAATGCGCTTACCTTTAGCATAGTCCTGTTCGGATATGAGTCCGGTATCATTACATCGACCATAGCGCTACCGACATTCAAGGAACACTTCAATGACCCGTCCGACACGATTGTTGGCGGTATAGTCAGCGCATTCCAAGGAGGCGCGATCGCCGGCACGATCTTCAACATGCTGTTCGCTGACATGCTTGGTCGACGCTGGAGAATCATGGTCGGATCATTGGTTTCACTCCTAGGAAGCTCCCTGCAAGCTGGCGCTACCAACATGGCAATGTTGATCGTAGGGAGGTTCATTGGGGGAATCGCGGTCGGCCAATTGACATCGACAATTCCAATGTATGCTGGCGAGCTGTCTGAAGCCAAGCATCGTGGTATCTTGTCGGGTCTGTTGCAATGGATGCTGGGTTGGGGCTTCTTCGTTGCCCAGTGGCTTGGCTATGGATGCTCCTTCAACAGCACCGAGTTTTCATGGCGCTTTCCCCTTGCGTTCCAAAACATCCCATCCCTGATCCTGATAGCCGGTATATTCTTCCTCCAGGAATCTCCTCGCTGGCTCACTGAGAAGGACCGACATGAAGAAGCGATGGCGTCTTTGAGAAAACTACGCGCAGGCACCGACGACGAAACGATCAAACTCGAATTCCGTGAGATTCGGGATGTCATTCTTGCTGATCGCGCGTTGGGGAATATTGGATGGACTTCCATACTCACCAAGCCGACATGGCGCAAGCGACTGCTGCTTGGCTGTGGAGTACAGGCTTTTGGGCCACTCTCGGGAATCAACGTGATTAATTACTATGGTCCGAGGCTGTATGATATCTTGGGCATATCAACGCGCGAGTCCCTTCTCATAATCGGGATCCAAGGAGGTTTGGCTATTGTGTGGTGCACCATTGCCCTAGCACTGCTCGATCGCGTTGGTCGTGTCAAGCCACTCGTCGTCTCTGCGGGTGGTTTGGCCGCCGCCTTGCTAGTCAACGCAGTGCAAGCACAGTACTTGAATACGAATAATGTTGCTCAACTACGCAGCATGGTTGCGATGAACTTTGTTTTCTCGTTTTTCTACACGCCATTAGGTATTATCAGTTGGGTAAGTCCTTTGCAGCTGCATGAAGTGTGGTTGAATACTAACCTTGCGCGTTCCAGGTATACCCGGCTGAAATCTTTCCCGTCGAGTGTCGCGCACTCGGGAATGCGATCACGACTTTCACGAACTGGACAGTCAATCTGATCTTCGCGCAGTTTTCTCCACAAGCACTGAGTTCACTAGAGTTTAGGTACTTTTACGTCTTCTTCGTCTTCAACCTCGTAGCTATGCTTTGCTACTGGTTCTTCTACCCAGAAACGAAGGGTCGTAGTCTAGAACAGATGGACCAGGTTTTCGGAGACCAGCTGATAGCGCACGCTTTGCAAGATCCGGATGCCGCAGCGGCTGCGATCGAGAAAGACGAAAAGCTTCATACCGAAGTCCACAAATCAAGGTCATCGGCTTGAAATCTGGCAAAGTAGGGAACGTGGGAAAAAGGAAGCAACATTAAAATTGATAGCTGAGATGGTTCGTGTACTTGCAGCTGAGATTACGGCGTGACTGCAACCGAAACAAAAAGAAGCACTTCTGTAGTCTACCATTTACCACAACTGGCAAGTGGGTTCCTTCACCTTGCATTTGAAGCTCTCTCTGAACTCGCGACTGTTCGCCATAGTACCCATGACACGAGCCCGCTTCGGAGCATGAGGATCTGTGTAAATGCTGTTAATGGCTGATGCCTTGGTCGTCTTGCCACACCACCAGTTGGCGTAATTGATGAAGAACGTCTGGTCGTGAGAGAAATGTTCAAGGCCTGGTAGGTCCTGGTTTGGTTTCTTGGCCGCGCGGCGCTTCCACGCTTGGAATGAGGCAGATAGCCCTCCAGCATCTGCTATGTTCTCGCCTAGCGTGAGTCGGCCGTTAACGTGGAGAGGTTTGTCGTCTGGTCCGGGAACAGTAAAGTTGTGATACTGGTTAACGAAGCACTCCGCTTTCTCCTTAAAGGCGTCGACGGTTGAGTTTGACCACCAGTCGGTGAAGTTTCCAATCATATCGTAGTGCCGACCCGTTGAATCGAAAGCGTGACTCAGCTCATGTCCAGCGACAGATCCGAAGGCACCGTAAGACATGTATGCAGGCAATTCAACATCGAAAACTGGTCTTTGCATGATGCCCTGCGTGTCAGAAGTCAGTAATGCCATAACTATAATGAAGGGATACAGTGAATGAACTTACGGCTGGAAATACGATCTCCTGTCCGGGTGGATTGTAGTAGGCATTGACCGTAGGCACTGTCATGCCCCATTCGTCACGATCCACAGGTTTGCCTAGCTGCGACCACACAAACTCTACCCCGAAGCGATTCACAGATAGATGATTCTGGAAGAAATCGGATGTAATGTTCACCGGCTCATAAAAATCGCGGAGCGCCGGTGGGTTCATTATGTCGGGGCTCTTTGTGGGGTAGCCGATCTTTTGGACGATGTTGTGAACCTTTTCGATCGCCTTCTTGGTGGTCTCTTTATCCATCCAATCAACGGCCTTGAGCTTCTTGATGAATTCCGTCTTGATGTCGGTGACAATTGTGTCTCCGAAGGTTTTCGCCTCAGCTGAGAAAGCCTTCTCAACAAAAAAGCGGCTTAAAATCCAGCCTACGCTGTCATCGACATGGTTAATGCAAGTCCTCCAGCGTTCAGTCGTCGAATCGGGTTCCTACAGAAGTTATTACTTGAGTAAGGCGCTGGAGCAAGTAGAGTAGCGTACCTTTCCAGCAAGCACGTTCCTAAAACGCTTATAAGGCTTCACAGCATCGGCTTCCACGTACGACGACAAAGATTGAACAGCCTTCCACAAGAAGTAACTTTGGATAACCTTCCTATCAGTGGCAGCAAGGATGCTGGACAGCTGCTTGAGGTAGTCTGGTGCCATGACAATAACGCGTTCAACGTTGGAATCCGAATGCGCAAGACCTTCGATAAGCGCTCGAAGTTCGATCTCTGGCGCAATGGCTGCAGCTTTGTCAAGTTTCATCGGATTGTAGTACTTCTATGATTATGTCAGTCTCGTGAACTGTAATCGCAGCTGAATGGGGCCATACCACTACGTCGTCTCTATCTTCTGAAGCTGGGGCGGCTGCGGCAAGCTGCTTTTCGAGGTCGACGACCTTGGCAAATGAATCCTTGCCTTGTTCAGGGTACAAATTGGCGAGAACTTCTACAGCTACATCGCGATACTTCTCCACCAACTTGTCATCTTGGTATCGTTCCTGAGATGGAAGGCCAAAGCTGTATGGTGCACTGACTGAAACCACGACACTATCGGGATTCGTGTCGTCGGGACCAGTACCAGTGCTCACCAGGCTTGTGATACCGTACTTGGCAAGTAGCAGGATGGGCTCCTTCAAATCATGCTCGTTGGATGCTCCAGACGCAACAGTTGGGTACGCCTTCTTGATCTCTTCTAACATCTGATTGAGCGGTTTGAGACCGACGTCTTTGATGTGGTTTTCATCAAGGCAGGCATCATACGCGGTCTTCATCTTGTCGAAATTCTTTTCATCTACGGACTTTTCGACGGCCATCAGTTGCATTGGGCTAAAGTAGGAGTGCTCACGAAATATTAGTAAGCTTCTAATAGATGTTGAGGACTTGAATACCTGACTATCCTTAGGGTAGCTTGACTCAAGGATGTGGCGAAGGAGTAACTGAGACTGCTCAGACATGAGGGTGCCTGTGAACGCGGAGCCCTGGTCGGCTCGCAGATCGTGGCGCTCTCGCCAACCACCACAAACCAGCTCCTCGAAGTCGTCACAAGGATCGATTTCTTTGTAGTCCGGCGACATGTTGTACAACAGCTCTGATGCAGCGTGCACGCACGCGGGGGTCACGCATAGCTCAGGCTTCTTCTGGAGAATAGGTTCGCCAGCTAAGAATTGTTAATCTGGACCTTTCGTAGTGGATGATGTGAGAAGTACGTACCATATGACATACAATAGCAGATGAGTCCAGCCGCAGCAGCTGTCGTGAGTAGCCTACCAATCGCACGCGTCCTAGTGCAGCGCGCAGGTCGTTCGGCCGGTGTGGCAACCGGGATGAGTGGCACCTTCTCCGACATGTTTTTAACCGCTCCTAGGGGAGCAATAGACACAACGATAGACGAGACAATAGTACCAGCCAGCTGAGTACCTGATTGATGATGAGTGATGGAGTGATGGAGATGGAGAAGGCGACAATCTGGGGTACATGACCTTGGCACGTGCATGTGGCGCATGGACGAACTTTCCAAGGTTAGCGCTTACGAACGCGACGCGTCGACTTCACTTAATGTTCGGTTCCAAACCATCACGTTTTCACTGCCGCATTGCTTTCTATCAAAGTCCTTGCGATCTTTTACGAGGAAAGTTCCGATGCTATGGGTCGTCTTCTCGAAGAGCTGGCCATTCATATCTGTCAAAATCTTGATGATCATGCATATGCGGCGATTGACCGGAAGAGTGTTCGCACTCTACGCCTGCACGATTTCGATACCGGTGCTCGTTTGGGTGACCGAAAAGACCTTGAAGGACTAGAATAAGTCCGGAAGATCGACTTTAAGACTTGAAATTTGGATTATAACCACCTTGCACCACAGGAGATCATCAGATTGATAAAAGCTAATACACATCTAGAGACTGTGATACTGGAAGGTGTTCAAGATTTTCCCAAACGGATGTACGTGATGCAATTCTCCGGCTTCCACACCTTAAGAAGCTTCTGGTGAGCTTTGGCGAAAATAACACGTTTCCTTAGGGTATTGCTGAACTCCGAGGGGCATGTCCGCTGATAGAGGTGTACGGCGAATGGTTAGCTAATCTAACTTCGGTCATTGGGCAAATTCTTGCGCAATGTCAGGATTTCGAAAGGGAGGTGACACAGTAGAAGTTCCTTGCAGAGCTGAAATTCTGCTTACTGGAGACTCGCGTCCGGGACCACGATTACGCAGTACTTGCCAATCGCATTTACACTATTTTAAAACAGGAGTGTCGGGACCCTCTACATGTCAAGACGATCCGTTTCGAACCGAGCAAAGGATGGATTAAATCAATTTCCTGTTACCATGAAGCCAGACAACACATATTCAATCTTCAGAAAGAACTCGACATGTTCGAAGCAGAATCAAAGACTGTCTAGCAGCTTTGACGAGACCTACGGGATTGCAAATCAGAACTTTCAGTTGTCATGCTCCGTGCTCGCGTTTTGCCGCCTCTAAGGGGCTTTTCAGACTAGACAATACACATTCTCTGCCTCATCACCGGTGGCAGGTTGCAGTTTAGAAAAGGAGAATTGGATAGCCGATCCGATAGGGTGTGTTGCCTTTGCTATAGTGACGCGGACTACCTGCAACGATCTTACGTGGCCCCTTTTCAGAATTGGTAACCTTTCCAACATTCCCTCAACCTAACCCTTCTTAGGGACGTTTAACTAATTCAATCAACCAACCAATCTCGACCAAAACCCAGGCATAATGGCGATAATATACAAGATTGCCCATTTGTTCGCTTGCGCTCATCCGTTGACGCTCGCACTTTTGGGCATTCCAAACCCAACAGCAGCAGTCGTGCCCGCGTCAACCGGCAGAACAGCTCCTGTAATCCATCGCGCATGATCGCTTGCTAAGAACGTCACCGCACAAGCTGCATCCCACGCTGTTCCCTCGGTGCCTAGTAGACTTCGTTGCCGCCTCGCTTCGCGCGCCTCTTCACTCATGCCCCCGGCGTATATCATCGGAGTGTACAGCATTCCAGGGCAGACACAATTTACTCGAATGCCATCTGCGGCATGATGTGCTGACATCGCTCTTGTCATGTTGACAACAGCACCCTTGCTTGTTGGATACAGCAGGTGGGGCGTTCCGCCTTTGAGACCGGCAACCGACCCCATGTTGATGATGCTGCCTCTCGTTTCTCCGTCATTCTTCAGCATCGCTGGTATAGCGTACTTCGCCATCTGGACCATACTGCTGACATTGATCTCTAGGCCTTTGGCCCACGCTTCCATGTCGACGTCGACGGCTGTGCCTGCCGCTCCACCAATACCAACATTGTTTATCAACACGTCGAGTCTCCCAAACTCATTCAGGGCCAACTGCACGGCTGCTTCGCAGTCAGTGGCTTTCGTAACGTCGGCTTTGAGCGCTACTGCTCTTCCTCGACCTGGCTTCGATGACAAGATTGCCACTGTCTTTTGTGCCCATTCCAGATTCATGTCTAAGCAGAGTACGTTACAGCCCTCGTCTGCGAGCATGATAGAAATTGCGCGCCCATTACCAATTCCTTCTCCTGCACAACCAGCACCAGTCACGATAGACACTTTTCCCTTGAGTCCTCGCGATGGGGGTTCGGATGGTGTATCTGCCATTCTTTCAATCGACAGATTTGGTATACGGCTTTCGTAGAGATGCTAAACAAGCCTCTGTAGGTACAGGTTCCGGATGCAATACGGTCTTTATCGTGTATACCTCCAGGCCGTAAAGTGCTAAGCCGGGTCTAGGGATGCGCGAAGGGATGTACAAAAGCGATATGTTTGGTACACGGGCAGCGGAGCACGAAGACTGACAATCGGAAGTCTGGATGGGTGCAAATCGCAGTGTTGTAGCTCGAACCTCGGCACATGTGGGGTACATCCGCTAATTGAGGGGCAGTTCACAGCGTACACAGCTCGTAGACGCCCTTAAGACTGCCGGACCTAGCTTAGAAACACCCTTTTCAGACATTCCCATCTTGCAAAATTCTCAATTTCTGGGCCTCGAAGAACACCATACGATGGCGCTCGATTTCTCTCAGTATGGCGGGCCATCCGATGAATGGCTCGCTGTGGAGAAAACACTTCCTGCGTTGACTTTCGACATCAACACCGATCCAGTCGCTCTTCGCAGTGCTGTCAACACGGAGCGCGAAAACCGCACTGCTGCTGCAATGGTACAATTGTCGGCACATGTACATACCAAGGACTACTCCATCCCCACTCGTGATAGCTCATCTATCCAAGCGAGAACTTATCGCTCCGTGAAGAAGTCTGAGTCTGAGAAGCTTCCTGTCTATCTATACCTCCACGGGGGCGGTTTTATTTTTGGGGTAAGTTTCCGAGTTGACTAGGTAGTTGAGTAAGTGACTGACCGCGAAATACAGTCTCTGGACAGCGAGGACGCTACGTGCGCGCAAACAGCGATCAAGACTGGCGTGATCGTGCTTAACGTCAACTACCGGCATACCCCTGAACACGTCTATCCGACTGCCTGGAACGACACTGAAGATGCGCTCGCATGGCTTCACCAAACCATCGACACGGTCGGCGGTAGATCTGACCAGGTCGTTGTCGGCGGCGTCAGTGCCGGTGGACAGCTTGCCGCAGCCTTGACACTTGAACAGCACCTCAAAAAGAGCAATGTAACTAAGGATCTCCCTCCACTTGCCGGCCAGGTTCTCATTATCCCATGTGTCGCAGACCCCAAAACGTATGATCAAGGGCCGGGCAAGAAGCTCAAGGTCTCATCTTACGTCGAAAATGAACACGCTCCAATCTTGCCAAAGAAGACCGTGGAGTTCTTCACTGGCTTGCTGAAAGCACCACAGCCTGAACTGAAGGATACCAGGCTGAATATTGTCAACTCGACAGAGGCCGAGGTGAAGGGTTTGCCGCCTACAATTTTTGGCATTGCGGGCTTGGACCCTTTGCGAGATGAAGCTTTGCTCTATGCCAAACTGCTTTCGGAAGCCAACGTCCCCACTGAGACACGTCTGTTCAAAGGTGTACCGCATGGGCATAGGAGATTTGGTGATGCATTGAAGGCGTCCAAGCACTGGGATGACTGTGTTGAGGAAGGCATTCTATGGGTGTTGTCGAAGCCACAGGCGACCGGCAAGTTCGAAGTTAAGCTTCCTTGAGGAGGTAATCAACGTGTATCGGGTATTGTCTCATCCCCTCACCAGAGTAGAATCCCAGTCACACATTCTTCTGTGTGCGTACAATTACAAGTCACTACGAAGGCAGATACTAGACTTGCTATAATATGATGATTCAGTGATCCTGTCTCGGAGGAAAGGATATGAGTTTTACTATGTGCGAATACCACCGAGAAGACCACAAATGCGGTGACCTTGCATCCGCTACCTAGGCATTTCGCGTCGTACGAGAGGATCGGCTGGCTGCAGACCACAAGATCATACTCAAATGCATATATTGGATGGAGTGGCCGAATCAAGCCAGCACAGCGATGCACGTCTTGCTGCCAAAACACTCTCAGCGGAGCTAAGATCTTACGCTCGAATGCCGAAAACCAATGAACAAGCTTGGAATGGTCTATCGGCCGAGATCACGTGTACAATATCATGGGCTGGTTCAAGTCGGCCGCGCTCACGTGAAAAAAAGTTACAGGAGACTTATTATGCCTCACACAGAGTGGGGTGAAGCGGACCTTCTCCATATTCTTAGGTTTAAACAGACCAACTGTCCGCGATGATGAATGAATGTACTTGCGTGTGCGTTGCTTAAACACAGCATAAGAAGCGTTTCATTTGAGCTTTTTGCCATACTTCAGACTTGTACAGCCTATATTTGCTTACTCTCCAAAGACAGCTCCGATCTGGAACATGTTTCAATCAGGCCTCCTCAACATCATCCCTTATATCCTGTCTCTTCTCGCCCTGTACACGATC
>Ga0265780_10006622_pt1 | contig 14331 bp, 8 predicted proteins | sample P1T30metagenome_FD_192432 | JGI IMG/M metagenome (GOLD analysis project Ga0265780, IMG submission 192432) | Plant litter microbial communities from East Loma Ridge, Irvine, California - P1 T30 | ecosystem: Environmental > Terrestrial > Plant litter > Unclassified | place: USA: California... | reverse complement strand
CGTGTAGAGCTGGACGGAGGGTGACGAGGTCATGGCGAACTCCTTTGTCGTGGTGGTTCTCGTGGCTCGGGCCCTGACGCGGCGGCGGAGGCCGCCCCGCGCGGGCAGGGTTCGAGAGCGTGCAGGTCAACTCTGTCACTTCTGTCGACCCATGACAAAAGGTTCCTGACGATCGACAGCATCCGGTCCTGCGGCCGAGGAGGCGCCTCCTAGGCTGACCGGGTGCGCCTGCGACTCGCGACCCGACTGCAGTCCGCCCCTCCCGTGGTGGTCGTGCTCGTGCTGTACGCCCTCTCCCGGCTCGTCTCCAGCGCCTGGCTCGGCGGCCTCTTCACGCTCGCGACCTCGCAGGGCTGGGCGTTCGCGAGCCACCGTGCCGACCCGAGCTTCGCCTCGTTCTCCGGCTCGTGGGACGCCAGCTTCTACCGGACCATCGCCCGCGAGGGCTACCCGACCGAGCTGCCCGTCGACGACGACGGCCACGTGCTGCCCAACCCGTGGGCGTTCCTGCCGGTGTTCCCGGGGCTGGTGCGCGGCGTCGCGACCGTGCTCGGCGTCGACCTCGCGGGCAACGCCTTCTTCGCGATCGGCCTGGTCGTGGCGGTCGTCGCAGGAGGCGGCGCCACGGTGCTGCTGCACCGGATCGTCCTCGAGACGGCCGGCCCCCAGAGCGCCCTCTGGGCCGCCGCCCTGTTCTGCTTCGGCCCCCTCTCGTTCGTGCTGCAGGTGGCGTACGCCGAGAGCCTCATGCTGCTGCTCACCTTCGGCGCGCTGCTGGCGATGGTCCGTCGGCGGTACCTCGTGATGGTCCCGCTGGGCGTCGTCGCGGCCTTCACCCGGCCCGGGGTGCTCGCGGTGGCCCTGGCGCTCGCCGTGACGGCGGTCGTGCGGCTGCGCCGCGAGGGCAGGGCGTTCCGGAGGCGCGAGCGCGTCTCGGTCGTCGTGGCCGGCCTGCTCATCTCGGCGGCCGGCCTCGCCTGGCCCGTCGTCGCGGACCACGTGACGGGGCGGTCCGGCGCGTACCTCGACACCGAGCTGTCGTGGTGGGTCGGGTTCGTCGGGCGCCAGCACTTCGCGCCGCTGACGCCGTGGTTCGTGATGGCGGGCACGTTCCTCGGCGTCGCCGGGATCGTGCTCGTCGGCGTGCTGCTCGGCGTCCTGGCGTGGGCCCTCACCCGTCGTTCGACCCTGTCGATGGGCGTCGAGGTGGTCTCGTACGCGGCGAGCTACCTGCTCTACCTCGTGGCCGTGTTCCTGCCGCAGCAGAGCCTGCCGCGCCTGCTGCTGCCCGTCGCGCCCCTGCTCGGGCACCCCCGGATCACGGCCGTGCCGCGCCTCCGCTGGGTGCTGCTCGCGGCGGGGGCCGCCCTGCAGCCGGTCGCCGTGGTGCTGCTCTGGTTCGTCGGCTACCCCTGAACCCGCCCGTCGTCGGGTCGCCCCCCCCGTTCTGGGCGGCAGACCGTCCCGTGCAGTTCCACCCGTTACGATGCCGTTCTGCCCGCCCAGCGCGCAGGCACGTCCCTCGGCGACCGTCACCGGGTCGGAGGGGTGCCCGCGTCGACCGAGAGGACTCCGTGTGAGCGACCACCGCGACCGCACCGCCAGCCGCACCTCGAGCCGCACGGGCCGTCGCGCCGCCGAGGCCTCGGGCAGGGGAGTCGCCCGTCACGGCCGCCTCCGCAGCACCGGGCCGCTCGGCACCGTCGGCAAGGTCCTGGCCGGGGCGCTGGCCGTCGTGCTCGTCAGCGGCGCGTCCGTGGGCGCGATCGCCGCCTACCAGGTGCGGTCCGACCTCGGCGACGGCGTCGTCCTGGCCGGCGCGAAGGGCAAGACTCCCGTCGTGGCCTCGCCGCCCTCCATCGACGCCTACCCCGGCGGCTTCAACGTGCTGATCGTCGGCACCGACAACGACGCGGACCAGGACGAGGGCGCGTTCGGCGAGCGCGATGCGACGCTCAACGACGTCAACATCCTGCTGCACGTCTCGGCCGACCACTCCAACGCGACGGCCGTGAGCATCCCGCGCGACATGGTCGTGCCGATCCCCGCCTGTGCACGCGAGGACGGCAGCGGCTACTACGCGGCCATGTCGGCGCGGCCGATGAACGAGGCCTACTCCTACGGCGGCCTCAGCTGCGTCGTGTCGACGGTGTCGGAGCTGACCGGCCTCGAGATCCCCTTCGCCGGGATGATCTCGTTCAACGGCGTCATCGAGATGTCGAACGCCGTCGGCGGCGTGCCCGTCTGCGCCGCGACCCCGATCAAGGACCGCTACACCGGCCTCGACATCCCGGCCGGCGAGACCGTGCTGCAGGGGGAGCAGGCGCTGCAGTTCCTCCGCACCCGCCACGGCGTGGGCGACGGTTCCGACCTCGGCCGCATCAGCAGCCAGCAGGTCTACCTGTCGTCGCTGCTGCGCACGGTCAAGAGCGCCGACACGCTGACGAACCCGACGAAGCTGTACTCGCTGGCCCGCGCCGCGGCCAGCAACATGACGCTCTCGGACGGCCTCACCGACGTCACCACGATGGTGCAGATCGGGTCGGCTCTGCGCGACCTCCCGCTCGACCAGGTCAACTTCGTCCAGTACCCTGGCTCGACCGAGGGCTCCGGGGTCTACGCGGGCAAGGTGCAGCCGATCACGTCGGTCGCGACCACGCTGTTCGACGCGATCCGTGCCGACCAGCCGTTCACGCTCGAGGCGGGCAGCGAGGGCCTCGGCGCCTCGGCGGCGGGTGACGCCGCTGCGGGCGATGCTGCTGCGGGAGGCGCGTCAGCGGCTCCCGAGACGCCTGCCCCTTCCGAGTCCGGTGTGCCGGCCGCGACCGACCCTGCCGCGACCGACCCGGCTGCCGGCGCTCCCGCAGCGCCCGAGGTCATCTCGGGCCTCACGGGCCAGTCGGCCGCGGAGCAGACCTGCTCGGTCGGGTTCCTGCAGAAGTGAGTCCCGAGGAGCCGCCGGCGGAGCCAGCGAGACCTGCGGGTGCGTCGGGCCGGCTGGCCAGCTGGCCGCCAGGTCGGCAGGCCGGCAGGCCAGGCCGGCCAGGCCGCCTGATCTGCAGGCCGTCTGATCTGCAGCCGTCCGGTCGCAGAGCGAGAGAGATCCTGGCGACAGGGCCGCACCTCCGGCGATCGTGTGCGCCCGCGCGCACGCATCACTCTCAAATTACGGGCACAGGGCACAGGGCACAGGGCACAGGGCGCAGGGCGCAGGGCACCGCGGGAGAGGGCGCCCCGGCGAGTAACCAGCTCGCCGGGGCGACCGGGAATCCCCGCGCGGGCGCCCGAACGCGCCGCGGGGGGCCCTGCGGCGCCGGGATCAGGGGTTCGGCGCCGCAGGGGGTGTGGTGTCGACGTCGTCGTCGGCGGAGATGCCTCCGAGCGGTGCTGCGTCGGATGCGGCACGCTGTCGGGGAGAGCGTCGGAGGTCTCACGGCGCCGACGGGGGTCGAGCCGCTGCGTCCGGGGACGCACCCCGTGCTGTCGGGTGGTGCACGACTCTGCCGTCTCCGGCGCCAGGGGTACTCTATGGGTCGGCAGAAATGCGGACAAGGACACAGTGGCCCCCGAACGGGGGATCACGGGGTGAATCGCGGGTGAGTGCGGGCCCGTCCCGAGGTGAAGAGGGGCTGTGCGGCCCGCCGAGGAGGTGCGGTTCGGCAGATCGCGTCCGGCCCGCTATGATCGTGGGTGCGCCGTCACGTCCTGGACGAGACTGCGCAGGGAGCCGTCGCATAGTTCGGCCTAGTGCACCACCCTGCTAAGGTGGAGTTCCCTTTGTGGAACCGTGGGTTCAAATCCCACCGGCTCCGCGGGGCCCCGTCGCGTTGTGATCTCGCCAGATCAGTGCACGGGGCCTTTTCCTTTGCCCCCGGGCCGCTGTGCCCCTGGGCCGCTAGGCCGATATGCCCCTGGGCCGCTACGCCGCCGGGCCGCTGTGCCGCTGTGCCGCCGGGCCGCCGCCGCCCGCCGCTGCCGTTCCGCGACCGTCGCTCCGTCAGCGAAGCGCGAGGATGCCGCCCCTCGGCGTAGGGAACCCGTGAGGACGCCGGATCGAGGCCGTCCGTCGGTGTCTGCTGGGTCACCGTGCCCCCACCGGCACGCGACCGGCGCCGCCGGCCGCACCCGCTCCTCCTGAACTCGGAGTACCTGTGCTCGACCTCGTCTTCCTGCTCGTCATGCTGACCGTCATCGCGGTCGTCGCCCTCGTGGCAGAGGGGGTGGAGCGCCTGTGACCGTCCTCGGCATCGTCGCGGTCGTCCTCGCCGTCGCGGCCCTCGTCTACCTCGTCGTCGCGCTCGTCGCGCCCGAGAGGTTCTGAGGCCGCGCGTGAACGACACCCTCTCCGGCCTCCTCCAGATCGCCACCGTCGTGCTGGTCCTCGTGGTCGCCCACCGGCCGCTCGGCGACCACATGGCGCGCACCTTCACGAGCACCCGCGACCTCGCGGCCGAGCGCCTGCTCTACCGCGTCATCGGCGTCGACAGCTCGTCCGAGCAGACCTGGCGCGCGTACCTCCGCGGCGTCCTCGCGTTCTCGCTCGTCGGGATGCTGCTCCTCTACCTGCTGCAGCGCACCCAGGCGCTGCTGCCCGCCTCCCTCGGCCTGCCGGCCGTGCCGCCCGACCTCGCGTTCAACACCGCGGTCAGCTTCGTGACGAACACGAACTGGCAGTCGTACTCGCCCGAGCTCACCCTGGGCTACGCCGTGCAGCTCGCCGGCCTCGCCGTGCAGAACTTCGTCTCGGCGGCCGTCGGCATCTCCGTCGCCGTCGCGCTGATCCGCGGCCTCGCCCGGGTCCGCAGCGGCACCCTCGGCAACTTCTGGGTCGACCTGACCCGCTCGGTGACGCGGATCCTGCTGCCGCTCGCCGTCGTCGCCGCGTTCGTGCTGCTCGTGGGCGGCGTGGTGCAGACCTTCGCCGCGCCCGAGACGGTCACGACGCTGACCGGCGGCTCGGCGATCGTCCCCGGCGGTCCGGTCGCCTCGCAGGAGGCGATCAAGCTGCTGGGCACCAACGGCGGCGGCTTCTTCAACGTCAACAGCGCCCACCCGTTCGAGAACCCGACCGCCTGGACGAACCTGTTCCAGGTCGTGCTCATGCTCGTCATCCCGTTCTCGCTGCCGCGCACCTTCGGCCGCATGGTCGGCTCGCCCCGCCAGGGCACCGCGATCGCCGCCGTCATGGCGACCATCGCCGCCGTCTCGCTCACCGCGATGACCTGGGCCGAGCTGCGCGGCCTCGGCACGGCGCCGCAGCTCGCCGGCGGCGCGATGGAGGGGAAGGAGGTGCGGTTCGGCATCTGGGGATCGACGCTGTTCGGCTCGACCTCGACGCTCACCTCGACGGGCGCCGTCGACTCGATGCACGACTCGTACACCGCGCTCGGCGGCATGGTCGCGATGATCAACATGATGCTCGGCGAGATCGCCCCCGGCGGGGTGGGGTCCGGGCTCTACGGCATCCTCGTGCTCGCCGTCATCACGGTGTTCATCGCGGGGCTGCTCGTCGGCCGGACGCCCGAGTACCTGGGCAAGGCGATCGGGCCGCGCGAGATCAAGCTCGCCAGCCTGTACATCCTCGTCACGCCGACCCTCGTGCTCGCCGGCACGGCGCTGAGCTTCGCGATCCCCGCGGTGCGCGCCGACGTCGAGGGCACCTCGATCTGGAACCCCGGCCTGCACGGCTTCAGCGAGGTGCTCTACGCCTTCACCTCGGCGGCCAACAACAACGGGTCGGCCTTCGCCGGCATCACGGCGAACACGCCCTGGTTCAACACCGCCCTCGGGGTCGCGATGCTGCTCGGCCGGTTCGTGCCGATCGTGCTCGTGCTCGCCCTCGCCGGCTCGTTCGCGGCCCAGGGCACGGCGCCCGCCACCGCGGGCACCCTGCCCACCCACCGCCCGCAGTTCGTGGGCCTCCTCACCGGCGTCTCCGTGATCGTCACGGCGCTGACCTACTTCCCGGTGCTCGCACTGGGACCGCTCGCCGAAGGGCTCCGCTGATGTCCACCGTCACCGACACACCCACCACCGACCCGTCGACCGAGCCGGGACCCGACCAGGGCGCCGACCAGGCCTCGCCGCGGCACGGCGGCGCGTTCAGCGCCGCCCAGCTGGTGGCCGCCCTGCCGGGCGCCCTGCGCAAGCTCGACCCCCGCCTCATGTGGCGGAACCCCGTCATGTTCATCGTCGAGGTGGGCGCCGCCTACACGACGGTGCTCGCCGTCGCGGGTCTCTTCACCGGCCCGCAGACCTCGGGCGGCTCGCCCGTGCCCGGCTCGTTCACCTGGGCCATCGCGCTCTGGCTCTGGGCCACCGTCGTCTTCGCGAACCTCGCCGAGTCCGTCGCCGAGGGCCGCGGCAAGGCGCAGGCCGAGACGCTCCGCGCGACCCGGACCAGCACGACCGCGCGACGCGTGTCCTCGTGGGACGCGACCGGCGACCCCTCGGCCGAGCGCGCCTCCTCGGAGCAGGTCTCGTCCGCCGACCTCGTGCTCGGCGACGTCGTCGTGGTCGTGGCCGGCGAGGTCGTGCCGGGCGACGGAGACGTCGTCTGGGGCATCGCGAGCGTCGACGAGTCGGCGATCACGGGGGAGTCCGCCCCGGTGATCCGCGAGTCGGGCGGTGACCGCAGCGCCGTCACCGGCGGCACCCGCGTGCTGTCGGACCGCGTCGTCGTGCGCATCACGAGCAAGCCCGGCGAGACCTTCGTCGACCGGATGATCCGGCTCGTCGAGGGCGCCTCGCGGCAGAAGACCCCGAACGAGATCGCGCTGAACATCCTGCTCGCGAGCCTGTCGGTCGTGTTCGTCGTCGTGACGCTCACGCTCAACCCGATCGCCGCGTACAGCGACGCGTCGGTGAGCATCCCCGTGCTCATCGCCCTGCTCGTCTGCCTCATCCCCACGACGATCGGCGCACTGCTCAGCGCCATCGGCATCGCGGGCATGGACCGCCTCGTGCAGCGCAACGTGCTCGCGATGTCGGGCCGCGCCGTCGAGGCGGCGGGCGACGTGACGACGCTGCTGCTCGACAAGACCGGCACCATCACCTACGGCAACCGCCGCGCGTCGGAGTTCGCCCCGCTCGACGGCGTGGCCCCCGCCGAGCTCGTCGACGCCGCGGCCACCGCGTCGCTCAGCGACCCCACCCCCGAGGGGCGCTCCATCGTCGACCTCGCACTGACCACCGGCTGGCACGAGGACGCGGGGCAGCAGGGCGTCGTCGTGCCGTTCACCGCGCAGACCCGCATGAGCGGCCTCGACCTGCCCGACGGGCGCGTCCTGCGCAAGGGGGCCGCCGCCTCCGTCGTCGCCTGGGCCGAGGAGGCGGGCGCCCTGCCCGCAGATCGCCGCGAGCAGCTGCAGGGCCTGGTCGACGCCGTGTCCCAGGCCGGCGGCACGCCGCTCGTCGTCGCGGTCGGGGACGCCTCCGGGGAGGCTCGGGTGCTCGGGGTCGTGCACCTCAAGGACGTCGTCAAGACGGGCCTGCGCGAGCGCTTCGCCGAGCTGCGCACGATGGGGATCCGCACCGTGATGATCACGGGCGACAACCCCCTCACCGCGAAGGCCATCGCCGCCGAGGCGGGCGTCGACGACTACCTCGCCGAGGCCACCCCGGAGGACAAGCTCGCGCTCATCCGCCGCGAGCAGGAGGGCGGGGCGCTCGTCGCCATGACCGGCGACGGCACGAACGACGCGCCCGCTCTCGCTCAGGCGGACGTCGGCGTCGCGATGAACACGGGCACGTCGGCCGCGAAGGAGGCCGGCAACATGGTCGACCTCGACAGCGACCCGACCAAGCTGATCGACATCGTCCGCATCGGCAAGCAGCTGCTCATCACCCGCGGCGCCCTCACGACGTTCTCGATCGCCAACGACGTGGCGAAGTACTTCGCGATCATCCCCGCGATGTTCGCCGGGGTGTTCCCGGGGCTCGGGGTGCTCAACGTCATGCAGCTGAGCTCGCCGGCCTCGGCGATCCTCTCGGCGATCGTCTTCAACGCGCTCGTCATCGTCGTGCTCATCCCGCTGGCCCTGCGCGGGGTGAAGTACCGCGCGGCCTCCGCCTCGCAGGTGCTGAGCCGCAACCTGCTCGTCTACGGGCTCGGCGGGGTGGTCGCGCCGTTCGTCGGGATCAAGGTCGTCGACCTCGTGGTCGCGCTGATCCCCGGGTACTGATCCGCCGCCTCCTCGTCCGCCCGCTCGTCACCCGCACCGCCCCTTGCACCGCACCTCAGAAGAAGGAACCCCATGGACACCCGCTCGACGCTGCGCCAGTACGGCACGGCCCTGCGTGCGATGGTCGTCGCGACCGTCGTGCTCGGCCTCGGCTACACCCTCCTCGTCACCGGCGTCGGACAGCTCGTGCTGCCGCACCAGGCCGACGGATCCCGCCTCACGGTCGACGGGCAGGTGGTCGGCTCGTCGCTGATCGGCCAGTCGTTCGTCGACGCCGACGGGGCTGCCCTGCCCGAGTGGTTCCAGTCGCGGCCGTCCGCGGCGGGCGACGGCTGGGACGCCGGCGCCTCGAGCGGCAGCAACCTCGGGCCCGAGAACGACGACCTCGTCGCCGCGATCGAGGAGCGCCGGGCCGCCGTCGCCGAGCTCGACGGCGTCGACCCCGCGTCCGTGCCGGTGGACGCGCTGACCGCCTCCGCCTCGGGCCTCGACCCGCACGTCTCGCCCGAGTGGGCGCGGCAGCAGGTCGAGCGCGTGGCCGCGGCGCGGTCGCTGCCCGTCGACGAGGTGCGTGCGCTCGTCGAGCAGCACGTGCGGGGGCGCGACCTCGGCTACGTCGGCGAGCCGACCGTCGACGTGCTCGAGCTGAACGCGGCGCTGGCGGAGCTGGGGTCGTGACGGGCGTCGGGTCGTCGGGGTCGTGGGGGTCGTCGGGCCTGTCGGCGGCGCGTGCCAAGCTGAGCGCATGACACGAGGGCGGCTGCGGGTGCTGCTCGGCGCCGCCCCCGGCGTCGGCAAGACCGTCACCATGCTCGACGAGGGCGCGCGGCTCCGCGACGAGGGCAAGGACGTCGTCGTGGCCGTCGTCGAGACCCACGGCCGCGCGGCCACCGCCGCCCGGCTCGGCGACCTCGAGGTGGTGCCCCGCGTGCGGCACGTGCATCGCGGCGTCGAGCTCGACGAGATGGACGTGGAGGCGGTGCTCGCCCGGTCGCCCGAGGTCGCGCTCGTCGACGAGCTCGCGCACAGCAACGCCCCGGGCTCGCGGCACGACAAGCGCTGGCGCGACGTGCAGGCGCTGCTCGACGCGGGCATCTCGGTCATCTCGACCGTCAACGTGCAGCACGTCGAGTCGCTCGCCGACGTCGTGGAGCAGATCACGGGCGCCGCCCAGCGCGAGACCGTGCCCGACGTCGTGCTCCGCGCCGCCGACCAGATCGAGGTCGTGGACCTCGCTCCCCAGGCCCTGCGCGACCGGCTCGCGGCGGGCGACGTCTACCCCGCGGCGCGCATCGACGCGGCGCTGTCGAACTACTTCAGGCTGGGCAACCTCACCGCGCTGCGCGAGCTGGCCCTGCTCTGGCTCGCCGACGAGGTCGACAGCGCGCTGCGCGCCTACCGCGTCGAGCAGGGCATCGACAGCGCGTGGGCGGCACGCGAGCGCGTGGTCGTGGCCCTCACCGGAGGCGCGGAGGGCGAGACGCTGATCCGTCGCGCCGCGCGCATCGCGGCCCGCAGCGCCGGGGGCGAGCTCGTGGCCGTGCACGTCAGCACCCCCGACGGCCTGCGGCAGGGCGCGCCCGGCGCGCTCGCCGCCCAGCGGGCCCTCGTCGAGAAGCTCGGCGGCAGCTACCACCAGGTCGTGGGGGCCGACGTGCCGAGGGCCCTGGTCGACTTCGCCAAGGGGGCCGACGCCTCCCAGCTGGTCATCGGCGTCAGCCGTCGCGGCCGTCTCGGGTCGCTGCTGACCGGGCCGGGCATCGGCGCGACCGTCATCCGCGAGTCGGGCCAGCTCGACGTGCACATCGTCACCCACTCGGCGGCCGGGCGCGGATGGTCGCTGCCCAAGCTCGGCGGCGCCCTCTCGCGGTCGCGGGTCGTCGCGGGCTTCGTGCTCGCGGCGGTCGTCGGGCCGCTGCTCACCTGGCTGCTCGCGGGGCACCGCACCGAGGACGGCATCGCCGGCACCGTGCTGCTGTTCCAGCTGCTCGTCGTCGTCGTCGCGGTGACCGGCGGGGTCTGGCCGGCGCTCTTCGCCGCCCTGCTCTCGGGGGTCACGCTCGACCTGATCTTCATCGCGCCGATCTACAGCGTCACCATCGCCGAGCCGCTGCACCTGCTGGCGCTCGTGCTCTACGTGCTCAACGCCGCGATCGTCAGCTGGGTCGTCGACCAGGCGGCGCGGCGCAGCCGGGCGGCGGCGCGGGCGCTCGCCGAGACCGAGCTGCTCGCGACCGTGTCGGGCAGCGTGCTCCGCGGGCAGGACGCCCTGCAGGCGCTCGTCGCCCGCACCCGCGAGGCCTTCGGACTCGCACGCGTGCGGGTGCTGTCGGGGGACGAGGTGCTGGGCGACAGCGGGGGGCCGGACGGCGGTGCGGGTGCTGCCGGCGACCGTGCCGGTGCTGCCGGCGACGGCGACGGTGCTGGTGCTGGTGCTGGTGCGGGTGCGCCCGGTGGCACCGTCCCCGGGCGTGACGTCCGGCCAGGGCTCGACGTCACGACGCTGCCCGCGGGCGAGCACGGCGTGCTCGAGCTGACGGGCGAGCCGCTGCAGGCGGGCGACCGACGCCTCCTCGCCGTCGTCGCCGCGCAGGTCGAGACGGCCCTCGAGCACTCCGCGCTCACGCGGACCGCCGGCCAGGTGGCGCCGCTCGCCGAGGTCGACCGCATGCGCAGCGCCCTGCTCGCCGCGGTCGGGCACGACCTGCGACGTCCGCTCGCCGCCGCGACCGCGTCGGTCAGCGGCCTGCGCCAGCGCGGTGTCGAGTGGAGCGAGGCCGACCGCGACGAGCTGCTCGCCACCGCGTGGGAGAGCCTCGAGTCGCTCTCGACCCTCGTCACCAACCTGCTCGACGTCAGCCGGGTGCAAGCCGGCGCCCTGGCCGTCCGCACCGCGGAGGTCGACGTCGACGACGTCGTGCTCGGCGCGCTCGACGAGCTCGGGCTGGGCCCCGCCGACGTCGAGCTGGCCCTGCGCTCCTCCGTGCCGCCGGTGGTCGCCGACGCGGTGCTGCTGCAGCGCGTGCTCGTCAACCTGCTCGACAACGCGCTGCGCCACTCGCCCGACGGGACCCTGGTGCGCATCTCGACGAGCGGCTTCGGCGGACGGGTGGAGGTGCGGGTCGTCGACCGCGGACCGGGCGTGCCCCCCGAGCGCCGCGACGAGATCACGGTGGCGTTCCAGCGGCTCGGCGACACCGACAACAGCACGGGGCTCGGGCTCGGCCTCGCGCTGAGCAAGGGCTTCACCGAGGCGATGGGCGGCACCCTCACGATGGACGACACCCCCGGCGGGGGCCTCACCGCCGTCGTCTCCCTCCCCGAGGCCCCCGAGGCCCCGGCGGCCCCGGCTCCTTCCTCCTTCATTCAGGAAGACGGGTCCTGATGCGTGCGAGAGAAGGAGGCGCGGTCCTGGACCGTGCACCGTTCAGGAACCCGGGCGGTGCCGTTCCTGAGCGCGGGGCGCAGCTGTCGCGACGCCCCGATCCTCACGGCATCCCTACGTCGGGGACGCGGTGGGCGCCTCCTGCGGGCGGTACCGTCGTCGAGGAGGGCCCGTGAAGATCCTGATCGCCGACGACGACCCGCAGATCCTGCGGGCGCTCAAGGTGACCCTCGGCGCTCACGGCTACGAGATCCACACCGCGGCCGACGGTCGCGAGGCGCTCGACGTCGCGATGACGCAGCACCCCGACCTCGTCATGCTCGACCTCGGCATGCCCCGCCTCGACGGCGTCGAGGTGATCGCCGGCCTGCGCGGCTGGTCGACGGCCCCGGTGCTCGTCGTCTCGGGCCGCACCGACGCCGCCGACAAGGTCGAGGCCCTCGACGCGGGCGCCGACGACTACGTGACCAAGCCGTTCGCCATGGAGGAGCTGCTCGCCCGCATCCGTGCGCTGACCCGCCGCCTCGCCCCCGGCGACGACGACGAGCCCGTCGTCGAGTTCGGCGACGTGCGGGTCGACCTGTCGGCGACGACCGTGACGCGCGGCGGCGAGGTCGTGCGGCTGACGCCGACCGAGTGGCGCGTGCTCGAGCTTCTGCTGCAGAGCCCGGGCAAGCTCGTCACGCGCGAGACCCTGCTGACACAGGTGTGGGGCGCTTTCCACGCCAAGGACACCGGCTACCTCCGCCTGTACTTCGCGCAGCTGCGCAAGAAGCTCGAGCCCGTGCCGGCCGAGCCGCGCTACCTCGTCACCGAGCTGGGCATGGGCTACCGCTTCGTGCCGGACGGAGGCCCCGAGAGGCCCTGAGCGCGTGAAGTCCTCACGACATCCTTACGCTCGGGCCCCTGGGGCGGCAGCGCGCCGGGCGTAGCGTTGCTCCGTCGCGCCGTCCCGGGTGCGGCGAGCGACGAGAGGTCACCGTGTCCACGACGTCCGAGCAGCGCGACGCCGATGCGCTGGAGCCGACGCTCTCCCGCACGCCGGGAACGCGCCTCCGCGGCTGGCTGCTGGGCGGCCTCTCCGAGACGAGCGGCGCCCACCAGGGCCCGCACGCCAGCTCCGTCGAGAAGACGCACTCGTGGTGGCGCGTCATGTGCCTCACCGGCGTCGACTACTTCTCGACCCTCGGCTACCAGCCCGCGATCGCGGCCGTCGCCGCCGGGCTGCTCTCGCCGCTCGCGACCATCGTGCTCGTGCTGTTGACCCTGTTCGGCGCGCTGCCCGTCTACCGCCGGGTGGCTCGGGAGAGCCCCCGCGGCGAGGGCTCCATCGCGATGCTCGAGCGCCTGCTGCCCTGGTGGGGCGGCAAGCTGTTCGTGCTCGTGCTGCTGGGATTCGCCGCGACCGACTTCATGATCACGATCACGCTGTCGGCCGCCGACGCCACGGCGCACGCGGTCGAGAACCCCTTCGCGCCCGCGTGGTTCCACGGGGCGGAGGTGCCGATCACGCTGTTCCTGGTCGCGCTGCTGGCCGCCGTGTTCCTCCGTGGGTTCAAGGAGGCGATCGGCATCGCCGTCGTCCTGGTCGGCGTGTTCCTGACGCTCAACCTCGTCGTGATCGCCGTGGCGCTCGCCCACGTGGCCGAGAACCCCGTCGTGATCGGCAACTGGTGGCAGGCGCTGACCGTGCAGCACGGCAACCCGCTCGTCATGGTCGGCATCGCGCTGATCGTGTTCCCGAAGCTCGCGCTCGGCCTCTCCGGGTTCGAGACCGGCGTCGCCGTCATGCCTCAGATCACCGGCGACGCGAGCGACACCCCGCAGCAGCCGGTCGGCCGGATCCGGGGCGCGCGCCGCCTGCTGACGTCGGCCGCGATCATCATGAGCTCGTTCCTCATCCTGTCGAGCTTCGTGACGACGCTGCTGATCCCGCAGGAGGAGTTCCGGTCGGGAGGCGAGGCGAACGGCCGCGCGCTCGCCTACCTGGCGCACGCCTACCTCGGCGACGGCTTCGGCACGCTCTACGACGTGGCGACCATCTGCATCCTCTGGTTCGCCGGGGCGTCGGCCATGGCGGGCCTGCTCAACATCGTCCCGCGCTACCTGCCCCGCTACGGCATGGCCCCGCAGTGGGCCAGGGCCGTGCGGCCGCTCGTGCTCGTCTTCACCGCGATCGCGTTCGTCATCACGATCGTCTTCGACGCCGACGTGGACGCCCAGGGCGGGGCCTACGCGACGGGAGTCCTCGTGCTGATCACCAGCGCCTCCGTCGCCGTCACCCTGTCGGCACGGCGCGCGCGTCAGCCCAAGAGGACGGTCGCCTTCGGCGCCATCGCTCTCGTGTTCGTCTACACGACCGTCGTCAACGTCGTCGAGCGGCCCGACGGCGTCCGGATCGCCGCGATCTTCATCGTCGGCATCGTGGCGGTGTCGCTCGTGTCGCGGGTGCGGCGCTCGTTCCAGCTGCGGGCGACGTCGATCTCGTTCGACGACACGGCGCTCGGCTACGTGCGGGAGGACGCCGACGAGTACGGGTCGATCAGGATCATCGCGCACGAGCCGGGGCGGGAGGTCGCCGAGATCTACAAGAAGAAGCTCAGCGCGGAGCGCAAGTACAGCGGGATCCCGCAGCGCTCGCCCGTGATCTTCCTCGAGGTGCACCCCGGCGACTCGTCCGACTTCGAGGAGGACCTCGTCGTCACCGGCTGCGTCGTGCACGGCTACCGCGTGCTGCGCGTCACCAGCGGGGCCGTGCCCAAC
>Ga0265780_10006620_pt1 | contig 14335 bp, 19 predicted proteins | sample P1T30metagenome_FD_192432 | JGI IMG/M metagenome (GOLD analysis project Ga0265780, IMG submission 192432) | Plant litter microbial communities from East Loma Ridge, Irvine, California - P1 T30 | ecosystem: Environmental > Terrestrial > Plant litter > Unclassified | place: USA: California... | reverse complement strand
TTTGCTATTGGGTATCCCAGGTATTGGAGGTGTACACGAAGCTGGTGCGCTGAAGTCAGCTCTGTCGGACATTCGTGACTCACTTCTTCCTGTTTGTGGTCTGCCTTAATTCATCAGTCGGGTCTACACGAGGAAGTCCAGGTAGACTCACAATGCACAACACTTTGATCACGCTCTTCATCATAGCTCATCCGGGTGAACACCGTTTCTGCAGGCTTGCCTTCTGGAGCAACAATGACCAGACCCATTTGTCGATCCACCGATATCAGAGGCTGATTCACCAGTATATCGCCGCTGTACATCAGGTTGATCATCATGTCGTCCTGCTTCACCCAGACTTACTCTGGGAATCTCCCTTTCACCCTCGCGACGTATTGTTTCTTCACTGTCCCCTCTCTGAATTCCTCGGCTAATTTGCCCGATGCCTTCCCCGTCAAGCCCATAATCATCAATCCCGAGGTCAACCTATCCAATCGGTTGACAGCGTAACATTTCACTCCATAGTCCGACTCCATGACTTCTAAAACTGTGTGTCGGAAATATCGTCCAGTCGCATGAACCGGCTATAGATCAGTCTCCATTCCAAGTAACAAGTAGTGACCTACCATGCTACCAGGCTTTGAGATCACGATAAACTCCCTCTCTCGGTCGATATGGAGTACGAGGATAGAGCCGACCGTGATGGGCGGTTCATGCCGATGGACGGTGTTGCTGTTGTTCAGTTCAGTGTCTGATCGTCCAGCTATCATGGTGCTCACTCCAATCTGTCGCCATCTTTCAATATCAGTCCCGGCCAGGCTGTAACACCGTTCACTCTGGTCACTCCGGACTCCAATGCGTGTTTCTGAGATCAGCCCTCCCCTTTGTACCTCTGGCCTGACTCACGTAGTACTCGACAGATCTATCCCTGAATTCCGTGCTGATAACTTCAAGAAGCTCTCTCCCGATCCATCTGAAGATCAGCTTCACTCGGATCACCAAGGGTCCAGACATACCTCTGCTTGACGAAAGTCTTGTACGCCCACCAATATGGTTTCTTATACCTCAATTTCGGATTCTCCCCTCTAGCATATTTCCTAGATTCGACCGCGGAATCACCTGCCACCTCCTCAAGTTTCGTGTCGGCCGATTTCTGCTCCAGTTCCACAGCGCCGCTTGGAGCTGCCGGTGTCGATGGTCCTGCTTCTGTACTCATTGCGATAAGATATACACATATCCCCTCTCAAAATTCCAATTCCAGCATTCAGAATTCAGATTGATCTGATATCCCACGTGTTTCAAAGCCGATTAGCCGAAGCCGACGCTTACCGGCCATCACCGTCATCACACTAGGTCACGCCTTATCTCTCGTTCATAGCGCATACTGTAGAGCCAACAGCAGATATGTTCTCAGCTCGCCCACTGACCACAGCAATAAGATCAAGTAGAACAATGGCAACTCGAACTCTATCGGCCAAAGTGCCCCTCCTCCTTTCTCCTGCTGAGTTCAGAGATCTCCCCAAGGTACGTGCAGATGGTATGTCATGTACTGATGAAACAGGGCACGACTGTACCCGTAGATTGTTCTTGGCATATGCCAAATTCCACTCGTTCTGCTGTCGCTGAATACCTATCTGGACCTCGGATACCGAATGCCAGACGATTCGAGCTCGATGAAGTCGCCGAGCTGAATCCCGAGACTAACCCATTGAGTCTGAGTCACATGATGCCAACAGTCGAGAGGTTCGCCGAAGAGTGCAGTGAGTTCGATTTCTGTGATGGTACGGGGACCTGAACTGACGGGGAGGGAAATTGGGAATTAGTGAGGAAGATCATGTGGTCCTATACGACACCCTCGGCGTGTTCTCGTCTCCCAGAGGGCTATTCACTTTCAAAGGTAACAATTCCAAGACTGAATCTGGGGTACAAATGCTGATTTAGTCTAGCATTCGGCCATGAGAAAGTCTCAATCCTAAATGGAGGCTTGCCAAGGTGGATCGACGAGGGCAATGACATCGAGATGGGAGAACTACAAGATATAGGCGAGAGCGAGTACAAGGGCAAACCGCTCGATTCTGCTTGGCTACGATGTAGGTCTATATAGCTTGTTCATGGTATCTTGAGCTCACACAATAGCATATGAGGAAATGGTGAAGAATTCAGAGCAGACGAAGGGGAAAGGCGAGGTCGTACTTGATCATCGACCTCTAGCCCGGTAAGCACCCAGGAATGGACAATCATCAATAGGGCTGATGAGAAGATTCACGGGTGAGGCACCAGAACCTCGACCAGGAATGCCATCAGGCCATATCCCAAACTCACTCCCACTCCCCTTCTCATCCTACCTAGAACCATCGAGCGATAAACGACCTTACTCGGTGTACAAATCGACTCCTGAGCTGAAGTCAACACTAGCAAAGGCAGTGGGCGGCGAAAGTCAGCTCGCAGAGCTCGAGGACAAGCCGATAGTGTTTACTTGCGGAAGTGGAATGACGGCCGCTGTGGGATGGTTGGCCGATACATTGGTCAGAGAGAGTGAGGGCAAAGAACCTCGGGGAGTCTTATATGACGAGGTTAGTCTTTTCTGTGGGTCTAGACGGACAGAGCTGATATTTAAGAGCTGGACTGGATGGGCTGGTAGGAAAGAAAGCAAGATTGAGAGAGGGCAGCCAAAGTAGGCGACGCAGGAGGATAAGTGATGTTTCACATTTCTCATATACAATCAATGCATTCATACGTCATGTATCGCGCTGGCTGTCCATTCGGAGGTGCTGTCTGAGCTGCACTCGCGCATCGAGACTGCCGGACCCCATTGCAGCACTGGCTGGAGTAGGAGGACGGAAGCAAATTGATGACGGCTGAAATCTTGAAATTCGTTGTTAGTAGTTGTAGTAGCCGCTGATTTCACTACTTATCCTACATCAACAGAACAATGTCTTTCCTATTTGGCGGTGGTAGTAAGTGCAGTCTGGCAAGACGTATCGCAATTGCTGATTAGACAGAATCAGACCCAGGAGCGGTCGACCCTATGAAGATCGAGATGGCAACTGCCGAGCTCGACATGATTACCGATGTCTTGTGAGTTGTGTCTCTATATTGCATCAGCCTCGGTTTTCAAGCTTTCTGCTGGCGATCATGAAGCGAAGGAAATGAAGCTGATATCCAGCAACCGTTTAGTCGGATCATGTCACAAGAAGTGTATCGCACCGGATGACGCTCATCGGTATCATGAAGGTGAACTCTTGAAGGGCGAGGCAGTCTGTATCGACAGATGTACAGCCAAATTCTTTGAGGTAAGCTAGCAGACTTCGAAGCATTTGATCGAATGGAGGAGCTGATATCCAGGTAAACAAGAAGGTCGGAGAGAGGATGCAGGCTATGGGTGGACAGGCTCAGCAGTCTGGCTCATTTGGACGATAAGCGTTACACGTCGTTCTTGAATGTAAAGACAGTGTGAAGAAGGAACAAGTGCGCTAGAGAACCACTCAATGTATCAAAAGTAGCAATGCAGTCATTACATCTACATCTACAGCTACAACATCCTTATCATTACAACGGCACGCTAGTCTCCAACGTCCGATTTTAGCCCACACCGACATGCTCTCCCTTGGGTATTGTCTCCTCTTCCTGTTTCGAAACGACTATCGTCTCCAAAGGTTCTGCTTGTTTCGTGGTTCCGATATCTGCGGCTCGTGTTGTGATATCTTCGTCTGCCGATTCCGCGTCGTCATCATCGTCAAATAGCCAAGATGCGCGGTGTTGTAACGGTGGGAGATTGATGAGGTCCGGGTCGAACAGCTAATTGTCAGCTTGCTTGACTAGTACCATAATGAGACGTACTTCAATATATTGTTCATCTGCTATGCGATGTCTCCCAGGACCTGCATGTGATCGATACTATTCATCAGACCTAGGCTCTTCCCGGTCAACGGGAGTGGGCTCACCTCGACAAGTATCGAAGCAAAATTCCAGCATTGGAGAGCCCTCAGAGCACCGACCACACATCCAGTCTGATGTATCCCTAATCTGAAAATCAGTCTAACTTATCGCGACGGTAACAGGGGGGACTTACGGATCAATAAGTAAAACAGGATGGTTTCTAGTGTCCATCATGATCTCCAATGCAGATTTGACTATCTCATCTCTGATAGGTTTCCAGTCGGTCAGAGGTGACCACAGGGTAGTGCCAAGTGGCACGAAATCGATAGAGGAAGCTTTAATGTGGGCAAGTAATTGTTTGTTCGGGTATTCCGGAGTCAATGAGAGGATGGTCTTCAAGCCTAAACTAGCTAGGAAAGGTACCTGTTATCAGTGACTGAGAATTCGTGATGAGTAGTGACCTACCTGAGACGCTGTGGGTGAGGTACAGCGGTATACACCTGGTTCTACTATCGAAAAGAGGGTAGGAACGTGTATGAGTGACGGGCCGGGTTGTTTGGACATTTCGGCTTGGGCGCGTCGGGGCCTGATCCTTGTAACTTGGCCAGACGAAGATAGCGAGTGAGGCTATAGAGGGTGGTCGAGACGCATGGCGCTACTGATAGCTGAGTAGAGCCGACGTTCTAATACGCTGGAGAATGAACGCTGACTGGGAGGTTTCGGTGTCGTCAATTCAGGCACAACCATGAGATCGACAAGCTGTATATTCCATACTTATCGGACACGCGGACAGACCGGATAGCTGATGCATACTATAGCAGAGGACTTCCGCAGAGCTCCTCCGAAATGGATGGGACCTCAACATGAACGCGGCCCACGATGTACTCCAATGTGTACAACTCAAACGCTTGAGGCCACTTTCTAGCGTCTCTCATTTGCTGAAGAAGACGACATGCACTGGACACATGTACGCGTCTACCACATGCCCCTAATCCTCCCCTGTCCGCCCAAGCCATCGACCTGCATCCACCTCACTTTCCCACCTCCTTCGACAGCTTCGGGGCCCTCACCACCACTCTGTCCTTTCGCAATCCCCTCCTGAGCAACGGCGACTACCCCTCGCGACTCGTACGCCGGTATCTCCTCCGATCGAGTCCCAACGGTAATATGTAAATGTCTAGCGTAATCATCCGGGATCTGCAATTGAACCGTCCCAGCTTCGCAAGGGTGCAATTCATCGATAATGAGCGACATGACTCGGTCATCCCATACCATATGGGTTATATTGTATTTGTACATTGATGTCGTATTATCGGCTTCTGTAGCCAAAGTCTTGCACTGATCCCAGCACGTTTGATGTGGTCCAACTTTCGCCGACTTGGGATTTGCAGCCTCACGCTCGGCCTCGACGTTCTTCTCGTGAGACAAGGTGACGTGGGGTTTGTGAGTGAGGCGAGATTTGGACTTGATATCCTCAAACAAAATTTTGGCCGAAGTATCGGGTGATATGGCGATAATAGTTGAGACGAGGTCGGATAGATCAATTTCGGGAGCGAGACCAAAGTATCGGATGGCTTTACTGATCTTTGCTGGGGCGTGATATGGTGTTTTCGGTTGATACTCGCCCGCTACTCGTAAAGCTTCATCCAATTCTTCTGCACTAGGTTTAGTGAAACCAAGAATATCCACAATCCCGTTGACGATCTTTTCTAACACAACTCTGGAATCGTCCTCCACTTCGACCGGAATGATCGTTTCGAAATCCTCCACATTCGGGTTGACGAAATTTCTGAGAAACTGTCCAACAATAGCTTCATGTTCTGCTTCTAGGCTCAAATCCGGTCTAAGCGTCTGATGATTATCACCTCGCTTGACGACCCGCTCGGCGCATACTCGTAGTACACGATGATACGGAAGCTCATCGACATTCCATTTGATGGCAATAAACCGTACATCAAAGTTCTTGAGGGTTTTGCCAGTACCGAGTTTAGTGTTGAATGGCATTTCAATGAGTTCGTCATAGTGCTTTTCGAGATGATTGTTTCGGTCTGCGTAGACTACATCTTTCTTCTCGAGGAGGGCAGCGATGTTCTTGAGGAATGTTGGCGCGGTCTTCTTTGCGGTCACATCGTCACTCTGGGTATGACCGACATTGAAGAGGTGTTGAAGAGCATTCCCAATTAGTGTTTTACCTAGAACGATCAGTCCTTGTAAATGAATGGGTAAATGAGCTCACCACAACCGGGGATGGCCATCGGGACAAGGACGAATTTCGTCTGTAGGCCGGCCCGGGCCTGTTTTCGCAGTGACTTGCCCGATTCGACCCCGCCAGTCTGCTTGGACACTGCGAGCGGCTTTCCGCTTAGAGCAGCTTCCCACTCTGCCTTCCCCTCTCCCTCTGTCCATCTCAAGAATCGTTCTCTGACCTTGACCACTCCCCGTTCAAAATTGTCAAATAGCTCTGGTTCTGCGCGTAACATCGTGTCAACCCAGCTGACATAGACAGCCACCTCGGGTCTCTTTGTCTTGTTCTTGATTCGTTTTCTGATCTTTTCCTCCTCGTCTCCGCCTGGATTTCTGATCAACGGCAACATGGCTCGAGTTACTTCCCGCCATGTCCTGTATAATAGATATGGCTCATCGAATTTGACTTTGAAAAAGAATGGTGTGCCGGGTGGGTAAGGTGGTTTTGAATCGGAATGTAATGATCCAGTATCTCGCACTGTTGAACGAACTACGAACCCTTCAATCATTTCTCCTTCCCATGCGCCTGATTTGGAGACTTCAGAAGTGAAGGATCGGACTTCTTCGAGGGTGTTTAGGGTGACGTATTTAGTGGGTATGAATCCGAATTCTTCGGCAAATGCAGAAACTTGATCCGGAGAGAGGGTGTTGAAGTAGGGTGTATTTGTGTTGAGACCGTGGAGGTGGAGACCAGTCCAATGTGCTGGAGTAGCTATGACATGCTCTTCAAACGAGTCATCACATAGCTAACGGGTCAGTATTGCTAGCGAATAGCGAACAGGGACTTGCCTCTAGTACAGCAGTCAAACCTTGATCCCAAAGACGTCGAGCTAGGTCTTGCTCGGTCTTCCCACTCTTTTTCAACGTTCTCCGTAGCCATATGCGCCCCACTTCAGCATGTTGTTTGGCTTCCACATGTTCCTCATCCTCATCTTCTGCTTTAGCCTTGCCCTTTTCATCCTTGACTGCAAGTCCCGATATCCCATCCACCAGAACACCGTCGACCTCGTCCTTTGATCCAATTTGTGTTTCGGTGGTGGTTCCCAGCGAGTGTTTCGAAGCGACAACAAGGTGTTTGGGCGAAAGAGCTGAAATGAGAATAAGGCATCCGTTGGATTTCAGTGTAAGGTGATATGGCCCCTGTGTGTGATGTTGCATCCCATCCCACTGACTGTCAGCACAACTAGCAGTTCAATGATCATCCTGCTCACATATGACCAAGCAACTTCGTCTGTGTTGAAGAATTTGTCATAGCCCCTAGCCACAATCCTCTCTTCTCCATCAACCTCCTCGGTAAACAGCCCTCTAGCCAGCGTTGGGAAATTGTTATTTGACTGAAAGTACATGTGCTCAGTCATCTTCCAGCTGGTGATCCTTCGAGGAGTAGAGGATGACGAAGAGGCCTCATTCTCCTCATCTGGCGCGTAGATGGATTGGGGGTAGAGGTGGACCGTGGATTTGACGGCTTTCGGATTGTTTTCGCTTAATCCTCGAAGTGCAGCCAGCAGCTCAGCTGTGGTAGCTGGGTGCTTGTCCGCGACCATCTTGGACTACTATATAGCTTGACTTGTCGAGTAGCTTGGCTATATGTTGCGTGTATATCTATCAGCCATTGAGTCGAAATCTTTCAACTATGTGTGGACTACCTCCACTTGATGACTCGGCGTTACAGCACTCGATTGTGGCAACTGCATACTTGGGTTATAGCTTAGCTCACACACCCGCACGGTCATCTATCCTTCTCTTCCTTCTCTACTTCTATTCCGACATTCTCAGCAGTATCAGAAGGGCAAACTACAACGACGACCATCTATTCACCGACTACACCGATCACACCCATGGCCAACTCGCTAGAAGTCACCATCATCACCCACGCCCCCACCTCCACCGTGTCACACCTCATCACCATCGTATGACTGGCTCGATGGAACGACGAGCCGACAACAATTCCGACAACGAAAGCGATATCACAGAACTAACAGACTCGGTAGACCTCGACCAAACAGAGGCACCTCTAAATACTACCAATCCCGATACCTCCATTGTTCTTGACCCTATCCCCAGCCACACCGCACCAGTCACCCAACCTTCCATCACTTCCGCCCAACCTACCAGGAGAAAAGGCAAGCAGACCGCTACCACATCCGGTCCCAGCACAATCCCTCCACCAGCAGCTTCCGGTAGCACTCAACCTCGAACTCGACGATCAGCTCGTATCTCTGAACTCGCTTCACCCGACATCGACCAAGTTACTTCTACATCAGCTCCGGGAAGTGGGAGCAGTACAGGGGCAACAGTAGGTAAAGGAAAGAAGAGGGCTCAAGCAGAAGAGACGGAAGCCGGACCATCAAAGAAACAGTAAGTCATCTCGTCCGCTTAGATCGGTAGGCAACCCTTGCCAAAGGATGTATTTCATCCATTTCCCTTCGTTTCCCTACTCTCTCTTTCTTTGCGTCTTACTCTCTACCCTCATCGTCTGCATCTCGTCTCTTGATCATGACTGACACCATCAGAACAACTACCACCGCTACTACCACCGACCGTAAAGGGAAGAAGCGTGCCGATCCCCCACTTGTGGAAGAACCTGCCACCGGCCCCTCTCCAGGCAAGAAATCCAAGAAGAACCCACGACAAGGTCTCCACGATCTCGCTGAGAAGACGAAGAAAATTGCCGACAAGTTGTCGAAAGGAGAGAACCCTTCAAAGACCATGCCTCGACGTCCAGCGTGAGTCCGATGCTGTTGCTACCATGAGATATGACTAATGCCTTAGTGCCAAGGGCAAAAAGAGCGCAGGTGCGAGTGGTTCGGAGGATAAGTCTAAGAAGGGCGATAGTGGTGAGTTGGTCATGTCACTCCTCTCGTCAAACAGCTGACTTGTAGCTTCGCGTACTCTCATTGACAATTCGATGGGAGGAGATTGGCCAGGAGAAGGGAGCGGATCCGGAGCACTCGGCGAAGGCACCGACGACGACTTTGACGACGACATGGATATGAATGAAGACGAAGATGATGACGAGAACCAAGATGACGATGATGAAGAGGATGAGGATGCCATGGACCAGGCCAGATCCAACCCGTTCCGATCAGGAATGAATATGGGTGGTCCGGGCGGTATGGCTTCTCGACTTGCCCAATTAGCAAGCGAATCCGGAATGCACCTCGACGAAGCTACCGCAGCTGCTATATTTGGTAGCGGGTTCCGAAGTTTCGGAGGCATGTCTTCGGGGCTCGCTGGACGTTTCAAGCGACTCAAGGCCGAATTGACCTCTTCAAACCCCTCGACTCGACATTCGGCACTTCGAGAATGTAGTGAGCTATTACTCGTCAGCAACGAAGATACCCTCGGCGGAGCATTCAGCATCACTACTTTTGCTACCGAATTCATCGCAATCCTCGATGGCCGACCCAACATCAATCCCGACGCACCGACCGAAGTTGTCAGACCCCCAGACGAGATGGACGAAGATGCTCAATTGGCAGCTGCGCTAGCCATGAGTGCCGGAGAAGAGATGCCTTCGGGCGGCGGAAACGAGAATGAGATGGAGACACAGTTGATTGCTTGTCGCTGTCTGGCACATTTGATGGAAGCACTTCCTGGATCGGGCCATACTCTGGTCCAGCTCGGTGCCGTACCCGTCTTGTGCTCCAAGTTAAACGAGATATCTTATATCGAGTTGGCAGAGCAGACACTCAGCGTGAGTACATTCGTCCGCCACGCAAGCCATCAGCTAATAGACAGACCATGGAGAAGATATCCAGCGAGCACCCATCCGCCGTCGTCAAAGAAGGTGGCCTTGGAGCTCTACTCAATTACCTCGACTTCTTCTCGACCAATGTTCAGCGGACCGCTGTCAATGCCGCTGCAAACTGCTGCCGAAATTTATCGGGCGACAGTTATCAGAAGATCAAAGATGTCTTCCCGACACTCCGACAGACACTCACTTCTACCGATCAGCGATTAGTCGAATCTGCCACTCTGGCTGTTGTACGGACAATAGAGGCGTATCGACATAATCCGGCTCATCTCGAAGGTCTTCTTGATCTACCTACCGCCATCGCCATCAATTCACTCCTCATGCCGTCTGGCGGATCACCCCTTCTTTCCCCTGCAACATACACTCACCTACTCAAGGCTCTCACGAGCTCAGCGAGAGGATCTGCCAAGGTTACAATCAACTTCTTAGAAGCGGGTATGACCAATACAGTTTATCAGATCCTTACTGGTGTACTGCCCCCATCACATGATGAAGATGAACAGGGTATGTCGGCTGGCGGACAGGGTTTATCAGGGGGTGTAGCCGATATGGCCGTCCTCCAAAACCTCGCTCATCGACCCAAAGATCAAGTCGAAGAGGCTTTGGCACTCATTACCGAACTCCTTCCTCCATTACCGAAAGAAGGCGTATTCGACCTCAAGGGATATACCGAAAAGGCACACGACAAGATTAAAGCAGGAGTCAAGCCTAGTCGAAAACCCAGGCGATCTAGTAGAACCCCTAAAACCGCCAATACAGGGATTGAGTCCAACACCATAACTCCACCCGAGGTTGGCGATCAATCAGTCGAATTCTTGTACGAGACGCCTTCCGCTGCCTTGCCTACCAGCGACACCCAAAGCGATCTTTTCCCTTCCAACAGTTCCCGAGGTCCCGCTCCATCCGATTATGCAGGTATCGCCGCCGAACTTGGATTCGCATCAAGTGGACCTAGCAAGAGTCTACTCGCAAAGACCAAGAAAATGCATGAACAACAGACGGACCAGAGACTTGAAATGCTCAAGATGCATCCCGATTTGGTCGCCAAGTTTGTCAAGACTATCCTTCCTGTCCTCGTGGATGTTTACGCCGCATCGGTAGCCGTGAGAGTCCGGACCAAGGTGTTGTCTGGCCTGACCAAGGCCGTCGCTTTTACCGATGCTGAGTCGCTCAAGGGCACCTTGCGAGTGAGTAATATCAACGTTCCAGGAATTCAGTACTGATATTCAGTCTGTCCCGATGGCAAGTTTCCTTGGCACCATCATTTCATCCGAGACAAATCCTCACTTCGTGCTGTCTGCTCTACAGCTGGTTGAACTACTTGTCAATAAGCTACCAGATGTCTACCAAACATCTTTCATCCGAGAAGGAGTTGTCTACGAAATCGAGAAGCTGGCCGAGACCGAGACCACAGCTGCGCAGAAAGCCAAAGAGGACGAGGCTTCTCAAGACATCAAGCCTGATGTGGACCAACTTGCCCAAGCTGGCCCATCTATGCCTAGTGCTCTGGCTCGACCGCCCGTTCCGTTCCCTTCGGTTCTGGAGGGAAGCAAGCTCGATTTCAACTACATGAGGGACTTGTATGACATGGAAGGAGGTGCTGGACCCATGAGCTCAATGTGGCACGTGGGAGCCAAGAAGCCATCTGGACCTGTCGTCGACCTCGACAGTAATATCTGGCGAGCGCGAGTATTGGGCGCCAAGAAGATCTTTGACGTTGAAGGAGACGACAAGAATGAAGCCAAGTTGGTCCTCGAGGCATTGTCGGTACTCAATACTCAATTGAGCCGACAAGCTGCCACTGAGGGAGAGCTATATGATGCTCTCAAGGCAATCGCCAGTCAATTCTCTTCGGCTGGATCATCGCTTTCGAGTTTCGAGCTACTTCGAGGTGGAGTCATTGATGGTCTACTTCAATTCGTCGATATCGACGGTACAGTCAGTTCGAACCAGCGACGATCAATGTTATACGAAATCTTTGCAGAAACAGCCCCTTCATCTTCGGCCTCACCTATGACTATTCTCGTCAAGCGATTGCACGAATCTCTGGGCCGACTAGAGACTTTCAATGTCGAAAGCGCCTTTAATGGAGTGGCTGATGCTACTCGACCCAGTGCTTCGGCCTTGTCGAGGGTCTTACGTGTCAAGATGACTGCCGAACCTGGTCAAGATGTTCCGAAATCACTCGCTACCCTTGTACTATCCATTCAAGCCATCGCGCCGCTTTCTGCCCTGCACGATTACCTCAGACCCAGGGTGGCGGATAGTACATTTTCTACTGGATCTGGCATCTCGAGGATGCTCGCTGCCATGGGCGTCGCTGGAGGAGGAGGCGCACCAGGTGGATCATTGGCAACTCCTGGTGGAAGTGGTGCTCGAACATTGGCTATTCCTGGTCAAACTGCTACTCAAGCTCAAGCTGCTGCTCCTACTCCGGCTTCAGCTCCCGACCTTGCCTCTTCTGCGCCTCAAGATAGTTTACTCGGCGCCCTGGGTAAAGCACCGGCACCCAAGACTACTCGACGAAGAAGTGCTAGGATTAGCGCTCAGCATCCCGAGGCAGAGATTGAAGCTGCTAGTGGTCCTTCTGCTTCAGGCGAGGCATCCAATTCCGCATCGACATCAGCGGTAGCTACTGGACAACTTTCGTCTAGCGCGCCGGCACCATCCAACATCCCGATGCTCCCGATAGATCTGGACTTCGAAGATGAATACTCGGATGAAGAGTATGGAGAGGAAATGTTTGAGGATGAAATGGCAGCTGCTGCGATGGCAAGACCACAAGAGAAGGTCGTCAACATGAACGTTGCTTCTGGTATGTCTCACTCATTCTGCGTGCCCTCAGGAAGGCGGCTGACACGTAGACGGTTCGGGCATCGAAGTCAAGACTCCAGAAGGTACTCGAGTAGCTACCCCTCTGCAAGCTGCTACAGCAAACACAGCTGCTCCCGGTCACTCCGCCGCTGCCGTCGCTACTACACCCAGCCCCTCTGGCGCGGCCACTCCTCGAACGGCTTCGTACGCCGGAGCCGTCAAGACTGCCCCCACCGATTTCCACTTGGAATTCTCTCTCGATGGGAAACCGGTCAATATGCAGGATACAGTCTATGGAATCGTGCATAAACATCACCAGACTCAGCCAGCCTCGGCTGCGTTTGGTCAGTCCGTCACGTTGACGTGGAAAAAGGTCGACGGGCCCGCTCCTACCGGTTCGTCCCTTTTCATTCAATCTATTGTGATGCTAATGTATAGAACCTGTTCAGGGTACCGCCGAGCCAGAGGCTGCTCCCAGCCCATCGTCTGCCATTCCGTCCGAGTCGCCCACCAACAAGATTCTGCGATTGCTCAAAGTTGTTCACGAGCTTACCGTTGAAGCTAGAGGTATTTCTTCGAGAAGAGACCAAATGGACGAAACGCTGTTTGTCAACAACAAGCTTACTGCCAAGTTGACTCGTCAACTGGAAGAAGTCATGATCTTGGCTAGGTACGTCCAGCTACATGATCAGATGGAGCGCTTTTCTGACGTATAGTGGCTGTTTACCCGACTGGGCTACTGAACTTCCCCGAAACTACGCCTTTTTGTTTCCCTTCGAGACCCGATATTCTTTCCTTCAATCCACCTCGTTTGGCTATGCCCGACTAATCGCCAAACACATGACAGCCCATCAGGCCAATACTCGCAACACTCGTCGATTCGATGAACTTTCGCACCTCGCTCGGATCAATCGCCAAAAAGTTCGAATCTCGCGTGCTCAACTCTTAGAGTCCTGCGCCAAAGTCATGCAACTGTATGGAAATTCAAACGGTATTCTCGAAGTTGAGTACTTTGACGAAATTGGGACTGGACTCGGACCTACTTTGGAATTCTACTCGCAATCGTCATTACAGATGGCTAGGCGGGATATCAAGTTGTGGAGAGACGAGGATGAGACGAAAGCTGGGGAATATGTGTTCCACCCTAAAGGATTGTTCCCTGCTCCTCTCTCGTCTTCTGAGGAATCCACCACGACAGGGTAAGATCATCAACCATGCGATAAATAACACTAACAAGTAGCTCCAAGCTACATTGGTTCAATACACTCGGTATCTTTATTGGTCGAGCACTGCTCGATTCCAGGATTATCGATCTCAACCTCAACAAAGTCGCCCTTCAGCTTATCCTCGGCGTACCAATCAAGAAGAATATCGCTACCTTGAAATTAGTCGACGAACAGCTCGCGAGGTCCTTGGAGAGGCTACAAGCGTACTCGAACGCTAGGAAAGATATTGAAGCGTTACCTCTAGGAGCCGAGGCCAAGAGTAATAAGTTAAGCTCGTTGACTGTTGGTGGAGCTACACTTGCGGATCTATCTCTCGACTTTACTGTTCCAGGGCACGGGATGGAGCTCAAGGCTGGAGGAGCAGAGATTGATGTGGATGATTCAAATCTGGAAGAATACTTGAACTTGGTACTCGACATGACTCTTGGGTCGGGTA
>Ga0265780_10006619_pt1 | contig 14337 bp, 14 predicted proteins | sample P1T30metagenome_FD_192432 | JGI IMG/M metagenome (GOLD analysis project Ga0265780, IMG submission 192432) | Plant litter microbial communities from East Loma Ridge, Irvine, California - P1 T30 | ecosystem: Environmental > Terrestrial > Plant litter > Unclassified | place: USA: California... | reverse complement strand
AGCATACTTCTTTCTGCGACTGTACTTCTGGCGCTCGAGCTGTGAAGCATGGCGCAGAGCTTGGAGGAGCGGTTTTTGCGCATCTTCGAGGCGCTTCTGGCAGTACTTGGCTTGTTTCGCGGGGTTCGTGATCACGGGAGGAGGGAGGTTCCCGGAGGCGGCGGTCGTCTCGCGCTTTCGTTTCGGCATCGTGGGCGTTGTTTGGTGGTGTTATTGGCGTCAGACTGCTGGCTGGAAATTTTGGAGATGGGCGCGGCCTAATCGATAAGCCCGCGGCCAGACCTCCCCCATGTGGCCGCCGCCCAACCTTCTTTCACTCTCACTTTCTACTCAGTCTCCAAGCTTGTCACTGTCATCACACCACGCGCGCTGTAGTGTAAATCTTCATGATGCATTGCAGTCTTTCGAAGAAGACATATAGAGATGCATACTACAAAGATAGCGAATCATACCAGCTTGAGCGCTCAGCGCGCCTTCCACTCTCATCACCCATCCTCTTCATTCTATCTTCATTTCACCTTGCGTCATCATCGTCATCTTCTTCGTCGCGTCTGCTGCTGATTATAGAACCGTGTCTCTGGCATCCACGGGTGCTGAGGCGGTCCATTGTCAGGCGCACCTCCGCCCCGCCCGCCATCAGGAACAGCGGGTTCAGCGTCAGCATACTCGCTTCGGCCCTGCCCTCGTGGCCGCTCACCATACTCGGTCTGCCCTCCCGGCTGCAGATGAGGATCCACCTCTGCGGGATGTGGGCCGCGGGCGTTGTTCATAGTGGGCACCTGAAGGAACTCGGGCTGCTGTTGCTGCGGCGGTGGCGGTGGCGGCGGTTGAGCATTGCCCTGGCCCTGAACACCCGGACCCCGAGCTGGTGGTGCTTGGTTCGGTGTGTTAGGAGCACGCTGCGGTGCAGGGGCGTTAGCATTGTTCCTGTTATTATTGCCAACGGGTACGAAGCCTGGCGGACCGCCGGCCGGGTTGTCTGTCTCATGGTCAGCTCTTTCCTATCGGTTCTGCTTACTACATGGCAAATTGTACGATTTGGCATTCCCATCATCTCTTCGCGCGGCCTGGCGTGTCTCGCTCTCTGGTCTAATTGATGAGCTCGTCGACTGTTACTCCAGTCTTCCCAGATTGATGGGACATGCTTGCGTACCCAAAATCTCTTCGTTCGTGCCATGGTTCTTGGTGAGAATGCGTTGGGTACATGAAGAAGAAAACAGCCACAACGATCTTATACTGAGGCATGATGATTGTCGGGACAATGGAAGAGGAAGTATCAATCCAACACTGGACGCGGAAACAGCTCACGGAAATGTCACTTACCACGTCTTCCTGACCCGTTGCGGTATCGTCGCTGAGCAGCACTATATCGATAACCGCCATGGCTCTCATCGGAATCGTAACCGTAGTCGTACGCGTTCCTTCCGCGTCTTGGTTCTTCGTATCCAGGATATCCTCCATATGTGGGATACCCTCCATATGCAGGGTATCCACCGTATCCACCGTATGTAGAATATGAGCCTGCTTATTTAGCAGTGAACTAGTAGGCTGTTCTGAATACCTTACCGAAGTGAATGGGAGGCGGCGTCCTACTTCCCCCGAAGAGTCGTTTGAAGAAGCCCATGCTGTTGACACTATAGACACAGGGATTCGATGATGTGCAGAAGACGCACTTGTGGGATCTCGAAGCTGTTCTCGATAGGAAGAGTCCTTGTTCAGGATTGTCGATGAGTGGAGGAAGAGTGCTTTGGCACGGAGAAGCGCAGTGGCACTATATGGACCACGGCTGAAACGGTGAAGATGCGACAACTTCCATGATTTATCAAGGTCAGAGACCTCTACGATATTCCATCTATTACCGATGCTATTGACGTGACACCAGTGCACCAAACGTTCCCAAAACCTTACATCTATCGCGTACAAGAATTAAATTCCGACAAGGACCCTTCCCATGAACGAACCAAGAAGGAAATCGGCTATCATTGACCGGGCCGCCAGTTGGGCCTGTCAATCACTGCTCCCGTCACGTCAAATGTCTTACTTCTGGCCTTTAGATTCGGGCCCGTTTTACCGCCGAAGAACAGGAAAGTGCCTTTGCTGATCAAGACTTTCCCTTGGGTTTTCTTCTTCTCATCGGTGTTGCGACGCGGGTTGTTTTCGACTTGCGGTTTCTGCCTCTCGTAGGCTTGGTGCCTCTGCCTCTCATCTGTTTGCTGTTCTTGCCTCTCATCAGTTCGGTGTCTCTGCCTCTCATGGGCTTCGTGTCCTCGTTGCTCATGGATTTCGTGTCTCCGGTGCTCATAGGCTTCCCTGGCCATTTCATCGGTCTTGCTCATAGCGCCTTGCGAAATCATGCTACCCTCTGTCGATTTGGGCCTCCGGTGGAAGGTCTTGGATGCTTTGTTCTGGGCTACCAGACGAGCGACTTCTGCGTGCCTCCTCTCTATAGCTCCTCCTCTCGCGGTAGACATTATTTCACCGGAGTCTAGATCTGCTTGTCGATTGTGTGGTTCGTGATTGGTGTAATGCCCAGGTCGGTTGAAGTATCAAAGTAGTGGGGGTGGTTTCGATGATTGCTGGATATCGAATTAGAGCTTGTATGTGTTGATTTGTATAAAGAATGGGGCATGCAATAGTGGCATTTACAGGTATAGATGGGCGTGCACCGCTCTCTTCCCTGGCGGTGTGTGACATTGGGCATTCAAAAAGTTGGTATTTGATTATTCCGCTATTGACGGTATTGGCAGGCCATGCGACAGGCGTTCTATGCTAGGATCACAGTCAGAACCTCCAAGGCAGGTTCGCGTATGTGACATGAAGGCCAGCAGTCATATACGTGACAGGTTCCAAGTCATCCGTTAAGCTATCTCCTTCACTGTAACGCTCGGTCACATATGTGTCGACGTTGGTCAAAGCGGAGACGATGAGCAGGTCAGTGTGCATTTCACGGCACTGCGATATATCCTGACATCTCCAAGGGCATAATACTCGAAAGGCCAACTACTGCGTGATGGCAAGATTATATTCATCCTACATCGAACGATAAGCAATGCATAACTAACGTCAAGTGACTCATACCTCAGTCTTGTGTAACGTACACATCGATGAGTCTACCCACTAAGGTATCTGCATCATCTATACCTTCTACATCTCCGAGCGATCTAGCACCCGTTTCTCAATCCCGATCTCTGCTCTGCGAAACTGCGCCACGCCGAGCCATACGCCACCTCCAGCCTCCGACCATCCCAACCCCGATACTATCAGGCCTTTCAATCAAACCATTTCGCAGGGAACTTACCCCCGTCGCCCTTTTCGTATACCAGCGCTGAATCGTCGTACTCTTCCTCCAGGCGAGTTGTCCTCCGAGGCCGCCCCACTTTCTCATGTCGCTCATCCCGGGTCTTAGGCAAACGACCACTTCTCCGACCTTGCTCAAGTTCTTCGCCCAATTTCTCATACCCCGTTCCGTACTGAGGCGTAGGTGTCACGTACGGCGACGGATAACTTGCATCAGCACTTGGATAGTATGATTGAGCGGTGGGCGGTGGATGTGTATATCGCGGGTCTGGGTATTGCTGAAATGGATGTTGATGGTTTGTATGTTGCGGATATCCAACTGGCGTTCCGCAAGCAGGGTATTGCGCTTGCTGTTGTGGTCGATACTGGGGCGGATACGTGTGCATATATGTCTGCGGGTCAGGCTGTGAGTACGGCTGTGGGTACGGGTGCGGGTACTGTTGTTTTTGCTGATATTTCTGCTGAAATTGTTGCTCTTGCCGCTGCCACTCTTGGTACTTCTCGCGATACTGCTCCTTTTTCTGCTGATCTTGCGATCCAGATGCGGGCCCTGCTTCGCCGACCTCCGAAGGGTCCGGGAGAACCACGGTCACATTGTCGCTGCCAACATATGAACGAACATCGATGTCGGGCTTCTTCTTGCGCCTGGATGACCGGAGACGCGTAGCATCTTTCGAAGCTTTGGCGGTATGAAGGGCGTTGTCATTGTACACTACCAGCGCGTTGTGTTTGCCTGCAAGTGGTCGGACGGTTTCGACGCTCGATACCGAGCTGCTGCGACGCGTTGAGGCAGACTTGCTACGTTCGGAGTAAGGTAGACTTTCAGACCTGGCGTCTTCGTGCTCATCGTAAGTTACTGTCACCTCCGCTGGTTCATGCTGAGCACTTCCAGTGCGAGATGTAGTACTGCGACCACGGTCATCACGAGATGCTTTTCGACTACTCTTAGAACTGCTTGCTTTACTCGACGCTCGTCTCGAAGTTGGCTCGCGTTCGCTACTGGACTCATGTTCATTAACATCGACATAACTTCTGGCTTTCGACGCGGTGCTGCCGCCTCGCTCACTCCGACTAGGTTTGATACTCGAGGCTCGCTTCGAGATCGACTGGCTTTGGATTCTCGGCTCGTAGTCTTGCTCGCGCGCATGACTTCTGGCTGTAGACGCGATGCTCATATCTCGCTCACTGCGACCCGATTTGCGAGTACTCCTAGTACTTGCAGCGTTACTTGGGGCTCGTTCGGGGACTGGGTCGGCATGATTTTCGTCGCGATGGACGACACTTGGCCTGCGGCTTCGCACACTGCTTTCCACTTCGCTTGAACCGCAGCTGATTACAGATTTGGCGTACTCTTCATTGGCGCGGAGTAGAGCGGCACTGACAGTGCTGCTGACATGTTCGCTTCGAATGCTTGGTGCTACGCTAGACGTTCGCGAAGATGGAGCTCGCGAAGATGGCGCTCGTGAAGATAGGGGCTGCAAGGACGGTGCTCGCGAGGGATCCCGCGAGTGGCTCTCTTGCAGGTATTCTGACGACTCTTTTTTGACGCTGACGCTACTAGGTGCGATACCAGGACTCCCAGATACAGGTGCGGCTAACACACAACGGTCCTCCAATACCGTATTTCTGGCAACACTAGCGACACTCGGAGAACGCGACGGCTGCAAATTGTGTATCACGCTTGAAGCAGTTGACGCAGGAAAAAGCGGGTGCTGGTCCGATATCGTACTTGATGTGACGGTCACAACGCTTGGGGCGCGATACGTTAGAAGTCTTGACTCAGACACAGACGTCGTGCTTTCGGGTACCCTGCTTTGAGCGACGCAAGAGCTATCTCGTGAGGGGGGTAAAGACGGGTAAATCTCGGGTACGTGACTCGGAGCGGCGGATGTAGCTCTCGGTGCGCGAGAGCTGTTTCTTGACACGGGCGAAGACAGATAGTCCTCGGAAGCCGTCCTCGGGGCAGTGCTCACAGCGCTGTGAGTACGAGAGCTAATCGTATTTGAGGATGGTATTGGGATAGCTCTCAGAGAAGGTGGATGGGATTCTCCAGGTAAGCTAGGTTGAGCGACGCTGTTGGTGCTCGCATGACTCCTAAGATCGCTGACTACGCTCACAGCGTGGGTATTATGAGTACTATGAGCGACGCTCGGGGTATGCGACGAAGTTGCAAGATTTGGTCTTGCCGGTGCATGGCTTGGGGCCTCACTGATGTTGCTTCGAGGATATGCGTTGTAAGATACGACAGAGACCTCGGGTAGACCTCGAACATAGGGCCTCTCTCGACTATGAATTGGTGCCGCGCTTGCTAGACTTGTGCTAGATAAGTGTACTACAGGTGGAGGCGCCCTTGCAATCGGGACCTGCGTTTCAGGCAGAGGATGATGCGGTCCGCGACTTGTTACTTTGTAACTTGACGGTCTGTCTTTCCCAGGAACGTTGTGCACGTCTTTCCGCTTCTCGACCTCGAATTTCTTAGTTTCCGCACCGTTTCCTTTGGTACGGGTCCAGGCTTGCGCTTTTGGGTGTAGCTGTATCGCAGGACGGCCCATGTTTACTTGAGTGTGAGCTTGTGCATCAAGGAATGTATCCAGATTAGTTTTTCAAGCGAAATAGTATGATGGCAAATGATGGATAAGGTAGGGTATCTGGCCGCATATTTGAATGAGCCTCATGTGAATGGTCATTCTTGAAGATAATCAGGTCATGCAATCGTATGACTGCGTTCACAGTGTCACTAAGTGAAGTTGACTACGTCGACATAACCGTGACTCTACGAAGGCTCACGGGTGACGGAAGAGAGATGTGAATCACGGTACATGATTGGCATGGGCAATGAGCACGAACTCAATTCGGGCACACACGAAATTCTGCTTCGCTGTGGCGAGTCCCGCTATGAGCGCAGGTACCGGCGTGGTGACTTTGTAAGTGTATACATGTGATTGCACATTCTCTGGTCACGAAACGTGCAGAGGCTGGTCATAATGAATGCGAAAATATTTGTAGTATCAACATGTCTGTCCATGAGGCTATGGTGCTGGGAAATGGATGGGGGGAAGCATGGCATGACGTCTTCGGTTAAAGCTAAAGATACCCAGGAAGCAACCAATCTCGTCGGGCAGGCGGCTGCTTACACTTCAACTTACCCCGCAGCCTTCCCTCCCAAGGCAACACAGATGCGACGCAGATTCCAAGGCCTACATCTCAAGCGCAATCTCAAATGTGCTACCAAGTCATCGAAAGATACACCTATTGTCGTTGCTTATACTACAGGCACCCGATAGATCCCTGTGCAAAACATGGCGTGCGAGGTCACGGTATTCAGGAGAAGACGGTCTTAGTAGGATATCTCTGCTCATCACATGGAGGGAATCCCATTCCGAGGTCAGAACCTTACGAACTCAAACGCGGTGCTGAGGTTGCCGATATCGTTGACAATGTCACGAAATCAGACGATAGCTCGGATGACGGCGAGAGCGTCGGTTCGACCTCGATTACGCTAAGCAGATGTACTTCCTTCATCGCATCGGATGGGCAAGATACTGTTGCAGAGGTTATTGAGGTGCTGTTGGAAGACCCTCAACTAAGTTGGCAGAAATTGGTTCGCTCTCAGACAACGGATACAGTTGAGATGAATGTGGATGATATCCATTTCTTCCTAGGTGCGTTCGAGAGGGATTTGCGCTCCGAGGCTGACTCCACCCTGCAACATCATACTTGCGCATTCTTGCGACGTCGCCTACGTTATCTTTCGTCTAAGATATACGAACACTTCAACGTTGAAAAGACTACAGCTCTTGGAGCGTATCTAGTCGACGAAAAGAACGCTTTCGGGTCGTTGCAGCGACTCCAGCTGATCGATTTAAACGATGCGGACCCTATCCTCATGCCGGCATTTTCCAAGATCCGGGAGTTTCTTTTCGATGGAACCGCCTATAAGGCGCTGAAAGACAATGTAAGGAACTTCGCGAGACATACGCGCAACTACGAGGACGAGATGGCCGACATCGTGATAAGACATATACACCCGCCCGAAATGGGTTGGAAATCTCCTTCCAACGGTGATTTGCTCTTGGATGTTTTTCTTACCGACCTGGCAAGGGAGGCGAAAATTCACATGCTCTCTGATTCAGATCGTGCCGGGATCAAGAGCACTCGGGACAAGCTATCAAAACTTTCAACCGAAATCAATGCAGCATGGACACAACAAGTGCCGGCTTGGCATTTTTACCCGCTCATACATGCCAGTCGCAGCTGTGCATCATCCATGACTTCTCAGGAGGATATGACAGAAAAGCAGCGTGAAGTCGCGTCTTTCGAGACATTCGCATGCTCGAGCAGAGCGTTCTTGCAATTGGCAAGATCATTTGCTCCCAATACATGTAAGACTACATGCGAGCCCAGCTGTGTTCCTTCTTCTAGAGTAGACAAAGTGGGTGAAGAGGTCCACTCTGGACCGCATATCACGTCAATCAGATTTGCATGCGTAAGCCTTTCCTGCTCTGAAACTCATTTACTTTCGCGAGACTGAACTTCGATAGTCTTGCGGAGAGATCATCACCGACGACTATGAAGAGTTGTCTCAAGGAGCTGTCATCAACATTCTACGACAAGTAAGGCTGCTATCCGTTCGACAGATCTATCAGCAAGCAGCGTCGCAACAATCGCAGCGAAGCAAGGCGTCGTTCTCCTTTCGGGGCCTACTACCTACGTTCGCTACAAAGACCGCACCAAATGCACAGCTCCCACAGCACCAACCCGTGAATCAAAAAGGCAATTATTCGAGCATAAAGCCATGCGACATGCAGACCCAAACGAATCAGCATGAACACCACTTCATTCACTGGTGTATTCCTTGGAGTCGCTATGCTACACGTATGTCTGCGCTGCAGTCATGCAAGTTCAAAACAGACGTCGATCTCTTCAGAGCTCTCAAGCAGCGCTATGAAGAGTCCAAGGACAGATACAAGAGGTTGTTGTCGTTCAAGAAAGCAACAGCCTTGCGCTTTGTAAAGGCAGGTTCTTCTCACGCACCCAGAGCGCCATTTAGCTTTGACTGATAGTATCTATTAGTTCCGCCTTTACCATCACCGCCTGGTAGATATTCACGAGATCAATGACATACCACCGGTGGATCAGAATCACGAATACGAATACTCACCCATGCCAGCTGATAGCATCCCCCCGATCGGCCCGAATCTGTTGATGCACTTCTTCCTGCATCCGGAAGACAGCCCCTCATCCGCGGTTCTGCTTCCAAGCATTCCGAAACGCAAAATTGACAAACTCGAGCCCTGTCCAGTGCGGGGAAGTAGGTACGTGAACGCGTTGGCTTCGACGACAGAACTATACTGACACGTACAGTATTGGCTGGGGGCTTGACGTCGATACTGAGGTTGACGAGTTAAAGCTCTTCGGCCTAGCCCTGCTTGGTACTTTGGCAAGCATCGTATTCGGGCTGGTGTGGTCAGTGGTAAAACACGACATACAGGGCGCATTCGCTGTTGCAGGTTTCTTTTTCGCAATTTCCGCATTCACTATCGCGAGTGTCAAAGCGTTGGACTTCTAAGGTTTGTGTGGTAACACCCGAGTGGATGTAATATGTTTTAGAGTTCTCTATGATACAAATTTGCCACACCGCTTCATTGATCCACCGCCTAGATCGTTGATCCAGCACTGCCCGGTACTCTCTCTCCGCTCATCCACGCTGGAAGAACAAATTCCGTTCTATAAGTAGCATGTCTATCTATCTTTTTGTATAGTCTGGCCTTACCAGGCATGTACACTAGGTCCTTTTCGACTTCTCGATCGATCATGCTCTGCGCATACGGGCGTGTTCTCTCTGCGCGTGCTGCACCCACAGAAGAGGCGGAATCCTCTGGTCGGATTCCCTCGCTGTGGTAAATTCCGTCATCCTCAGGATCGTATTCCCTGTCTCTGTCGTACTGCTCATCTTCATATGCGGATGGAGCGCGGATTCCGTTACGATGCTCTGAGGGGTGACGAGAGCTGGAGTGTTGACTACTGACTTCGCTTGGGGCTCGCCCTCTGGGAGATCTCGCGTCGTACTCGACATCATCGTGGAAGCGACTCGAGGTACTATGTGCACGACCTGTTTGAATAGTTGAATGTCCACTGCTCTCGCGTGTGGAAGTACGGGTCTGGGAAGGGGTGTTCCGCTCGCGATGGCTATGACGACTCTTGCTGCTACCGGCTACGCTACGATCCTGCTCAGCAGCTTTGTGTGCATATCCCTCATTGACCCGAGACTGAGCAATCGAGATCCTGCTTGATGCCACACGGGGAGCTTCTCGTGAACACGGGTTAGGATATGCTTCCGGGATATGTTCCTGGGTAGCATTGACCTCGCTAGTAGCGTAAGAGCTGCGACTGCTGCGAGTTGCACTTGGCATTCTTTGTGCGGGTGGCGCATCGTAGTCTCTTCTAGAAGTACTGCGACTGGACTCGGTCGTACTCTTGTTCGAAGGACGAACTGCAGGTGGCGGTTCAGGTGCTTCTGGTAATGGTGCGAGTTGACTCGATACGCGGCCTGATGACTTATGGGTTCCCGACCTGCGATCTTTCGCGACCTTCACGGAATATTCGCTAGTCGATCTTGTCTCCTTTCCTTTGACTTCTTTCGTGTAGTACGCAGCTTCGCCTTTCGAGTTCAATCCGAAGGCTTCACCTTTTCGACGGACCCATTGGCTTTTCTCGGCATATGAGCCCGAGAACATGATATTCGATGAATATAATACTGTAAGATATGGTATATGATTTTTAAGCTATTTACAATGAGCGTAGAGGCTGTGAGAGGTGGTTTACGGGTTTAGAAGCAGAAGAGAACGTTTTCTTTTATCACCAGTATATGTGAAGGGGTTGCTGGCGCTCCAATTGCATGCTTCAATGAATGAGCACCAAGTTCATACAACTGTGTATGAATGGATGTCATGGCCAGATTGACGCGCAAGCATTCCATTACTGGAAGCTAGAAGATGAGAGTAAAGTATGACAAAAATTCGCATGATTAATGAGGAGCGAAGGCTACTAATAGTTCCAATATATGCTTCTGCCACTGGTACTTTTTCTGTCAGGTCATGAGTAGCAATACAATTGCGACGCGGACATTAACAACGGTTTGAGAGCACTTGCGATATTATGTGGAAGAAGATGTGGAACAAATGAGTGTACAAAGTTACTGCCTAGACTGGAAGTAGGTCCATACACCATTATTACTGGAAAAAATGGCTTTTTTCCGCCGTGAATACTGCAGATCCTCCTATCGACGCCCACGCCTCTTGGCACCGCCGAAGCCAGCACCAAAGCCCACACCGGGAACGTCAGGGCCCATACCACCAGGTACACGCATACCAGCCCCACCTCCAAAACCTCCAGCTCCATCCACTGGCTCGCCTATCCCTTGAGGCATTCCACGTTCTACATTGCCATAACAATCGTCGTCGTCATCGTCATCATCGTCATCATCATCATCAAACATTCCCCTCATATTGCGGCGTTCGCCCACTCCATGGAGGCGAGGCGGTTTGAAGAGCTTGGCCCACTGATCAGCGTAGACTTTCTCCCACTCTTCAGCGTCACCATATGCTTCCGTCAGCAACTCGTAGTATTCCGCTTGCGCTGAGAATCGGTCTCTTTTGTTGAAACGGCCGTTAAGAGGGCTGTTGAACCCATTGTTGGACCGATATCGACTGAAGATATACGCCTCCAACTCGCTGGGCGGCTGGACGAAACGTTGTACCCGGTCGGCTGGCATTGGCTCAAGACCATGATCTTTCCTGTGCTCATTGTGTCTTTCAAGTAATCTAGCTCTCTCTTTCATCCAAGCCTGGGCTGTCTCCGCTTTCTCTTTGTCAGTGGGAAAAAGATGACTTTTGCCTTGTGCCTTCCCGAAAGGATAACCCCCGAAAGGATACCCCCCGGACGACTTTCCAGGTTTGCCGCGGCGCCTAATGAAGAAGGGGTCCATGTTTGGAGGAAGTAGGTATTGGTTTTGGACGTCAGTGTCAAGCCGGAGTTGTTGCTAAGTACCTCGGTAGCTGTTTTGGTGTAGGGCAGAAGAAGGTATCGTAGGAAGCTGCACTGGTCATAGGAGAGAGATGTTTTATACGAAACAGCCATAACTTATGATTGTGAAGAATGATCATGTGCTGTTGATGAGGCGTGAAGTGACGCCACGTACATCGCTGCGCTCGTCAGCTGAACCAAATGTCACAGACGCCATCAACATTCGATTGCTGTAACAATGCTCATCTATAAATCAAGAGCCGATTGAGTGATGCCACATAGACGTCGCGCAGCGAGCCGCACCTCAAATATACAGCCCATGTCTCAGACTTCGTCCAATTGAAAGTGATCAGGGAAGCAGATAGGAGTCATTAACTTTACTGACTGAATGGGCGTGAAGATGCGATTGTCACACTATCTCAACGACTTCTAGTACTCCTACCGCCCATGTCTCCGACATCTCCCATCTCTGCTCGATACACGGATAACAAACCCATCAAGCCTCCCTCAATCATGCATGTTCCAAGCAGAAGCCTTACCACCTCCACCAGGCCAACGCGGGCCACGCCCATCCTCTTGACCTCTTCCTCTTCCCCCTCTACCATTGTCCCATCGACCAAAGCTATGATCTGGAACAGGCGGGCCTCCATGGCCCACATCCCTAATGTCCGGAAGTCCAGCGTTGGGTCTTCCTCCTCCCCCTCTACCGTTGTCCAATCGCCCAGAACTATGATCTGGAACATCTGGGTCTCCACGGCCCATACTCTGTAGGTCCGGCCATCCTGGGTTACGTCTTCCTCCGCGACGACGACCCAAGGGCATAAATCCCAAAGCACGAGGATCATCAGCCATGCCAGCAAACCCGTGGTCTCCAAGGCGAAAATGCCCTGGACCGTGTGATTCATCGCGAGGCCCGCCACTCGCTTCGAGCTGAGCCCTGAGTGTTGGTGGTAAAGGTTTGTCGTTGAGTCCAGATTGCTTGAAGTACTCCGCATCTCGACTCATACGTTCACGCCACCTCTTCTCACTCCTTTCGCTCTTTTCCATCTGTGCCTTCCTCCGCTCGATCCAGATTTCGGCATCTACCCTCTCTTTTACGCGCTTCTTGATGGTCTTGGGATCATTTCCTACATGGATCGATGGATCTTGTTCGCTGGGCATTGGCGATAGGTATTCGTTTCCACTTCCTCGTTCGCCGTGGTGATAGAGCGGAGGTGGAGTGTTGCTTTTGAAGAAGTTGAATAGGCCCATGGTGTGCTATTCGTGCTGTGAGAGATGCTGGTTCGTAGAATCGACTCTGGGTTGCTGCACTTTGCTTGTCCGTTTCTCGGGAAATGTAGAACGTGGTATGAGAAGTTGTATCGCAGTAAACGTCGTGGTGCTGAGAGGCTAGTCTTGCTTTTGTACCGAAGGGCTGTTGTGACGGCGCGATCCTAGAATCTGAAGTTAGAGGGTCACAGTATGCCGTCGATGCATGATGGAGACACGTCAGTTTTGTCACTCGTCACCTGCACAAAAGCGGTTGTTCTTGTGATCATCTTTGTGATCATCGTCATGAAATTTGAACGCTGTCATAATATATACATGTTGACAAGCACGACCGGTGACATCCAGCCGCCTGTCAATAGCTATTCTGAGATGCCTCAAAAGAATGCTGTGATTCCCTCCTTCCTCCTCAGAGCAATGTGAAGGGAGATGTATACCACGATACCTAGACCCAGCATACCAGAGATGACGCCGAAGCCCATAAGGTACTTTGGCTTATCGTCGGCAGGGAAGAGGTATGCGCCGTAGATCTGCGCAAGGTTACCCATCGCGTTGACAAGCGCGATCGCAATGGCCCTAACTTCCGGCTGCATGGATCCGAAGGTCGCACTAGCGAAAGATAGCGAAACGGCGTTGGAGGACCAGAGTCCAGCGGCCATGAGTACAAGCAGCGCGTATCGTGCCTTGAATTCGTAGACGAACAGTACGCAGATCGAGGTTATGAGTGCGAAACCGAGCCAGCCTGCGATGACGAGACCACGGTGGTTGGAGATGGCGTCGGCATAGTAGGTTGTGACTGCCGTGCAGACGAAGGCGACGGCGTAGATGGGGACAGTCATGTATTGAGCGGTGACTGTGTCGGTGTATCCGAGGCCGGTCATGAGCGTTGGGTAGAAGTACGAAAGGGTGGAGGAGCCGACGATGACCTGATGTTTGTTAGTCGAATTCTTCATGATTCGTACGAAATGACTCACCATGTAACCAAGGATGAAAGAGATAGTCCTCCAGTCGCAGATAGCAAGACGGAAGGACTTTCCCTTGCCCATCCTCTCATCGCCCTCGGTATGTGTTTGGACACCGCCCTCCTTGAGGCGGGCGATAGCAATAGCGCGCTCGCGGTCGGTGAGTCGCTTGGTGTTGGCGGGGAAGTCCAGCAGGATAAAGTATGCGCACATCGCCCAAACAATGGTCGCAGCTCCCTCGATGATAAAGAGCCATCGCCATCTATTACTCAGTCAGTCATGAGGTTTTCTCAATGTTCAGGGCTTGTCCCTTACCCGCGAAGACCACCAGTACCCTCCATGCCGCCAGTGATGGCGCCTGCGAGAAGACCACCAAATGCGCCACTGAGAATAGCCGCAGACATGTATACACCGAAGCGCTTCGACTGCTCGTCTTTCTTGTACCAGGATGAGATGATCAGAAGAATACCCGGGGCGAAACCGGCTTCGAAGACACCAACGAGAATTCGGAGTGCGACAAGGTGCTTGAAATCGTGGATGACGGCCATGCAGCATGTCAGGGCTCCCCAGATGATCATGATGGCAGGCAGGTAGACGGATGGCTTGAGGCGAACCAAGAGCATGTTCGAAGGCGGCTCGAAGACGACGTAGGTAACGAAGAATACAACCAATGCAATGGAGTATTGCTCAGAGCTGAGCGAAAGGTCATCAGCCATACCGGCGATTTTCGCATTTCCGATGCTAGATCTCGTTAGCTGTCGCTACTACGTCACTTGAAATACAACTT
>Ga0265780_10006618_pt1 | contig 14338 bp, 14 predicted proteins | sample P1T30metagenome_FD_192432 | JGI IMG/M metagenome (GOLD analysis project Ga0265780, IMG submission 192432) | Plant litter microbial communities from East Loma Ridge, Irvine, California - P1 T30 | ecosystem: Environmental > Terrestrial > Plant litter > Unclassified | place: USA: California... | reverse complement strand
CTGTATTATTATCTATGTGATTTAATCTGAGGTGGTTGAGGTATGCAGCTTTAGAGGTGCTAGAAGTTGGTGGGGTGGCTCACTCGCTTGGATGGCTCACTCGCTTAGTATTCACGTTATGTAGACGCAATGCTATGATTGTGGGAAGGGGCTGTGGAGGAGCTCAAGCACGATTGGACTACGCAACAGAAGAAGATTGAAAAATAGTGACATCGTCCATAGCAACCTATCGAATATACGACACACTCGCCGGAAATCGTTGGAGAATACTCCACCAGGAATTCATCACGTACAGAGTGATTTCTGCCTGCCAGTCCTAGGGGTAGCGGAGCTCAAATAAAGTGGAACACGACTGGTGATAGAAAAAAGTCCCCGTACATCTTCGAAGCATCTTGCGAACATGTAGATCGATCACTATCGCCCAGTTGAATGCCTATGTGTGTGGTGGAGGTGTTTGCAACTTGTCACACGAAAGATGCGTAAGGTGGATCATCGGCCTGCAGCGACGTTGCGGCGTCCAATAGCGTGCTTGGCGTGGATCAGCAATGTGAACTTTCCGACGCCGTTTCCATATGCGCGACTGCACCTCCACAGAAACTCTTCTTCTACAGCCAGTGGAGGTCGCCAGAACACAAACATCCCTTGATAATCGCCAGCACTGCTCCGCAAATATGGCGTCAGGCCTCATCGGCATTTCGGTCGCGGTGACGCTGCAGAACCCGCCAAACACGGTGGTGCAGGGAACCGTGGCAGCCGTGAACTCGCAAACGTCGACGCTGACCCTGCAGGATGGTGAGTTCATGACTATGGAGAGTGTGTATTGGTAGTGGAACTAAAAGTAGGCAGTCTTCTTTCCAGCCTCCGGACACCGTCTGAACTCGTACCATGTTGAAGGGCACGCGATCGCAGACATCAAGGTCAACACTGCGCCAGCTCCTCCTGTGCATGCTGCGCCGCGTTCCAACCCTCCGCCGTACTCGCAGTATCCTTCTAGCCATGCCCCGCAAGCACCGTCGAATCCTGGTCCGCCGGTTCAGCAACACCCGCCTCAACGCTCCATGCTGCAGCCCGTACAGCAAGCACCCGTGCAACAGCCCGCCTTCGTGGATCCTGCCATTCTGAGCATGGGAAAGCGCAACTCCACGGCTCCTCCATCGAGTCAGCTCGCAGCTGCACCTCCACAAGAAGCGCCGGCCACGCCCATCAAGCCAGTCCCGAACGCGCGCACCGCAACTGCATCTAAGACCATGCCTCCTGCTGCTGGCCCCCCAAAGCCCCGAAACATCAGAAAGCCTAGTGCGGCGACGCTAGAGGGCCCATTCTCATCTCTGGACATTGCAGACGCGGAAGAGGCAGACAGTGAGACAAAGACGGTTCAGCCTAGCGTACGAAGGGTTAGCATCACAAAGACCAGAAATGGCAGGCCCATGGATGACGACCAGAGCACGCAGAAGCTAGACGATGGCGCTAAGAGGACTCGGCGAGGAGGCAAGTCTCGTAAGAAGGAACTTGCCGCCCAAGAGAGGAAGAATGGCGTGGACACGGAGAATGTGCGGAAGGGGTATGTGCTTTATCCATGGCAAACAAAGCTAGATGTGCAAGTTCTGACTGGTGATAGTAAGGGCAACGGCTGGAGAAACACACCGATACTCGAAGACCCTGAGGTGCTTTTGACACGGACACCAGGGGTTATAGGCGGCAGAGTTGGCCTTGCGGGCGTCAATGCCCACAAGAAACAGACTCGCCGCCAAAAGGCCCTCGATGCTACAAACGGCTGGGCTACCGAAGAAGCAACAGATGTCCAGGACATGCCTGAATTCGACTTCCAAGCTAATCTCTCCAAGTTCGACAAGCGTACCGTGTTCGATCAAATTAGGAATGAGGACACAACAGCGGATGAGGACCGACTGGTTAGTTTCAATCGGATTGCAAGACCTGGTACACATGGCGGCAAGAATCTACATCCAACCGAGAACGTGCTGGAGCGGAAGCTGAAAAGCACGACCAACACCAGTACTGACGACGACTCCGAGTTCGGCAGCGGGCGCAATTCGAAACGAGCAATGTCACGCGCGTCAGTCAAGAGAGCCCCCACCCGACAAGGCAGTGGTGTCCAGGGAGATTTGGAGATGACGGGCTCGGGGCTTCTACCGCGCTCAAATCGATCGTTCATCAATCGGCCATATGCCTCGTCGCACGCTACCGGCAGCCCAAGGCCAGGTCGCATCGCCACCCCACCGGATTCACCTCTTGAAAGCACCACTCGCGGCTGTCTACGTCTACTAGGCAACGATCGCCGATGTCACGCTATCACGCCTGGTGGTATGATGGCGGTGGAAGAGGCGGCCGAAATCGAATTCGGGCTCACGGAAGACATGATCGCAGAGAACGCTGGCCGCGGTATTGCTGAGGTTGCCTTGACAGCGATAAACCCTGGCGGTCGGAGACTAGCACGCGAGAATCCCAATGCTCGACCAGTCATTGTCGTCCTTGCTGGCAACCACCGAGGAGGCGCTCGAGCGGTGGCTGCTGCGAGACATCTGCAAGCACGCGGTCCGAAAGTCATGGTAGCCTTGCTCGGGTTTGAGCGTCCCGCAGACTGGGAAAAAGACGTTCGGAGGCAAGTCGAGCTGTTCAAGAAGTTCGGCGGCTCCGTCCGAGCGTGGCAAGACACCGAAGATGCTCTGAAACGCCTCCAAGCGCCACCAGAACTGATCATCGACGCACTACTCGGCCGTCAGAAAGAATTCGATGCCCTGGGTGACGTAGACAGACGTACTGTCCTCGGCATTGTCGGCTGGGCAAACAAGTCTCGAGCTGCATGCCTCGCGGTGGAAACGCCATCAGGTGTTGCCGGATCGACAGGCGAGGTAGCCATCCTCGAAGGCGAGCCCCTGGAAGTGAGGGCTAAGTACATCGTTTGCCTCGGTGCGCCACGTACGGGACTGCTCAAGGCGCTGCAAAATGGCGCTGGACGAGATCCTCAGTGGCTGATATGGGTGGTCGACATTGGCGTCAATAAGCCGTGGCGGGACGCTGGTATTAGTGGAGGCAAGGGCATCAAGTTTGGCGAGAGCTGGGTTGTGCAAGCTAGATTCTCGGTTGAGGATGGGCTGGATGGCAAGGCATAAGTGTAATCGCTGTGCGGGTGTAGGATATCTGGACTTTTGTCTTTGTGCATTGCGTGGGCGCTTTACTTTTTGGACAGCTTGAATTACGGATGGGACTGGGACGGCTTGGGTTGGATGCTAAGCTATTCCAGTGATCCGATAATGCAGACGAGTAAGATTTGAGACCGATCTCTTTCCCCGAACCTCTCTATCGACCTCCTTCGCCCCTAGCAACATCTTTTCACTACCCTTCCTCTTCTTATCGTATCCTCCAAATCACCCTTTTCTTTAGTCTCCTCTTCCCCCTCCTCGCCCGTCCACCAATTTATCTTTTACCATCTTGTTCTACCGCTCGTTGCTGACAGTAACGACATCGTGTAGTTTGTCTGGCAGACGGTCAGCTGATCGTCTCCGTCGCACACAATGAGTGAGAACGGGGCAGTAACGAACCTTGCAGCTTCAATGCGTATTCGATGGCCGCACTCTCGTACGTTGCCTCGATATAAGCATCAAATGAGAAGTACCAATGGCCACCAATTTTTCTCTTGTCGCTTTTGAAAAGCCTTCGCCGGAGACTCACACGCTCGGCATTAATGCCTAGCTGTGAGACTTTGATTGTGTTCTTGTTTCTGTATTTTGGTGGTCGTTTGTCGGCCGAGTTCTCGTATATCATGACTTGGGTCGGTGAATCAACACCGCTTCGTACGGGAAAGTCAATGTTGCATTCGATAACGGCCGGACGACCTACTGGGTACGATTGGCCCTGCGAATCCATGTCGTTAGTACTCGTAGATAGACTTTCTCTCGTGCAATGAACGGTACCTTTGTGACAAACCATCTCATATGACTGATCACATAACAACGCCGCTTTGTATCCCAACGTCTGAAAAGGTCAGCTGGGCCATACGTGAGTTACCTAGTAGGAGAAGCTCACTTTTTGGAGGCATCATCCTCGCCTTCTACAAAGACCTTCTCCAACTCAGTGCCGTAGTGTTTCCTAGCGACTCGTTCCGACACATGAACCGTCTCGAGCTCCGAGTCAGCACGAGAAAGACCAATCATGGCTGCGCCTCGCACAACAGCTGTCCAGCCGTCGGCTGGCTGCTGGACTCTAATAGTAGGGCCTATAGCAGTCTGGATACGATTTTTTAGATATTCGCTGGCGCCGAAGCCTCCAACTAGGAGAACAGCTGTGACTTCGCCGGACTTTGCGCGGACCATGCTGATCTGTTCGCGGACCAGATCGACGACGTCGCTGACAACTGGTGCGAATACTTCTTTCTCCATGGTCTTCTGTGATATACGGAATCTTCTGCGACGAATGTTCCTGCGAGGGTCGTCTGGAAGGTCGACAGCAACTGACAGTGGTTCTCCTTCAATCGTGAAAGTTTTCTTGAACTACCAATGTCAGCAAAAATCGCCGGTATAAAGCCTGACATCTCACATCGTCGAATCTATTAACAGCTTCTACGAGTCGATCGTCCGTCCAGTACCGGTCCCCGAGCTCCTGCTTCAAATACCTGCGAAAACGTTGATTGAGCAGAGATGAGCCGCATCTCTGCCCAGTACCACTTGTGGCCTCTTTGACTACGAGAGTCGGTGATATCCGCTGTATAGTGTACGAAATGAGATCGACTGTTCCTCCGCCGGCATCGCACACGAGGAATGTCTTCCCCACGGCCAACGTCAGGCCCCCGAGTTGACGCAGGGTGTAGATTGCAGCGGCTTCCTACAAGATAGTGATCAGCGAGACCATGACAATCCGCCAGAGAAGACATACCGGCTCGGTCACCAAGTGTATTTTCTTCGAACCCTTGAAGCCTGCGCGGGTCGCTGCTGTCTCGGTTTTCTGCTTTGCCGCCAATGACCATATTGCTGGTACCGTGAGGACGAAGTCGATCGGTGTGCTCTCAAAAACGTTTGCCGATAATTTTGTGATTAGCGTCGACTTCATGTGCTCATATAAATAGGATAAGTAGAGTTGGGTGAGGTCTTCTGGCGTCTGAGTGGTAGTGCTTGATGTTGTTGGGTCGTCTAGCTTTCTAGAAGCATATAGCTATGTTAGTGATTGCTTGTTAGATTCTAAAAGAAAATACCCACAGCTTGAAGTATCGGCTACGTTTTGCTGAATTTGGGATCTGGAAACCCCATTGATAGCCGTTTGCTATGGAGCGCAACTCAGTAGGGACTTTGGGACTGGTCTGGGTTGAGGTTTGTGCGGGCCATGTGTCAATGAGGTATTGTGTACCCGCCTGAGGTTATTTAGTCAGTGTTGAAGCTGGACGGTTCGCGTTTAGCACTACGAACTCTTGATGTTTCCGCCCATGCAAGGCCAGAATAAGTGGTACCAAAGTCAATCGAGACAATTATCCTGCGGGGACTAATGGCTGGGAGCGATATGATCGTGGTCTCTCTCCAATAAAATGATTACAGCTCGCAATGTAAAATGCTGGATGTGTGCATCTCGTCGATTTGCTGGGGCACGGCTGGGTATTCGTGCAGAGCCTCATTCCCCAGCCTTGTGAGTAGGCTACACAACCCAAAGTACGCCTGGCGTAGACGTGGCTCTTCATTTTCCGCTTGCGGTCGATTTTCATGAGGCCATAACGCCCTTCTCGTTTACTGCAGAAGGGCTCTGCATTCGTCAGGTTCAGAGCGCCTGGGGCGTAGTTGGACAGCATGCGTAGGCTTATCGATCTAATTGAAGACATGTTGAGGGCGATTTTGGCGCCTGATAATGCCGGTCGGTTGGTTCATGCAGCCGTGCTGCATGCGCAGTACAGATGAATGATGCTCGTAAGCGAGACCTCTCGACGTACATCTGACCACCCTCGACACTATTGTTTCCAGCCACGCATGATGTGATCAGCGAAATAGGCCAGCGCATACATATGTGGCGTGTTCTCGAACTCCGGCGGCGCGATCTGCCTGATGCACTGTTTGCCTGCCGCGCTGTATGCCACTCGCGCTTCTCTTGCTTTTCGTCGCGCCACTAAAGGCGTGGAATGCAGCCTCAGCCTCGTCGCAAGTGCACAGTCGCCCTGGTATCTCTTCGTCTAACATCTCGTTCTCGGCTACTGTAGTTTCCACGAGCCTATCGCCCTTCAAACTCAAGCCTCTCAGCATAAAAGGCATCGATAGCGTACAAAAACCAGGAGAGGAATCAGGAGAGGTACCAGGAAGGGAACCAGTAACAGAACCAGGACCGACCATGGCGTCCGTTCCAAACCAACCCAACACGTCCTCCAAACAACACGATCCAGCAGATGTAGAAGCAACTATACAAGTCACAGAGGCGCTTCAAAAAGAGATACAGGCCTTGAAAAATGTGGTGGAAGATATGGAGGAGACTCTAGACTACAGGCAGAAAGAGCTTGAGCGACAAGAAAAAAAGAGTAACAAAGCAGAGCAGCAGTCGAAAGCACATAAGACAGATTTGGAGAAGTACAAGACAGAACTTGCGCTTCTGAAACAGGAAACTCAGAAGAATACCGCGCAATGGAAGAAGAAACTAGCCGAACGGCAACAAAGTGAACAGGCCGCCCTGAAACAACTCGAGGACGCTCGCAATCACATCTTCCGTCTGCAACCTCGACGAACAGACATCACGGAGACCGAAGCTAGTCAGTTGTTCAACGACTTGTTCAACAGCGTTTCAAGATGGGTTGCGAATCGCATGGAGAAAATTTTGGACATGCAAGAAGATGGTCACTTACGAGGCCGAATATACCCAAAAGATGCGGCTCGCAAGGTCCTTCAACTGACGAGCGCTCGAGCAAAGCAAAGTAACAACTGGACTGGTTCAGATGAGTTTCAGATAATTGCTGTACTCATGAGATTCTTGTGCTCGTCCTTCTTCGATCGAGTCTTTTACTGCCCCATGGTGTTGGAAGACCAGCAAAATGACACTACAACAACCATCAGCCGTATGGAACAGCTGATGAAAGCCTTGCCTCGGGGTAACATAGCCCTCCCGTATCTTATACAATCATTAATACCGGGCAGAAAGGTCGCAGTGTCGAGTTTGGCGCGTGGAAGCTTTACTGGCGCTCACCCAGGAACCAGGTTTTGTGCAGCGACGCGCTCTTTACGAGGACACAAAAACGGTCGAGCTCTTCAATCTTCTTGTGCCTCTGGTTCCAAACGCGGAACCGCAAGAGCTCGGCGAATCCATAAGAAGGAACATCATCAGACCCGCCATGGAGTTAGCTCACCGGTTGCAATTGTCTGCAATCATCTTTACCCCGAAATGGACATCTTATGATGGAAATCTGCAGCTAGGCCAGATCAGATCCTCAGTGACTGACTTCAATGGCTTCGTGTCCATGAGTCTGAGTCAAGACGGCAAGGTCATTGTGCCTCTAAGTCCTGCGGCTATCGGCGGACAACAAGGCTCTAGTGTCGAATATCTCTTCGATATCGCACCAGGTCTATACTCAAGGTCTCCAGACGATGTACAAGCTACAGTTGGGAAGGCCATCAGCAAACCGAGGGTCTTGGTGCATGTTGGAAACGGGCTCAACACTGGCCCAAAGACTGGTACTACTCTACTGAAGTGGATCGAGAATGAATCCAAACGCGAAACGACGTCGCAGAAAGCTGATGCCGGTGCATCGCCTTCTACTGGTAGAGATGAGGCGACGAATAGACCATCGGTGCGCAGTACCTTTTCGAATCTCAACAGGAAGCTGAAAAGGTAGCCTTAGACAGGATGTAAATTACACAATACAACGTGGCAACGTGCCGCATGTACAATTCACGGAGAAACAATGCCGTGGTGTGTTGGACTTGACTACAGGCCACTATAATATTCCTATCTTTCGTGTACATGTTTGAGACACTTCCATTACTTATGGCTTCTGTCGAAGTCCTGGCGAGTAAGGCCGAAGCAAGAGCAAATATCCACCTTAGTGTGTCCTGTCAAATCATGACAGTTTTATTCACTACAGTAGATGAACTTGTCAAGCCAACCGAGCTTTCCATCCCTGAGGTGTATGATCATCTTTCTCGTCGAGACATGCTGAGAGACCGTACGATTCTGGTATTACCGATGTTCCATCGTTGCACTGGAGGTCGGTTTAATGATTGAGATCGCCGTGAAGGTTGGGCAAACGCGGATACTGTCTTCTCGTTGTTGAGTCGATCTCTCTCCTGTCGTCCCTGCTTCTCGTCTTGAATATGTTGGCCTTGTCGAGCACTTGCGTACTGATCGACCATACGTGGACGGTCTCTCCCTCTTCCTGCACTTTTGGATGTGTCAACAATAGCATGCGCCCGTGGCCGCATCTCCTCCTCCCAGAGACGCGCGTTTAACCCCGTTCTCGCCTGGCCATCAGGCGGAATGTTCCTCCTTACGAACATCTCGATATAGTGCGGGGACACTCCTAATGCCCTTGCATCAGCAATCCCACTGTTTATTCTTGCAACGTATTCTGTCCTCGGCGTTGCGTCCTTTACAAAGTCAGGACTTGCGTAGACTAGCACAATCTTGGTCTCGTGGACATGATGCCTTCCTGAATTTCCCTCTATCTGTGCCTCCGATACAACACAGCCAACGCCACCTTTGCTAACGATCCAAGGCAGAGGACGCCGATAGAGACTCTTTGGCGCGCGATGGACTTTCAGGGGCATGTAATATTTCTTGTAACACGGACCCTGCTTCCCCTCGACATAGACGTGTTTTGTGACGCCTTCGCTCTTATCAAGGCGTCGCTCGTCTTCGTCCGTGATCTCGAAAACAAGACCTTCGACCCAGTCGTCTTTCGAAGGAACCACGTTCGCATAGCCGCGTTCATTGATCATCCACCGGTAGTTCGGTAGAGTCGCTGTACCAACATACTTGCTATCCGGACACCGTTTGGCCATTTGTGCTAGAGAAAGATTACTACCAAAGGCGAAATAGTAGCGGCGCGGATCTGGGGGATCTTGTCGAGTAAGAAGTGGCGGGTGCAATGCCCTTTGAAACATCGTGCCGAACTTTCGCATGATCAACACGGAGAGCGCAAGTGCAGACAAATGCACAAATTTTCGAGGCCCTTTTGTGTTCCTGCTGCGAGCTGTTGAGTGTAGAAGAGAACAATCTCAGCCTCGCAGCTCATGTGGAAGGCAGCCTGCTCATCGGTGCCCCGCCACGTCAGCTGTTCAGTAAGCGCAGCTGGGGCTTACACGCAAACCGCTTCTAGGATGCTAGCGAAGGCTGTGTAATCTAGGTGGACGTACATGCACCCTCTCACAAGAGCTAGTAGATTTGATAGAGGACAAATATTGATCCCTGCAACTGAGGTAGCTGTGCATGGAAAACAAATATCATAGGTATGCGAGTGTTCAGCACAACGCCACCAATTACAACACATGGCGGCTGGGGCTGTAGCCTAGATTCAGTCCTGAGCACCGATGAGCAGGACAAAGTGCTGCGGTATGAGATTATATGTTATCTCTAGGATGCCGCATTACCCAAAGTGAAGTGCGATCTTCTCGCCGTCCGAGATAGGGAACGCTCCATGATGGCAGACTCCTGTTACAACTTTGGCGTTGAGATTGAAACAGTTGTGCATCCTTATGCGCGCCGCCCGGATTTTACAAAAGACACGCAATGGTATGAGCAACTCGTGCAGAGGCTTAAAAACCGGAATGTACCGGCTACATACGACGCCCAAGGCAGATATGTCATGCATCCCGACTATCACAGCAGCAAATGGTTTATCACCAGAGACAGCAGTCTGGTGCGACGCCACAACGACTTCGGTAAGTGTCAAGACAGAACATGGCGGAAACTTCATGTTATGTTGTCACATGGTTGCTTCAGATATCCAACGTTATACTAAAGTTATCAGTGGCAATGGAGATCGTGTCCCCAGTTCTGAAGACTAGCGCGGGTTTTACGAGAACCCTCTCCGAATTCTGGGAGGCTATGGCTGTGGGTTTCGAGGTGCAGAAAGAGAAGTCGTGCGGCGGTCATGTGCACATCACACCAGCCAGGCGCGACAATTGCTTCACGCTCGCTGAGCTGCAAAAATGCGCTTTCGCAACTATCGTAGCTGAGAGCACCGTCCAGTCCATTCTTTCCACCTTCAGAAAGGACAATCAGTACTGTAAAGTGAACTCGAAATCCACAGGTGGCGGCTGGGCATACACAGCTGCCGGCGGCGTTACGAAAACATCCATCGGGCATGCCAAGATACTCATATCACGAACACTCACGAAGACAGAGTTGCGCAATTACATGCAAAAGCCCCAAAGAGAGGGTCGCTATGTACTCTGGAACTTTGCCAACATCATACCTCAAGGTACCAACCCCTTCTGTACTGGAACAGTGGAGTTCCGTGGTGGAAGTCAGTTCCTCAATGCTACAACGACATTGAAATGGGTCGCTTTCGTCGTGTCTTTCATCCAGCTGGCTTTGGACGAGGTAAGTTCTCTTCGAAGCGGTCACTACTGCGAAGGCTAATCGGTAATAGGACCTTCTTCATGGCCCCGATTTCGCGTTTGTACCCACGACTGATCCAGGTTTCGATGCACACATGGCGGCGTGGTGGAAGAGGATACGGAAGTCAGGGCTGAAGGTGAAGCTTCAGCGCTATCTTCCACGGAACTGGAAGGAGATGCGGGTATAAGGACGAGGAGTTGCTTGTGGGACAGAGGCTGATGTCGCCGTAGTATTTAAAGCCGGGTATCATGGACTCATGACTTGCACTCACTTGTCCCGAAGAGTATGTGCGGAAACGCCAAAAAACTTCGTAATGTTAGGGTGATACGGTCTTGACTTTCAAGGTACCATCGTCTTTTAGAAAAGAACATGTTGCACGTTGCTGTGCATGACATTTTCAGTCTAACCTCCCAACTGGTTGCTGTCGAAAGGTGAGCGTTGACGAAGTCCATTCTAGGCAAAATCGCCTGCTGACCTACACGTCGCGCTCAATCTTCCATTGACATCGCCTCCCCGCCATGGCTATCTCATAGCCGATGTTCCTCTTGCTTACAACCTGGTTCCCGAGTGTGCTCTCGGCGTAGCGAGTTGGTCGACTCTCTTTCCATCCTGAGGGAGAACCTCATTGTCTCCTAACATCGCAATCGTCTTCACCGTGATGTTTTTCTTGCGCTCCCTACGGCAACCACGGTGTGTCTTCCTCTTCTTAATGAGTATGACTCGAGGTGGCCTCGAACGGTCTGTCCTGATCAACGAGTCGATGATTGAACCGATGTGCTGTATGATGGTGGAGGTCTGCGGGTCTAGTGGCGTCCGAGTGAGTGTCAATCCAGCGTGCTCGTAGGACCAAATCTCAACTCTCACAAACGCGATCCACTTCCAGACTCACTCATGCACGCTCCCAACCCTCCAACAAACCCCACCACCCTTTTCACCAATCTTTCCACCACCTCGTCCGGATCCCCATTCAGATTATGATGCGCACCTCCCACAACACCGTTTTGTTCTTCGTCCACCTCGCCTCCCCCTTCCCTCACAATTCGCGTCCACCTCTGCAGCAGCGCCGCTTTGTCTATGCTCTTAGGCACATACGGGTCCTCAGCCCCAAGAAGGAAACACATCCTCGCCGCGCGCGGAATTCTGCCAAACGTTGTAGCACAGTGTGAATCCGAGAGATCGCTCGAGAAATAATCATCATCCCCTCCTTTTGCAAGCAGACTATACGTGCGGTACGCACTCATAGGCGCACCAAGCTCCTTCGCCACCATATTGTCCTTCATCGGCACAATACCTCGCTCGTCTCCAGCGTCAATCATCTCCTTCGCCTTGCATACAATCTCATCGAACGCCCTCTTTTCTTCCTCGGAGCTCAACATATCCGCCCACGCCTCGCGATCACTCACACCACCCTGCAAGACAGCGCCATCAACCCCCTCTCGGCTCTGCGCATCCGCGCCAACCAGATACTCCATAATATCCTGACATCCAGTAGAATGGCCCATCAGCACAATTTTCTTGCCGGGCCGCAGATTCTTGAAGTACTTCACGCACTCGCCGAGTTCTCGTGCGTCGCGCGACAGACGACCCGTTGCCCAGCCGTTGTACGATGATTTAAGGAGCACTTCGGCGAGGACCCATGTTGGGGGTAGCGAGGCGGCGATTTTGGAGGGGTAGGTGACGGTTAGGAGACCGTCACCTAGGCCGCCGATCCAGAGAATTGTGTTTGGGGGTGAGGTGGGGTCCGAGGGTAGGGGTGTGGGAGGCGCGTGTTCGAAGGCTATGAGCTTTTTGGTGTATTTGTGGGTGGTGCCTGGGTACGCCATTGCTGGGTGTCGTTTATGAAGATATTCGTCTTTGAATCAGCGGTATTTGCCTTGAGTGTGTCCGCTTGCATTCATTCGAGAATCGGGTGAGACTGAAAAAAAGACATGTGTTTGCATGCTTACGGGCCTCATCGTGCCGCTGCTGTTGGAGCTCAACTGAACTTGGAGAGCTCAAGGTGGGGCTTCGGTGCTCACTGCGGAATCATTCCGCTTGATGCTGTTCACATCCGCCATGACAATACACACCAAGAAACATACACGATTGTAGGCTCATTCTACTTGACAGACGCTTTGGTGATATCGCTCGAATGCCCCGAAAATGAGGCAGTGTCTGCGCGTAGTGATGGGTGGAGCCAATCAATCCACAGAGCCAGGCGGCCGTGACCACTGCCACATTGTGCGACTTCAGATTCAGTCACATTTCGTCTGACATCCCTCCAGCTCAACAGGAGCAGCATTCATCTCAGTAAATTGAGTACTCTGGTCTCTACCAATGATCCGAGGCTGTCCTTTGCGCACCAATCAATTTCACAGCCGTGCCATGCATACACCAGCGTCGGTGAAAGCTAGCCATGGCAGACGACGATGTGCCCTCTGCCCATAAGGAAAGCTTACAAAAACAAACCGACGATGTCATAGCTGGCGGGAAGAAAAGCTTTAGCAATGACGACGTCTTCGCTGGTAGTAGGAAATGCTTCCGCGCACGAGGAGCGTATAGACAGTTTACCAGAAAAGTGCGAGCGGCAAGAAAAATTCATGAAGAAAGTCAAAGCTCAAGCGAATCATCATTATTGGGAAGCACAATCGATTTGGACATCATCAAGGGCTGGCGTCAAGAATGTCAGAGTCATCATGGAGACTGTTGCAACGAGCGTCACTCCGAAGCCTTAGCAGTTCACCTCGACAATCTCATTTTGATCGACGTCGAACTGCAGTGTCTGGTAGAGCGACCGATTTCAACGACCTATGTTGCTCTCTCATATGTCTGGGGCCGTACGCCAATGGTCAAAACACAACATCTAACTTTGAGCGTTTGAAACAGCCAGTGGCTCTGGTGGAAGAAATTGACGGCGTTCATCTTCCTCGGAGTATCCGCGACGCTATGTATCTAGTCAGGGCTCTCGGAGAACTTTTCTTATGGGTGGATTGTTTATCTTTGTTCCAAGACGAGACAACCGAAAGGATGGACAAGTCACTGCAGGCTATGGCTTGCATATATGCTAGTGCCGATTTCACTATCGTCGCGGCGGGCGGTGCGGATGCGGATAGTGGTCTTCCCGGAATAGGCGGCCCGTCCGAGGAGCGTACTCCAAGCTCGATCATACGGCGGTGCGTAGGCGGTCGAAGGCACTTCCGTAGAGAGGGCTACCCCTGGGCTTCGCGTTGGGTTCAAAGGGGCTGGACATATCAGGAGTCTTTGTTCGCACGGCGATGGCTGGTTTTGGATACTCTCGCATCTTGGGTTTGCGGACGGTGCGTTTGGCTCGAGGAACACGACAACGTTCTACCTTTTGACAAGCCAGCGGAATGGCCCACTGAACGACCACACCTTGGTGTCCCGGTAGGATTGATGTCTTTGATCCCTCGGCATCCTTCTCTTGGGCGGTGGGGTATGCTCGTGGAGAGGTACTCTACTCGTGTCTTAACTTACGAGAAAGACCTAACTCGGGCTTTCGCTGGCGCAACGGATGTTATGCAAAGTACATTTCCTGGTGGCCTAGTTCATGGGCTGCCGATCTTCTTCTTCGACATAGCGCTATTGTGGCGACCACGCGGAAGCAGTTCTAGACGACCCGGATATCCAAGTTGGTCATGGATTGGCTGTCATGGAGGCGTAGAGTGCCTGAGCCCCTGGTGTTTGTTCTACCCAGGTGTTTACAGAAGATCGGATGAGGACTCTGAATGGGTCCCACTTGCTACTCTGGAAAGTGTGGCAAAGTATCAGATCTTCCCCGAACGCGAGAAACGCGATGGAACTG